>Ga0131853_10000052_pt1 | contig 157522 bp, 150 predicted proteins | sample TergutLab28metaG_FD_92764 | JGI IMG/M metagenome (GOLD analysis project Ga0131853, IMG submission 92764) | Labiotermes labralis P1 segment gut microbial communities from Petit-Saut dam, French Guiana - Lab288 P1 (version 2) (version 2) | ecosystem: Host-associated > Arthropoda: Insects >... | reverse complement strand
TTTGTTGCTGAAAATCGTTTGATATTGCTTATAATCGTTGTTGATTGATAAAGCAAAATCCTGTAATAATGCGGGTCGCGGGGGATTGTTGCAAATTAGGAAAGATAGCGTTTGTTATTGACAAAATGCAACAGGTGCGAACTTAAACTACATCTTAGTGCAAAAATACCGACAATGTGCAGGTCGGTTTTTTTGCACTCTATTGAGGTTTAAGTTCGCTCTCGGAAAGCTACCACTCAAGTTTTTATAACAGACTTGTGGCTTTAGATTCATAAACTGTCCGTCCTTGCGGCTGCATAAGTAGAAAATTTGACGATTTAATAAAACTCCATTTTCAAACAAATAGGAAACTCGGTATCCACAGGCGATTTTATATCCACCTTCAACATATCAAGACCCTGCTCAAACACCACTTCAGATTCGCTTCCAAGTACAGACACGCTTTTAATCTCAGTCAGCAAATTTCTGGCGGCGTAGCCAAGAGATTTTATGCTTACACAACCATCTTTAGGCGATTTCAGCACAAAGGCGTAGAGATTCCCCTCTTTGGTAGTAAATCGAATATCCCGGGATGTAAATGCCTCCCTATTAGTATCGGTAAACTCCCCGGTGGGGATCTCCGTCGGGCCTTCCCCATAGATACGCCAGGGAGCAGAACCATATACGGCCTCACCGTTGGTTTTGAGCCACGCCCCTATATCCATTAGCACACGAGTTTCTTCTTCAGTAATGGTCCCGTCGGGTTTAGGGCCTACATTGAGCAGCAGCACACCGTTTTTGCTTATGATATCCGCTAAATCCGCCGTCAGATCACTGGCCTTCTTAAACTTATTGTTTTCCGTATAACCCCAAGAATTTTCGGCGATAGATGTGTCGTTTTGCCACAATCTCGCCATGGTTCCGGAAAGCTGGCCCCGCTCAATATCCCATACCGTCGTGGAGTAGAGATAGGAATCAAACTTATTATTGATGGCTACTTCCTGTCCCCATTCTGCCGCCCGGTTGTAGTAGTATGCCGCAAATTTTCTCAAATAGGGCTTAAAGGCCAGATGCTGAATCCACCAATCAAACCAAACCACGGCAGGACGGTATTTATCCACCATTTCGCAGTTTGAAACCAGCCAGTCAATCAAATGTTCCTCGGTGGGCGGGCAATCTCTCAGGTCATGATGATTAACCGGAGCAGTGTTGGGCGGGCCGTAAAAATCGTCATATCCGGCGCCTTTCACGTCACTTTCATATTCCAAGCCTCCCGCAAAAAACCAGAAATGCTCGGCCCGGTGATTGGAACAGCACAGCTTTATGCCCAGCTTATCGGCTTCGGATTTAAGCTCCCCAACCACATCGCGACATGGCCCCATTTCGGCAGAACTCCAGTTGGAAAGTTCACTCTTATACATTTTAAAACCATCGTGATGCTCTGCCACGGGCATAACGTATTTGGCTCCCGCTTCTTTAAAAAGTTTCATCCAGGCGGTAGGGTCAAATTTTTCGCCCTTAAACATGGGGATAAAATCCTTATAGCCAAAGTCTTTATGGGCTCCGTATGTTTTGATATGATGCTCGTATTCCGGAGTACCTTTGACATACATATGCCTGGGATACCACTCATTGCCGAAGGCGGGAACAGAATACACGCCCCAATGGACAAATATCCCAAATTTGGCATCCCCATACCACTTGGGCGTGGGGTAATTGCCTAAAGACTCCCATGTATCCTTATAGGGTCCGTTTGCGATAACCTCTTCAATTTTTGACAAATACGTTTTCATATGCTTCCTCCTTTACGATTTGAAAGTCTACATCAAACTGCTGTATAGCGCTTCTACGATATTTATCCTGATTTATCCTTCTTTGGCACATTCCTCAAAAAAGGCCATGATGTTTTCGGGTGGTACATCCGGTTCCAGCACATGGGTGGGGGAAAATATCAGCGCTCCATCGTAGCCGTACAGTTTTTTGTTTTCTGCGATGGTTTTACGTACTTCATCCGGTGAGCCAAAAGGCATAGTAGTCTGCGTACCAATGGTGCCGTCAAAAACGATATGTTTTCCAAATTCCCGCTTGACCCAGCCTAAATCCATACATTCCGGCTGCACGGGATTTAAAATGTCCACACCGATCTCTACCAACTCCGGAAGAATATCGGAAATATCTCCATCGGAATGATACCAAATCTTCACATTTGGGTTGATGGCCCGGGCTACATCATACAGTTCTTTTTGAAGGGGCTTGATAAAACGGCGCCATGTTTCGGGATTCATAATCAGGGATCGCTGGGTAGCCACGTCGTCTCCGCTTTGGATAACATCCACACCGGCCTTGGCCAACGCAATAAAACGCTTAAGCACTTGATCGTGAATACGGCCAAGGATGTAGATAGGGATCGCAGGCTCCGCAATCATATCCATTAAAAATTGCTCGTAACCGCGAATCTGCCAGGCGGTCTCATACTGATGGCCGGCCCATCCCATAGCCACTTTGCCATTTTTATGGGCTTCTTCCACACGCTGTGCCATGCCCTCGTCTGACCAGCCGTAGTGATCCTCGAAAGGGAAACTCCAACATTCTTCAACGGATGTAATATTTCGAAGGGGGCTGATATACCGGGTAAAGTGGAAAAGGCTCCCGGGGATTTCCAATACGCCATGTCCGTTAATAAACGCGTTGGAAGGTATCTCTATATCTTTGAAATAACGAGAAAAATCCCGTTCGCTTTGAGGGATATCGCCCGGAGGCGTTAAGCTGACCATCCAGGGTTCGTATGCGCCAAAGCGTTTTTCAAACGATACATCTTCCGGCAAATTATACCGTTTACGAAATTGAGTTAGTGTTTCGGGAATAAAACTGCACCCAAACAGAAAGTGACCGGTGTATTCATGAGCCATGGTCTTTTGAAAAAGTTCTAACTGTGTCATTTTAACCCCTCTTTCGTTGTTTTGAAAAAGACTGCCGCACTTTTCATCTCCTGCGGCAGCCTCAGCTGTGTTTTTACTTCATGTAAGTAGTGAATTAAAACACTACACATTCATTACATTAAAAATAATTCCCATTGGATGCCCAATTGGGCTGCTCCGTAAAATTCATCGAAACCCTTGATGGCGGAATATTTAGAGTTTTTTCTAAGATACCAAACATCCGCTCCGCAAATGCTTTTTTACTTTCTTCCGGCGAACTTTTGTAAAGTCTAATATCTATAAATGCGGCTTCAACAGGCTGCATCTCGTTATAAAACGTACAACTATCGGATATGTTGATAATGGTGTTAGATGGATTTTTACCCGGTATGATCTCCATGATGTTGGCAATCTCCTTTTGGAGAGTATCTCGGGTCTGTGCATCCACCGGTTTTGATGTACTGATAGCAATATACGGCATATAAATGCTCCTCTCATCGACCTGTCGGTCCAATTTTTTATCTTTTGAGAGTATAACATATTATTTAGTGAAATTCACCAAATTCATTAATCAACGATAATACGCTTGACAAAATAAGTCCTAACTTCTATGTTTATTACATAAAAGTTATGGCAAATCAAATTAAGGATATAGCGAGGTGCTTGAAGAAACATATAAAACTTGCAGATATTTTAGGAACTGTAGGTATAGAGCCATTGTCTTGGAAAGGAGATGGAACTCAGTTGGACATTATCGGCATAGGTACCCCATGCATAGACATGCTTACCCTAGTAGATGCATTGCCCACCCCAAATAAGGGAGCCACAGTGCTGGAAGTCAGCAGGCAAGGTGGCGGCCAGGTGGCCACAGCCTTGGTAACTGCATCACGGCTTGGTGCCCATACAAGCTTCATTGGTGTAAGCGGCAGCTGTATACATGGGCGTGCAATCAGGGATGATTTTTCATACAACCATGTGGATATTTCTCATAGTATCATACATGAAGGCGCCTCTTCCGATTTTGCTTACATATTGTCTGACATGGAAACGATTGGCAGAAGCATTATGTACCGCCGCGGAACAGTCCGGGATATTGAGATAAAGGATTTGGACAAGGATTTTATTGTTAGTGCGGATTTTCTCCATTTGGAAAGTTGCAACCCACCTCAAGCGCTAGCTGCCGGGTGGATGCGTGAGGCAGGAAAAAAGGTTGTATATGACGCTGGTTCTTATTCCCCAAAAATACATGACTTTTTACCAAAAATTGATGTATTTATAGCGTCGGAATTTTATTATCAGGAGTGTTTCCCCACTGGTGGATACGAAGAAAATTGCTGCAGAGTGGCAGATCACGGGCCGGAGATAGTGGTATTTACTTTGGGCGAAAAAGGTTGCGTAGGTTATTCTAAAAAAGAAGGCTACTTTGAAGCGGAAGGGTTTAATGTACCCGTGCGGGATACCCTTGGGGCGGGGGATGTATTCCATGGGGCTTTCTTATACGGGCTGGTGAAGGGTATGCCGGTCAGAGAAAATGCAAGGTTTTCTAATGCGGTAGCGGCAATAAAAATTAGCGCGATAGGCGGTCGTGCGGGTATTCCGTCTTACGAGACTACGATAAAATTTATGCAAACAGGTATTATTGATACTGCTCAAATAGAGCAGCGCATCCAAAAATATCAGGACATGTGGCTGTTTACTGACTAAAAAGGAGATTGAAAATGAACAGTAATTTCAATTTAAAACTTGGCATAGTCCCCATCAAGCGCGGACCAGGGTTTACATCGGCTGAAAATGCGCTCATAACCAAAAACAGGGCGCTAAGCGTCCTGCACAAGCTAAACCACCCCGTCGACCTCATTACAATCGATGAGATAGTCTCCGATGGCATTGCCACAGACCCTCATCAGGTTGCGAATATCACCGCATATTTAAAAGCCCAAAAGGTCGATGCCATATTCGTGATACACACCGATTTTGGCTCGGAAGAGGTAGTTGCCAAAGTGGGTAAAACCATGGGCCTGCCTTTACTTTTATGGGGAGAGCGGGACGATGCCCCTAGCGCGGAGGGCGTGCGCATTCGTGATACCCAGTGCGGCATTTTTGCGTCGTCTAAAGTGCTGCAGCGCTTTGGTGTGCCTTTTACCTATATCGAAAACTGTCGCGCCTCCGACCCGGCTTTTGCCCAAGGTGTAGTAGATTTTTGCCGCTCTGCGGCGATTGTGAAAGTTTTTAAAGGCAATGGAAATGGCATGAAAATTCTTAAAATTGGAGACAGACCCAGTAGTTTTTTGAGCGTAATGAGCAATGAGGATGAATTACTTAGCAAGTTTGGCATTGAAGTGATACCCCTGCCTATAAGTCAGCTTGTGACTGGAGTAAAAGCCCTTACAGCCGCACCCACACCCGAATTAGATGCCCATATAGCCTGTATAAAAGCCAGAATGGGATATGACCAGCTGGGAGAAGAAAAGCTGGCAACCCTGGCGGCTATGGTAGTCTTTATCAAGAAAGAAATGGAAAGCCTGGAAGCGGCCGCCGCCTCTATAGAATGTTGGAATGGCCTACAACAATTTTTGGGTTTTGTGCCCTGCCAGGTCATAGGCGAACTGACTGCCCTTGGCTATCCCATAGCTTGTGAAGGGGATATTTGCGGGGCGGTCACGGCGGCTATGGCCCATGGAGCAGATTATAACCGCAGCCCTTCTTTTTTTGCAGACCTGACCATCCGTCATCCCAATAATGATAATGCGGAATTACTGTGGCATTGCGGCCCATTCCCTCATGCCTTAGTTAAAGAAAACGAAACCCCATGGCTTGACTCCGGCGGACGGGGACAATGGCAGTTAAAAGACGGTGAGCTAACCATCCTGCGCTTTGACGGATTAAATGGAGACTATTCCTTGTTTGTGGGCGGCGGTAAAACGACCGATGGGCCAAAATCTACCGGTACTTATGTATGGATGGAAGTTGACGATTGGGTTAAATGGGAGCGGAAGCTAATATATGGACCATATATCCACCATGTTGTTGGAGTGTATGGGGATTATGTTGATGTAATGAAGGAAGCTTGTAAATACATTCCCGGATTGGTTGCGGATTTAGTAAACCAGTAAAGTGAAGCAAATTTACCCCAGCATAACCCAGATCAAAGTCTCCCCTGCGGCAATAGAATGCTCCAATCCTTTATCACTATACCCATTGACATGCCCTGTCATTTTTTTGAAATAGCCTGAAGCAAACACCGGTTGCCGATGCATGGCCTGCCATGGACGACAGGCGTTATATCCTCTGCTCCGCAGTGCTTCAATAGCCCCATCAATGGGTAAATCTCCGTTTCTTTCCTTGTGATATTTAAAAATCACAGAATGGAAAGAGGATACCCCTCCGGGTATAATGGGAAGCGGTATCAGCCAATCAGATGATACCGCTTCCCATGTCGTTTTGGCCTTTTCCTTACGGTGAAGCAGTACAGCATCCAGCTCGTCAATACCGGCCTCAGCCATAGCCGCCTGCCATTCGGCAATGCGATAGTCACCGCCTAAGATTGTATCCATATCCAATGTATTTCCCGCTCCAGGATACCGCCCGCAGTTGTGAAAAGCAAATCCGGCCATATATGCCGCTTCATCATGATGAATAAGCGCGCCGCCTTCTCCTGCAGACAATGCCTGCCCGTCGGATAGATCCACTATCGTACCGTAAGCATATTGAGATAAAGGCTTGCCGTTAAGTAAGGTATTATAACCATCTCCAAGATTCAGTATAATCTTTACTCCATTTTGATTGCAAAGATCGGCTAATCCTTTCATATCGCAGGGATTACCACCGATGGCATCCACAATAATCCCTTTCGTTTTGTCGGATAACGCTGCTTGTACGGAAGCCGTTGACAGTGTAGCGGTATCCGGATCAATATCCGCAAAAACAGGAGTCGCACCCACATTGGCAACCACCATAACATCCATTGGATCACTGTATGAAGCAACGATGACTTCATCCCCATAAACAATTTCCAATGAACGTAACTGCACTTCAAGCGCCGCCGAAGCACTGTATGTGAGCAGGCCATAGCGGCCGGATACTCGCCTTGCAATCAGCTGAGCGGCTGATTCCGACTTAGGCCCGATAGTCCCCCATATGCCACTGTTTAGCACATCCTTTAGCAATTGCTGCTTATTTGCCATTCAGATCATTCCCCCTCAACTCATCCAGGTTTTCGTACACCTTGGTTATCCCATCGGCAATATATTCCAGCGTCCGCTTGTCATTTAAAAGCGTCCGGTGCCCCAACCAAAGCGCCTCATGATGGGATACCTGTTCAGCTGTATCTGTACCCGGATTCAAATTGATTGTACCACCGATCACATTTTTCACATATCGTCCGGATAAGCAAGGGAAAGTGTACAATGGGGCATAACCACTATCTATAAATCCATAACCACCCATCTCAGCTTCCAATGCTTGAATAAACTGTTTGCGGGAAACCCCATCCAATTGATCTTCATGCACACGAAAAACATAAAGATGGTAACTATTTTTTGTGATACGTTCGTCCCGATCCGGAGGAGATACACAGGGTATATCTGCCAACAGGCTATCCAAATACGCGGCACTTTCCATCCGCCGGGCAATCTGTGCGTCAAGATTGTCCATTTGTGTGTCTAAAATGGATGCCTGCCATTCGGATATATTATGATTTACCCCTACAAATCGGTATTTTCCGTCTATACCCATCCCACCGTTTAGCGCGGCCCTAATATTTTTTGCCAAGTTATTGTCATTGGTTGTAATTATACCGCCTTCTCCACAAGTCAAATTTTTTGTATTTTGACAGCTGAAAGAAGCGGCAATACCATAGGATCCAACTCCCCTACCCCGCCACTGGGAACCTGCCGCCTGGGCGGCATCTCCAATAAGGTAAAGGCCCGTTTCATCGGCAAGATCGGTTAAAGCATCCAGATCCGCCGGGCGGCCTCCTATGTATACGGGGATAATGGCCTTGGTGCGAGGAGTAATTTTCTCCCGAACACTGTCCGCTGACAAATTGCAGGTGCCCGGCTCAATATCGGCAAAGACCGGCGTTGCTCCGGCATAAACAATTGAAGATACGGTAGCTATAAATGTATAAGGTGAAATAATAACCTCGTCACCTCTGCCAATTTCAAGCCCACGCAGTATCAGCTCCAGACTTACTGTGCCGTTTGCGCAGAGGATACAATGTTTGACATCGTTATATACCGCAAAGCGTTCTTCAAAACGCTTTGCGATCGGTCCGTTTTTCCCCTGCACCTTCTGATCCAAAACAGTTAATAATCCGTTTAAATCATGCGGATTGCTGACCGGCCATGGCATATTAATTTCAGCATCATATGTTTTAGGCCCACCCGTGACAGCTAATATTCCCATGCAAAACCCCTCCATTTTTAGTTCCAACAATCAAAATCCTCTATACACTACTTGGAAATGCTTTACTTACACTTTACTTAACCGATTATACATTATACAATGGAAAAAATCATCGAAAGCTCCGTGTTTATGAATAATTTTAAGCGTTTCAAAACATACAGAGTAAAATTGAAATTGTCAATTTTAAAGTGGAGGTTATATGAAAATTTACATTTTGGCCGCAGGATCTGGAAACCGGCTATGGCCCTTTGATCAAATAAGAAACAAAGCTTGTATACCCATCGGAAACCGCCCACTCATCACCCACACGGTTAAAGCTTGCCGCGACGCCGGCATTGACGATATCATAATCGCCGGTGGATACCTTTTTGAAACTATCACCAACGCACTTTTGGACGAAGAAGGTGTACAGTATTTTAATGTGGGCAGCACATCGGGACCTGCCGCCACACTGTCGTCGGTTTTAAAGCTATGCCCACCTGACGGGGATTTTATCGTGCTTAACGGAGACACCCTGCTTTTTGGCGATGATATCAAAGCACTGGCCGATAATCACAAAGCCAATCCATCGGATATTACACTACTGGTCACCCCTGAGAAAAACGATCATGACAGCAATGAACATATCTGCTGCTCAGCATCTGATAACGAGCTGATACATATCATCGGCCATCCATCCCATGGCAGCTACCGGCAAATCGTCGGATATGCCTGTTCTTCTGGATTTATCAAATATATTGACTGTAACGGAGGATTTTTTAAAGAGCTTTCGGTCGGTTCCATGCCGCCCCATGAAAGCTATCTCGAACAATCGGTAGCCGACTATCATCACCGGGGTAATACTGTACCTGCCATAACGGCCCAGCTGCCTGCAATAGATATAGACAAACCCTGGCATATTCTTGAGGCTAACTATGCTTTCGGTAAATTTCAAACGGCTATGCTTACACAAAATGATTTGGCCAAGGGCGCGTATATTGACCCTCTGGCTATCATTAAAGGGTATGTAAAATTAGGCAAAAATTCGTTTATCGGCAGAAACTGTGTGATTGAGGGAAATCTGATTGTCGGTGACAACACCGCTATTGATAACGGCGCGATAATAGATGGTCATGCCATGATAGGCGACCATGTGGATATACGTAACTATTGCTATGTATCCGGCGGCAGCACCATCGGCAATTTATGTAAAGTACTCCATGGAGCGGAGTTTTCGGGTACGCTATTTGATCGGGTATATCTCTATCATTATATGGAGATTGAGGGTTTGCTTGGCTATAATGTGGATATTGGCGCGGCATGTGCCTGCGGCACATTGCGATTTGACGAAAGGTCTGCGCCGGTGGCGGTTAACGGGCATCGTGTTATACCGAAAAATTACGCGAATTCCACATACATCGGCGACTATACCCGGACCGGTGTCAATTGCTCTTTTATGCCCGGTGTACGTATCGGGGCTTATTGTGCAATTGGACCGGCGGCGTATATAACCGAAGATGTCCCGGATCGGACGCTTTTATTGGTTAAGCAGGAACATGTGATGAAGCCCTGGGGGCCTGAGAGATATGGGTGGTAGAAGAAAAAGGTTTATCAAAATCGACAAAAGCGGTCAAAGCCAGTAATATAGCGAAATCAAAAATTGTAGTTACGTAACAGATTTTCTAAAAAAGCAATGCATTTAAACTTTCCAATGTCGCCATAAGCGATCCATTGGTATTTATCATGCTCTTCCGGATTGAGCACAATTTCGCCTCCATCATACACACATTTATAAACGATTTGCACTAATTGTATATCGGGAAGGTGGGCAAGTTCTGTATACACATAAATTGGCTTGATTGGCACCACGCTAAGATTCGTTTCTTCTTTAACTTCTCTGATTAAAGCCTGTTCCACAGTCTCGCCTTTATCGACGGAGCCTCCGGGAAGATCCCATAAAAGGGGCATATAATCGTTAATGGCAGAACGTCTGGTGATTAAAACATTGTTTTGCTTATCTAAAATTAAGGCATGTGTGCCAGCATAAAAAGACATATCGATTCCTCCAAGGCATAGTCGCTGGGGTTTCCCAACTGTTATGATTTATTCTTAAAGATTTTATCTGAAACTCAAGTCGTTGTATACCGCTTCACATTCTATTTCTTGGAAACAATTCATTCTGGCATCCAGCTATAGGAGCCCATACCTCTGTCTTTTCTCTTCTTCACTTGCAGACTATACTTAAAAATACTACAATACTTCAGACGAATCCAAGCGCTTTTCACCAAATCGACAAAAGCGCTCAAGACCAGTAATATAGCGAAACCAAAAATCTAAAACATAAGAAAATCACATCAATCTATAACCCATCGGAGGTATTAATCTTGGCTAATCCTAAACTTACCGTAAGACCAATAAAACCCAATGAAATCCACATAGCAGCAAACTTATTATCCACAGAATACTACCATGACGACTTTTTCAAATGGTCAGTAAACAGCGACGCCGACCGCCACCAAATCGTCGCCGACTACTACAAGATATATCTTAACGCCGCTGGTTGCGTAGCCCATGTGGCAGAAACTCCTGATGAAGGTATAATAGGCGTCTCGGTTTGGCTTCCTCATGATGTAGATACCAGCATTTACGACGAAATTGACAAAGTCGCGGGAGTAAATGCCCCCCAATTTCGCGCAGTCTGCGATAGATCCCACGACAGCGAACCACCCATGGAGCCTTTTTATCAACTCGTAGGCTTTGGAGTGCTTCACAAAGCTCGGGGTTTGGGCGTAGGCAGCGCACTACTCAAATATCATCTTGACATACTCGACGAGAAGGGCATACCAACTTATCTGGAAGCCAGCACCCCCTACGCCGGAGGTGGCGTATACGGTCGTTTTGGCTATCAGCCCGTAGGCGAATTGATGGTGTTTACGAAAACAGCTGTGCTGTACCCATTGTGGAGATCCGCAGGTAAGCAATATACATCCGGCAGCTTTCAAAATCCCGGTAAGTCGAATAGCCCCGGTAAGTCGAATAGTCCCTGCAACTCAAACAATCTCAGTAACTCCAATAATTTCAGCAATTCCAAGAATTTAGAAGCACCTCTTAAAACATTCGAAGCACATACGCCTAAAGCTCCTAAAAATACCCTTGTCCGTTTTAGCGACTACAATTGGCATGTTTTAGATGTGCGTAATGACAAAGTATTGTTGTTATCGGAAAAAGTAATCGATTTACAAAAGTACCATAGTACATTTGAAAGTGTAACCTGGGCCAATTCGTCGATCCGCAATTACTTAAATTCCACCTTTTACAGTGCATTTACACCCGAAGCACAGTCACAAATCATCGAGACGCAAGTATCCAATCGTGGTAACCCTTGGTTTGGCGCTAATAATAGCATAGATGATTTAGATGGAATAGATGATGTAGATGCGATAGACGAAGCAAATAGTATAGATACGGATACAGATATAGGTATAGATATAAATACAACCGATAAAATCTTTCTTTTGTCCGTTGAAGAAGCGGTAAAATATCTAGGAGATAGCGGCCAACTCAAGGAACCCAATAATAAATTCTTTATAGACGACAACTTTAACAATGTCCGCCAAGGAGTGTATACGGACAATTCCCCCTCCAGGTGGATGCTAAGAACTCCCGGAAATTCACCTTATTTTGTTGCCACCGTCACCATAGACGGTAAAATTTCTGTCACCGGAGATTTTGTTAATCGCTCAAGTTCCGCACTTTTTAATGTAGGCATTCGCCCGGCATTATGGATAAAAAAATAATATTCATCTGCATTTTAACGAAACAATGGTTCGCGCAAAAACACAGCAATCTAGGATAAGGAAATAATTTGTGTGGTGCTATACTTAAATCACCGTACGGGAGGAAGTGATTTAATGAACCATATTCAAGTACTACAAACCATACTCGACTACATTGACGACAATATTAAAAATGAGATAAACGCTGGAATGCTAGCGGACAAAGCCGGATATTCCGCATATCATTTTAGCCGGATTTTTACAGGGATAATCGGAACTTCTGTCATGTCTTATGTGACTTGGCGCAAGTTGCAGTATGCTTTATACGACTTATCTCTGGGTAAAAAAGTAATCGATGTCGCAATGGAGTACGGTTTTGAAACCCATGGAGGATTTACAAAAGCTTTTGTACAATGGTTTGGGTTCCCTCCCTCTAGGAGGTAATGCAATGAATCCCCATATTATTGAATTAACACCCTTTGCTGCTGTCGGCTATCCCAGCCGTCATAAAATCGAGAACATGAAAGACAATGTCAACGCCTCTACGTTTTGGAACACGATAGATCTGGACTACGGCACTATCCTAACAAAACTATATGATACATTTCAAATGTCGAAGCATTTTGAAATCAGCATATGTTATGACATTAATGAAAGTACGGGAGAGTTTACTTATATGCTTGGCAGAGGTATAGATAATCCCGATGACCTTGCAAATATACAGCCCGATATGACACAGATCGATATTGCCGGTGGATTGTATGCTATTTTTTCAACGCCGCCTGCCGCCGATTCCTTTGTTCAAGCTGCTCAGGATACGTGGAATGAAATATTTTTGCATTGGCTGCCCCAATCCGAGTTTGAGTATGATGACACGCGACGTGATTTTTCTTATCATGATTTTAGGGATCATGGGTGGTATTTTGGTGGAAAGCTGCAGATAGATATATGTATCCCTATCCGCCAGCGAGAAGAGGAGTTACGGAAATCGCAGTTAAGGGCGAATCGTTAGATTGGGTTTGCTGTTAGATTAAATTTACTGTTTAATTTTAGAAAGGACTTGCCTGGGGGCAGTCCTTTTTTAATACAGCTCATACTCCTCCTACAGTTACAGAGATTAGATTAATCCCTGTTTCAGAAACAAAAATCCAAATCCCCGCATAAAATAAACCGAGGCTAATCAGTTGGAGGATAAAACTTATGAACACAAATTTAGCTAACCACTCGGATTTTCAATTCGGCACTTGGGTACCGTCCCTGCAAATTGGAAACGGAATCATCCAAGGGCAATATACCGACCGAATCGGAAACTGGACAAGAACCGGACATCAAATTTTCATCAACTGCTTTTTTAGACTAAACTATAACGAAACCCATGTTGAAGACGCTCGGCAAAGAAACACCACAGTGGAACAAATTCGGATCGGAACACTGCCGTTTGAGGCCAACAGCAGTGCATCTATTTTCAATGTGATGATATCCAACAATCACTTCATACAAAATAATAGGCCAAGATTTTCGGAAGCCTGGGGTTCATTTGTAGAAACAGAGGTTTTATCCATTGGAGCCAGCAGTATTTGGGGCAGCCCCCGTATGGGTGTTTTTGCAAACGAACGTGCCGCTGCCGGAAGCTTAAGCAATGTTAACCGAATGCCCATCGCAACAGAGCTGTTTATCCAGGATCTAAGGCCTTCCACTTACGGAGCTTTTGTTGGCATTCGCGTTTCGGGAACGTATACGGCATTTCCGGATTTGTCTATCACAGATGTTGTCAATACACCGCCGCCAACCATTACACAGCCACCACCGACACCTGCCCCGGTGCCTGTAATCACAGTAGGTTCTCAGGTGCGCATTCATTCGGCAGCACGCACATGGGCTACCGGCCAAAATATACCGGCATGGGTACTCGGTCACATCTACACGGTGAGTCAATTACGGGATTCCAACCGGGAACTGCTTTTAGCGGGAATCAATTCTTGGATTAGGGTTGAAGATGTTAGTTTAGTCTCATCTTAAAAAAGCAGCTTCTCATCCAGGGGTATCTGCCCAAATGGCGACAGCACCGTCTGACTCATGATGCGCTTTGGTCACCCAATTTCCACAATCCCCCACAGTCCATCCTGCTGTACCGCCGCCAATCCTTCCGAAAAAGAGGTGGCATTTTCAAAGTCCATGGATAAAATAAACTCGCCATTATGATTTATAAAGCCGTAACGGTATGGCCTGTCAGGATCTTCCCTATCCCAAGTCCACACCATTGCCAACCCGTAGCTAAAATCTCTCACATAAGTGTATTCGAAAGGTAAAATAATATTGCCGCTTCTATCGATCACGCCATACAGCCTATCATGCGGGTCAGCAGTACCCACCACAGCCAGGCCTCGGTCAAATTTCGCAAATATATCGCCCACCCGATAAACATGCTCCACCACACCAAACTTGGCTGGGATTGCCATTTCGCCAAATATATTAATGAAACCGCCGGCGCCGTCAGGCAAAACCACAGCTGCTAAACCCTCCGAAAAAGGTCCCGCAAATTTAAGAGGCCTTGGCGAGATAATCATATCTCCATTTCTGTCTATATAGCCAAACTCCATATTTCCACTGCTTCGATCACCTAAACCAACCACCGCCAAGCCCTCCGAAAAAGGCTGCACCCAGCTGTATATTATTTCGATGATGATGTTTCCTTCCGAGTCAATAAAACCATACAAGTCATTTAGCATAACGGGCGCAAGTCCGTCGTTAAATAAGCCTATCCAGTCAAAATAAAACGGCACAACAATCTCACCGCGCGTGTTAATAACACCGTATCTGCGGTCACGCCAATCATCTCCATCTTGTATGGCGACAGGAGCTAACCATTCGGAAAACCCTGCAAAAGGCGGCCCATGCTGCCAAAATCCCGTATCTATATCATATGGCAAAGATACTGTTTGGTCTTCGCTTATTTGCATTGCAAATCCAAACTTATCCTCCTGGACAATGCCAAACATCCCATAAGACGCATATTGTATCCAATCAAATTCAAAAGGAATGAGAATATCTCCGTTTCTGCCGATGACCCCATACCTATTTGCATCACCCACCATTTTAGTCCCTATAAATCGCGATCCATAAGTTACAGACGCCAAAAAAGAATATTCGAACGGAACAACAACATTGCCTTCGCGATCAATTACCCCCGCAAGGTTATCTTGGTTGTAGGCTACCGCCACGTCATTAATAAAATCATCAATATGCCTGAACATTGGAGGTATAACAATATTGCCGTCACGGTCGATTGCTCCCCGATTATTATCATGGTCTGTAAATACCGCCAAACCATCCGAAAACCCTCTAATATCACGAAAATCAAGCCCGGGCGAAGGCTCAACACGCCATGTCACATCTCCCACAGGGCGAAAATTAAAATGCCTGCCCACATATACCTGTGAGGCTTGAAGTACTTGTTCGCCATAAGTATTTTCAACTGCCCGGGCTGTGCCTGTTTCAAGGACATCATAAGATTCCCCGGCTCCGGCATAGGGGTAATCGCCGCATGCCGCCAGCAAAAGTGATATCGCAAACCATATGACTATCATGATTCTCGCAATCAACTTTCTCATTTGCACTCCCCCACCCTCACCTTAGGCTTGCATATATAAGTCACCCGCTCACTATCCGGATGAGCCGCGTTATAACTGTAACCATCCAACACGGATACGACCTCAAACCCGGCTTGTTGCGCCAATGCCGTAACAGTCTCTATACTATAGCTTCGCTGAAGGTGCGTTTCCGTAAACGTGACAGAGTCTCCACCCTGTTGAGAAAAAAACTGAACCTGATATTCGTTTATGCCCGTATCGGCATTATACGCGTTTTTCCATATGTAAGAGGCACCGTCTATATCGTCGTAATACGTATTATTTCCCAGCTCCCGATACTTGTTTTCGGTTTTAAGATCAAATATAAACACCCCGCCGGGGTTAAGATAAAGGGCCACATTTTTAAGCGCCTTTTCAAAATCTTCAGGGGTCAGCATATAGTTAAAACTGTCGCATGACGAATAAGCGGCATCCACGGTGCCATACAAATCCAAAGCCCGCATATCCTGATTTAAAAATAGGATGTGCAGATCCTTTTCCTGCATTTGTACATACGCCTCACTCAACATATCCGCCGACATATCTACGCCAATCAGTTCATATCCTTTTTGAGCCATTAAAAAAGCCATGGTACCGGTACCGCAGGCTAAATCCAATACTAACCCTCCTGCCGGCACACCATAGCTTTTAAATATCTCGTCGATACATCCGGCCCATCTCTCGTAAGGCGTATCGTCCATAAAAACATTATACACTTGAGAGAAATGCCGGTATATATCCATTGCTTCAATCTCCTGCCCTATGCTTTTCTTCTTTTTTTCGCTTAGTCATAATCCCGCCAATTTTACCGCTTTCCTTGGAGGTTAGGCTTTTCCATCCATCTTTTTTGACTTTATCCAACAAGCCCAGTTCCTCTGCAATTTCATATTTTAGCCGATCATTTTGATAACTGTTTGCCATAATAAAATGTCTCCTTATCCCAAAAGAGTGCTTACATCCTCTAAGCTTTATTTCCATTATGGCGGGTTTTCTTAAGGATTATACCAGGGAATCCAACACACTTTCACTGTACGTTTCCCTATAAATATCTTCCGGCGACTTGGGATGATGGTGAAACGCTACCTCCGGATATCTTACCGGAGCTACCCAGCCGATGGCATTTTTAATGATCCTCTGGATCGGGGGCATATCATAAATACGATATTCTTCATGCCCTGGGGCAAAATAAAATATTTTTCCGTTGCCTCGTTTAAACGTGCAGCCGCTGCGGAAGACCTCGCCTCCCTCAAACCAGCTGATAAAAATAAGCTCATCCGGCGTTGGGATATTAAAATGCTCTCCATAGGTTTCTGATTTCGGCAGCTCTATATATTCCCCTAATCCGGCAGTAATCGGATGGTTATGGTCAATCACCCATATCCGTTCCCGCTCATTGGCCTCACGCCAACGCAGCCGTTGAGTGTGGGTACCCAGCAGCATCTGAAAAATTTTTGAGGCATGGGCAGAATGCAGTACGATCAATCCCATACCGTGAAGTACTCTGTCCCGCACCCGATGCACAATCTCATCCTCTACTAAATCATGACGCAGATGTCCCCACCAGAGCAATACATCCGTATCGTCCAGCAGCTCCTGGGGCAGACCGTGTTCGGGCTGATCTAAAGTAGCGATACTTAACCTACCGATTTGTTGATCTGTTTTAAGAAATGCCGCAATTGCATTATGTATCCCTTCCGGATAGGCTGATTGATTATCCTCTTCTTCGTTCCATACAGTGACATTAATTTTTTTTGTCATGATCTCTTCTCCTTCACATCTCTGTACATTTCGTACTGCTCTATTATGTATATCTTAATGCAATGCCCGGAAAATTTCAACGGATTATTGCAAACAGATTGTAAAATGCTATAATTACTTGATAACCAAAGATTTTTTAGAGAGGGGAATTTCCTTTGTACGACTTTAAAGAGATTCAAAATTGCGATCCTGATCTAGCGGAAGCCATTACCCTGGAGCTTAACCGCCAACGCAGCCATATTGAGCTTATTGCGTCAGAAAACTTCGTCAGTAAAGCGGTTATGGCCGCTATGGGCTCGCCGCTTACCAATAAATACGCGGAAGGCTATCCGGGCAAACGCTATTACGGCGGCTGCAAAATGGTAGATATTACAGAGCAGTTGGCCATAGACAGGGCCAAAGCCATTTTTGGTGCAGAACATGCCAATGTCCAGCCTCATTCCGGCGCGCAGGCCAATATGGCTGTGTATTTTGCCTGCCTTAAACCCGGCGATACCATTATGGGCATGAATCTTTCTCACGGCGGACATTTGACCCATGGCAGCCCCGTCAGTATTTCCGGCACATACTACAATGTGGTGCCTTACGGGGTACGCCAAGATACAGGATATATCGATTATGATGAAATGCGGGATATCGCCCTTAAAAACCGCCCCAAGATGATTGTATGCGGAGCCAGCGCGTATCCCCGTATTATCGATTTCGCAAAAATAAGAGCCATTGCCGATGAAATTGACGCGGTGGTGATGGCAGATATCGCCCATATTGCCGGTCTTGTCGCTACGGGACATCACCCCAGCTCCGTACCTCATGCACACTTTACCACCACCACCACCCATAAAACCCTGCGAGGCCCAAGGGGAGGCCTGATCCTGTGCGGCGAAGAAAATGCAAAACTTGTCGACAAGGCTGTGTTTCCCGGTATCCAAGGCGGGCCTTTAATGCATGTTATTGCCGCTAAAGCCGTGTCTTTTAAAGAGGCCCTTCAGGACAGTTTCAAAGCGCACAGCGGCCAAGTAATTAAAAACGCCGCCGCCCTTGCCGATGCATTGATGAATCAGGGCTTTAACCTGGTATCCGGCGGCACGGACAATCATCTGATGCTGGTGGATTTGCAAAATATGGATATCACCGGTAAAGAGGCTGAAAAACGCTTAGATGATATAGGTCTTACATGTAATAAAAACACCATACCTTTTGATCCAAAAAGCCCATTTGTAACCAGCGGTATCCGGTTGGGAACTCCCGCGGTAACATCTCGAGGCATGGTGGAAGAAGATATGGCGCGTATTGCGGATGTTATTGCCATGGTTATTAAAGATAATGAGCTGGATAGAGCCAGAAGTTTGGTAACGGAGATTACTGGTAAATATCCGTTGTATGCTTAAATCCACTTTATAGCGGATCAGCTCAATAGCTATTCTCAATTTATTCTGATCAACGAGGATTGAGTTCTGTATACCACAGGGCTCAATCCTTTTAACTTTTCTTTGATACGATGCAGTCATTCGCTCCGGCATTTATCTAATCTTTCCTAAAAATATCAATTGCATGTGCCGTTAACCCTACCATATCCCCACGTTCGCAGGTTGCAAAGTGATACCTCATAAACAAATCAAACTCTGCATCATCCATTGCATCTATTTCATCTTTCATATGAAAGGCATAACCATCGGTTGCTACATAATGTAGTCGCGTTACGGGAAATGTCGAGACCAAATCATCAATATCTTCTTTACGTACAATTTCAAATACTAACGCCGGTTCCGAACTTGCAGCAAATGTAACTGGGTGAATAAAGCCTTTTTCTATAAATTCCGTAATACTGAAATTTTTTTGTTTGAAGCCACTAACCAAAATACTGGCATCCGAAATACAATATGCCACAAATATCACACCATCTTGTTTGGTTACTCGAATAGCCTCGCTCAGCACTTTTTGTTTATCTTCTTTTGTGAAAAGATGATATATCGGGCCTAACACCAATGTGATGTCGTATGTATTATCCCGAAAATCAGCCAAGTCCAGTGCATTACCCTGTCTCACTGTAATAGCTTCTCCGGGCTGGGTATTTTGCCGAAAAACTTCGATGTTATGCTCCACTAACTCCACGGCATCAACAGTGTAACCCTGCCTGGCAAGGGCATGAGAATATCGTCCCGTACCCGCACCGATCTCAATAATACGGCTGCCCGGCTTTAGATACCGCTCGATATAACCCATGGTGGTCAAAAATTCCACCGATCCATGCCGCGAAACCAGGCGGTCATCTTCAAATCCTCTGTTGTAGTACTCGGTTAAAAATGTGTTTGCATCCATAACGTTCCCTCCAATAGTAAAAGCGGCTAAGGTTGTGATTATCCCTTAGCCGCTTCATGATTTATACGTTAAACTATTGCATGTGTCTCATATAAATTCAAAAAGGACTAAGCCTGTGACCCCACCAATGCGGGAACGCAGACTTATTATCGGTACCAAAATTAAAATTGTTTATAATCCTGCTCACAATACTTGCTCCTTTTTAAATATTTAACGGCTATCCTACCACATACGAAATAGAAAAGCAATCTATAACAAAAATCGCAACACAACAGCCAGCATTGCCGGGAAAAAAATAATCACAGACATCAAACGCGCCATGTGCAGTACAGCTACCTTTGGGGCGTCTACTCCCAGGTCATCTGCCAGCATGGCCATTTCCGAAAGCCCCCCCGGAGTGGAAGCCAGCAAGCTTGTAAAGGAGTCCAGCCTCGTCAGTTTATGCATTACAAACGATGTCACAAGCGTCATGACAACAACACCGGCAAATAAGATGATGACCGGGATAATGATTTCATTCATGGCAAAAAGGCTTTCACGATCCAAACGCATTCCGATAAAGATACCTGCCAAAATCTGAAGGGGCAGGCGCAACCCTGTGGGGAAATAGGCTTTACCCGATAGGATGTTATATGCGGCGGAGCCTACCATTGCACCCATGATTGCCCCACCGGGGACGTTCAGCATCCGCAAAGCTATTCCCAAACAACAGGCGCAAAGCGCAGTGATAAAAAAATACTTGGCCTTCCTTTTTCGGCTTGAAGGTTCCGGCGGTAGGCCATCCGGCACCAGTGAGCCGGGAGTTGCTGCAGGTTCCGAGACGAGGGATTCCCTTGTTTGGGCCTGATTCATGTGTAATGGCCCAGCCAGTTTTGTCATCGCCTTTTTGTAAAAGGGTATCATGCATATAAAGATAAACATTAGCCGCGACAGCTGCAATAAAGCCACGTAAGCGGAATTTGCGCCAAAGTCAGCGGAAACTATTGCCATATCCAGCATCCCGCCCGGTGCCGTTGCAAACAGGGCCGTTGCAAGATCCAATGTGCTAAACCGATACATCACCGTGCCAAAAAAGATATTCATACCCAACATACAGATCAGCATTGCCACGGCGGGCAATGCCAGACTTTTTAAGCCCAGCATATCCCCTTTAGTTATTCTGGAGCCGATAACTGGGCCGAAGGCAAGCTGTAATGCCACTTGAGATTCCCCAGGCATGGAAATCGGCGGCTGCACTATTAGATTAAAGGAGATAACCGCCGCCATAGCACCCAGCATTCCTCCGGCGGGTAGTTTCAGCTTATGGCCAATGACCCCTCCCATAACAGCCGCGATAATGATTAATACAAAGTAAAAAATACTCTCCAAAGGCTTAGCCTCTTTTCGCCTATTTTTCCATATGCTCGTATTCACCGGAAAACACAAAGGAAGTGGAAATAAAAATCCCTAACATTTCAATTCCCAAAATTTCAATTTAGTATAACACCATATATCCCATTTGCCATGTCAACCATCCCACCAAAAATAGCCCCTATAACCGGCACTATAATATTAGCCGTGATCCCCAACCACATCATAAGGATCAACACAAAAAAGCCCAGTCTCGAAAATATATTTTGAAATGCATAATATAATCTGTCAGGCAGCCAAACCGTAAAAAATTTCGAACCGTCCAGCGGAGGGATCGGCAGCATATTAAATACAGCCAACACAATATTAAGCCAAATAAATTCATAAAAAACCCTGATGGCATAACCCTCGTGACTTAAGTATCCAAAGTTCAGCAGCGGAATGAGAAGCATCACCCCAATAAAAGCCATCATCAAATTGGATAAAGGACCCGCTACGGAAATGACTGCAAAATCCCATTTGGGATTTTTTAGATTATTCGTATCAACCATCACAGGCTTTGCCCAGCCAAACCTTAAAAATATAACACACAAAAACCCCAGCGGATCTATATGCCGCAGAGGATTTAGCGATAACCTGCCATCACGCTTTGCTGTGGAATCACCCAGCATATACGCTGCCAAGCCATGAAATAATTCGTGTACCGAAAATGCAAATAATAAAACAGGCACCCTGATCAAAAGTTCTGCCATATTAAAGTTAATATTCAAAAAATCCAATGTATATACACCTTTCCACAGTCATGTGTGAATTATTCAATCCGATTTTCCAACACATGCCGCTCCATATCAAAATCTTCTAAACGCAAGAAATATTCCGCACAGTCCATTAAGGCCTTTGCCGGTGCAAGTCCCACCAATTCGCTACCGATTATCTTTACTCCATACCGTGCGGCTTCCATACGCACCATTTCAAATACCCGGTAGATGGGTGTGTTTTCGTAGTCCACCAGATTCATGGAGACTTGGGCAATATTTCGCTCTTTCAAAAACATACCTAACGCCTTACAATACGCCAACCCGCCGCTGGACCCTCGGACTGCTTTAGCGATGGCGTTTGCAATGTCAATATCAGGCGTATCTAAGTTAATATTAAAGGCAATCAGGGGCTTACGCGCTCCCACAGCCACTACACCTGCCGTCGGATGGGGAGTGCAGCCGCCAAAGTCCGGCTTCCATTCGGGTTGACACAACTTTTTGGCCATCCCCTCAAAACCGCCCCGCCGTATATCCGCAAGATTTTTGCGGCCGGGATCCATCGCCGCCTCTTCATATAAAAAGACCGGCAGGGACAATTCCCCGGCGATCCGTTCCCCTACCCTCTTGGCCAAAGCTACACAATCTGCCATGGTGGCGTTTTTTATGGGGACAAAGGGCATGACATCTACCGCCCCCATCCGTGGATGTTGCCCGTGATGCTTTGTAAGGTCTATATGCCGCACCGCACTTTCCGTCAAGCGAAAAGCCGCTTCTTCTATGGCTTTGGGGCTGCCCGCTATGGTAAATACAGAGCGGTTGTGATCGGTATCTGTGTGTATATCCAGCAAAGAAACACCGGAAATATTCTTGATAGCATCCTGCAAAGCAGATAGCACAACAGCGTTGCGGCCTTCACTAAAATTTGGTATACATTCGATAACAGGATTTGTGCCAGGTATCATTTAAATTCCTCCGGTGAATATGCGGTGGTGTATTGCTTGTAAGATAAGCCAATTGAAATGATTATAGCATGAATTATGCCAGAAATTCAATGGTTTCAGCAATTTGGATATAAACCCTCAACATTGCGAATCTTAAGGAACCGCTGATATAATTTATAGCAAGTAAAATCAAAAACAGCCCTACCAATCCCCCTATAATATCACTAACGACAGGAGGTAAAACTATGTACGAATGGCACAGGCAAATCCAAGTCATTGTGGATGAGATCGACGAGTGTATAAAACATCGCGATGATGAATCCCTCACTTTGCGTTTTTTATCCCGAAAGCTCGGCTATTCGGAATTTCATACCACCCGAAAATTTAAAGAAATATCCGGTATGCAGTTTCGGGATTATTTGCGGCTCAGGCGGCTTGCCTTTGCTTTAATTGAGGTGCGGGATACACAGCGAGGCTTATTGGATATCGCCGTAGATTACGGTTTTTCGTCCCATGAAGCTTTTACGCGGGCTTTTAAAGCTACCTATGGCATAACGCCAAATGCGTATCGCAAATGCCCTATGCCCGTTGTCCTTCGTACAAAGATAAGTACCTTTGACCGTTATATTTTAGGGATAGGAGAGATTGGCATGATCAAATCAACAGAGGAAATTAAGATTTATTTTGTAACCATCCCCGCTCATAAGTTTATGCATATCAAAAACTATGAGAGTAACGGCTATTTTGACTTCTGGGAAAAGCAAGACAAAATACCGGGTCATGATTGCGACACCATCAGCGGTTTATTGGACAGTATCAAAGGTAAGCTGGACGGCAAGGATAATGTCATCGGCAAGTATAGCGGTCAGATTATGGCATATATAAACGAACCGAGTGGTAAACACCCGGAATGTTACGGCGTTCGCCTTGCCACCGATTACGCCGGAAAGGTTCCGGCTCAAATGCTGATGATTGATGTACCGGAGGCCGAATATATTGTTTTTGAACATGGGCCTTTCGACTACGAACAGGAAAGTACAACGGTGGGTAACAAAATCCTTGCCGCCATTGACGGTTTTGATTTTGAAGAAACTGAGTATTGCTTAGATGAATCGACAGGCAGGGTATCTTATTTTTATCATGATCCCGAACAGTTTGAGAAGTTCATTAAACCGGTGAAGAGGAAGTAAGCCAAAACACCAATTTACCTGTATTTAGAGGGGCTCCGGCTATTAAGCGTTTTGCTTGATAGCCGGAGCTTTTTAAAATAATGCCAACACGATTTTAAATGCGGATTAGTTATTAAATGCGACTTTTAAGGTGTTTTTATGCTATAATAGGGGGAAATACAAAAAACAACAAAGGAGACTAATCATGTTCGCATTTAGACCATCTATTCAACCTATGGAACCCTATATCCCGGGCCGCCCAATAGACGATGTTAAAAAGGCTTATCAGCTGTCCCATGTGGTCAAACTAGCCTCCAACGAAAATCCATATGGCTGTTCTCCCACTGTGCGTGACGGGGTCATGGCTACCTTTGATAATGCTGCCATTTATCCCGACGGTTACTGCACCAAGCTGCGGGATGCAGTCAGTACCCATTACGGCATAGAACCCAATCACCTGGTCTTCGGCGCAGGCACAGATGAAGTGATCGCCATGCTTGGCGAGATTTTTATAGATCCCGGTGACGAAGCGATCACCGGTGCGGTCACATTTTCTCAGTACGCAGCCTCTGTAGAAGCCATGGGCGGCAAAATGGTATATGCACCTTTACAAGACCACACCTTTCATTTAGATAATCTGCTGGCCGTCATTACCCCAAAAACTAAATTGATTTTTATCGCCAATCCCAACAATCCCACCGGCACATACTTTTCTCAAAAAGCACAAGATGCTTTCATGAAAAAGGTGCCGCCTCATATCGTAGTTATCTTTGATGAAGCCTATCAAGAGTATATTACCGCACCGGATTATCCAAACACCTGGGAAACTCTACGGCAATACCCCAACGCAGTGCTGCTTAAGACATTTTCAAAAATATACGGCATATCCTCCTTGCGTGCGGGCTTTGGCGTGGCGCATCCGTCAGTCATCGAGCAAATGGAAAAAATCCGCTGCCCCTTTAATGTAACCAGCCAAGCCCAAGCCGCTGCAATAGCCGCTTTGGCGGATCAGGATTTTGTACGTGAAAGCCACCGCAAAAACTGTAAAATGATGGATTATACAGTCGCTGCTCTATCCGATATGGGTCTTTATATGATCCCATCCCAAACTAATTTTGTAATGGTTGATGTCCGGCAAAACAGCCGGGATATATTCGAAAAATTGATGGCAAAAGGCTACATCATACGGGCGGGAGCCGCCTTTGGCATGGATACCTTTATCCGTATCACTTTGGGCACAGAAGCGGAAATGAAAGGCCTTTTATCCTCCCTTAAGGAGGTACTGCATGACAGTTAAAATCACCGGAGGACAACCGGACACCGGCCGGCGTCTGTCCCGCGTATATACTGTACCGGGAGATAAATCCATCTCTCATCGGTCGGTTATATTGGGTGCAATGGCTTCCGGCACGACAGAAGTGTATAGCTTTTTAAACGGTGAAGATTGTCTCTCTACCATCCGCTGTTTTCGGGCTTTGGGTGTGGATATTCAATTGGATAAAACCCATCTTACTATCCGTAGTACAGGCCAATTTACCCAGCCAAGCGGCATATTGGATGTAGGCAACAGCGGCACCACCCTGCGGCTGATGACCGGTTTACTGGCCGGGCAACCTTTCAACACCACCATGACCGGCGACGCCTCCATTCAAAAAAGACCGATGAGGCGAGTGACAGATCCCCTTTCTCTCATGGGCGCACAGATTGCTTGCACAGACGGGGCTTATGCACCGGTTACAATCACAGGCAGCCCTTTAAAGGGCATACGCTATACCCTGCCTGTGGCCAGTGCTCAGGTAAAGTCCGCTATTTTACTGGCCAGTCTGTATGCAAGCGGTGAAACCATCATAGAAGAACCCATCCCCACCCGGGACCATACGGAGATTATGCTGCGGCACTTTGGCGCGGATATCATAAAAAAAGATGGAGCGATCATCAGCCATGGGATAGCGCCCGGCCAGATGTTTAAAGCCCCATCTCAACCTATTTCTGTGCCTGGAGATATTTCTTCCGCCGCTTTTTTAATGGCTGCAGCCGCTATTTTACCGGACTCATCTCTTATACTCGAGGATATTGGAGTCAACCCTACCCGTACAGGCATTATCCATGTACTAAAGCGTATGGGGGTGGATCTTCATCTCTCCAATGAGCGTACCTGTTGCGGTGAATCTATCGCCGATATCAAAATCCGCCATACATCTACCCTTGAAGGCACCACAATCTCCGGCCCTGAGATCCCCACCCTCATAGACGAAATCCCCGCTATCGCGGCGGTGGCTCTATTTACTCAAGGGGAAACCGTCATCCGGGATGCGGCAGAGCTTAGAGTAAAAGAAACCGACCGCATAAAAGTCGTAGCCGAAGAGTTCAATAAATTTTTTGCCGATCCCCCCATCACCACTTACGAAGACGGCATGGTAATCACAGGGGGGCGCCCTTTACAAGGGGCAAAAGTAGACAGTCACGGGGATCACCGCTTGGCTATGAGTCTGTCTATCCTGGCTTTAGCCGCTCAAGGAGAAAGTGAAATCCAAAACTGCCAGTGTGCGGATATATCATTCCCGGGTTTTTATCAACTGCTGCCATATGTCCATGAAATTAAATGATAGCCAGCGGCAGGTCGTCCGCCACCGCGAAGGGCCGTTAATGGTGCTGGCCGGCCCCGGCAGCGGCAAAACCACCGTAATTACCTATCGGGCCCTGCAACTGGTCAAGGATGGAGGCATCCCTCCCTGGCAGGTGTTGGTCATTACCTTTTCAAAAGCCGCCGCCACAGAAATGGAGCATCGCTATAAGGCCCTGTCTAGTGGGGAAAATTGCACCTTCGGCACTTTTCACGCAATCTTTTTTCGCGTCTTACGCCAGCGGTACGGTTATGGTTTAGATCAGGTGCTGCAAGAAGGCGAACGGCGGGAGATTGTCAATAAACTACTGGCCCAATCAGGCTTTGGGGCCGATGAGGACATGCAGATTGCTATCCGAAACGAAATATCACTGGTCAAAAACGAGCTTCACGACCTGCAATACTATAACTCCAACGCCATGGGTACAGATGAATTTAAACAGCTGTTTTGCCAATACGAGGAGTTTAAAGCTTCCCAAAACAAAATTGATTTTGACGATATGTTAACCCTCTGCTACCGGCTATGGCAGCAAGAACCGGAAAATCTTGCCTTTTGGCAACAAAAGTTCCCTTATATCATGATAGACGAGTTTCAGGATATTAATCATGTCCAGTACGAATGTATGCGTATGCTGTCAACCAGCCCCCATCATTTGTGCATAGTGGGAGACGATGATCAGAGTATCTATCGCTTTCGCGGGGCCAGGCCGGAGTTTTTACTGCAGTTCCCAAAGGATTTTCCTCAGGTCCACCAAGTGGTACTTGAAACCAATTATCGCTCAACCGACCCCATTATCGCCTTTAGCAACACTCTCATTTCTCAAAACCGGGTGCGCTACAATAAATTCATCGTAGGTACACAAAAAAAGGGGCCAAAGCCCAAAATTATAAAGTGCAGCGACCAAAACCACGAGGCTGCCTACGTAGCAACTCAGATCAGGAAGCATGCAAATTTAGATGAAGTCGCCGTCGTCTATCGGACAAATATGCAGGCCAGGGCTTTTGTAGACGCATTTTTACAGGCCAATATCCCCTATGTGGTAAAGGATGAGATATCCACCATCTACGAGCATTGGATAGCCCAGGATATTTTCGCATATCTACGTTTAAGCCGCAGTTTAAAAAGAGGCGGCCCTCCTGCAGATCCTCAGGATGCAGAACGGATTATCAACAAACCCTTCCGTTTTATCAGCAAAGCATTTTTGCAAAAAGCCAAACAAGAAAAGCAAGACATCTTTAAATGGTATACGCAAAGTGGTATGCTAAACACAGCGCAGCAACAGCGGGTGGAAGAATTGCTGCTGGATTTAAGGGCAATAGGCAAACGTAAAACCCCGGAAGCCATAAAGTATATCCGCAAAAAAGCCGGATACGACGATCATATCAGAGATTATTGCGATTACCGCAAAATCAGCCCAGTCGGCTTATATGAAATAGCCGCCGAGCTGCAGGAAGCCGCAAGCCCTTTCCCCGAGCCGGAGGATTTTATCGCCCACAGTGGGGAAGCAATCCAAAATAAAAACATGGAACCATCCGAGGACGGACGGGTCACTTTAACCACCATGCACAGTGCAAAAGGCCTGGAGTTTGACACAGTATACATAGCCGGTGCCGTAGAGGGCCTTATCCCTCATGAACGCAGCAAAACCGCGGCAGAGCTTGAAGAAGAATGCCGGCTATTTTATGTAGGTGCCACCCGAGCCAAAGAACATCTTTATATTTCCGTCATCAAAAACCGTCACGAACAACCAGTGGAACCTTCCAGGTTCATAAAAAACTTGCAAAGGAGTACAAAAAATGGGAAAAATAGCGTATAAAATTCGTAAGCGTAAAAGGCTGATCGCATCCATTGTGGCCGGTGCTTTGGCTTTCATTATGATTCTTAGTCTGATATTACCGTTTGTGTTTTAATTTTAAACAACCCATAGCAAAAATCAGGGGCTGCCTCTTTTTAAAGAGAACAGCCCCTGCTCATTTTATGGCAATGCCACCGCCTGATCCAAGGCCGCCGCAACGGCCTGCTGCAATATCCCCGTCGTTACGGGAAAATCATTATGAATCACAATATCTGCCCTCTGATAAAACAGCACATCATCCGACACCCGCTCCATCATTGGCTCAAATAAGGGAAACAGCTTGCGTTGGCTTTCGTACATTTCTGTCATTTCTATGGCCACAATTTGACTTTCTGTTACGGTCACGACGATATCTACCGGCCGGTCATTTAAAATAATAGACGCCGTATAGGTACCGGGTATGTAAAGCGCCGCAGCCGGTTCCATAGCCGGGGTTTCTTGACCCTGCCTGGGGATAAATAAAAACGCCAGTACTCCCAGTATAATAAGACCCGCTAATACAAAAACGCCCAGCCTGATCAAATCTTTTATCCGCAGTACAAATATTTTTGTGCCTCCCATATAAACGCCTCCTTAGCATACTATATGAGCGCATATCAACGTTTATACTAGTGTCAAACCGCATAAGTTTGACAAATATCATATTATTAATTCTACGAGTTTTTCAAAGAATATTTTATCACCAGATTAATGCGGTTTGACACCAGAGATACAGTATACTCATCGAATATTTGCAAGCATCATCATTATCGGATTATGTTCGTAAATCCAACCGGCTATCAAAGATTCTTCCAGCAGTCTTGCCAGTTCCGGTGTTGTGGGATCTAAAAAGAATAGATTTATGAGTGCAAGACCCAGCCAGATTAAAATTATCCCTTGACCCAGCCCTAAAAGCAAACCGCCTCCACGGTTAAATTGTTTTATCACCGGAAGCCGGGCCACAAGATCCAAAGCACCGGCTAAAAGCCCCAAAATTAACTTCACCACAATAAACACTAAAACCATAGCAATTATATTAATCGCCATGCCCGCAAAAAAACCGGCGATATATTCTTCAATCGTATGCGCATTAAGCAGTTCAAATATATTAGGGGTATTATGTTCTAACAAAGACCTCTGCAATAAATCAGGCAAAGATAATGAAGCAATCACTTCCTCTGCATGGACCTGTACCACATCTTCAAAACCCATTGTTCGTATAATATAGTCCTTTAACCCTGTAAATACCGGCGTGGTACGTATCCACTCCGCTACAATTGGATACAGATAACTGGCCAGCAAAATCGCCACAACAAAAGAACCTAAGCTAAATACTGTTCTGATTAAACCACGTCTATAGCCTATGTACATAAACAATGCAAGCACAACAATTATAATGACATCAAGCAGTTGAATCCCTCCTAATACCCATATCATTTTCAATCCTTTGTAAGGTTTCAAATTGATATTGGCATACTATTAATTTTCGGTGGCTCTGAGACGGCGCATTACTGTGGCCCTGGTGTTTCCGGCCAGCAGTATTGTGTCCGTATTATCTAAAAAAAGCATATCCTGTACATCATATATAGCCGAATAATTCCACAATTGTATCCCATGATGATTAATGGCATAAAAGGTACGGCCTATCCCTACAATCGCTGTGTTAAGCCCCATATTCAAGTGAGTTGCCCGTCTTCCCAAATCATATGTGCCTGTCAGCTGCCCGTTAAAATTATATATACGTAAAACTCCCGGACTTTCCGCTTCCGGCTCATTTAAAAATGGCTCTCCCGTTACATACGCAAAACTATTTTCTCCGATATGGATGATATCCAGACGGTTATACAGGGGAATATCCCATAACGCCCCTTGAGTCCCGCCTTCCGGTTCGAAACCTAATATTTGCCGATCGGTAATTGCTATCACGCGTCCGCACTCTGTAAATCTGGTCCGAAATATAAATTCGTTGGGAAAACTGTAAGAGGCAAACAGTCCGTCAGGCAGCCCCCGGGAATCGACACGCCGCACATAGCTAAAAGTCAGCCTCGAAAATATCAAAGTATCCACATCCATCAACGCTTTAACAATATACGTCCCGCATTCGGAAACATCTACCGACCAGGGAAAGACATTGGCATCATTAATGGGAGCCCTATAGCCGTAATTAGGATCCGTTGGGTTGTTAGGGTTAAACACCTGTACTTCGTACCCAACCTCTGTCCGCATAATCACCGAAAGATACCCTGTTTGGTTAACGGTAAAATACAATATCGGATGGGATAAGTTGGCACTATACATGAGCCCGGCCATATCAAACACATATATCCTGCGGCCCTCGGGTTCTCCAACGGCCACAATGTTGCCGCGGCCCACCATATTGGGCTGTACCATGTTAAAACCATGCTGCCATCGTACTTCTCCGGTAGAAGATATATTTTGCATACCGTCTCGTGTCACAAAAAAGAAATTGCGGGTTCCCGGACTGTAAAACCTTGCGTGCATATCAAAACCATAGGAAACGCCTATCTCCGTATCTATCATACGCAGATCCTGACGTGATCCTACACCGATTAAGTCAAAAATTAAATATTGGGCTAAAGCCACTGCAATTAACAGTCCGGAAGCAATCAACATCTTTTTAGCAGGAGATGATTTCTTTTTTTCTGTATCTGATCTTATGTCTGATTTTGAATTTAACATTATTTTTGATCATCCAGCCACTCAACCACTGCATCGGCCACTACTTTCAATGTATCGGATACAAACGGACTTGGCAGCCCTGCATCTGTCACCAGCTCCAAAAATGTCTTTGTCCCGGCAAAACCAACTAACCGGTTATATTTTGCCCAGGCTTGTCCGTGGTTCTTTTGATCTTCAGACCAAAAACAAAACGCCATGATTTGGGCAAGACAATAATCTATATAATAGAAGGGTGCTTCATATATATGCAATTGGGCCTGCCAGCGGCGGCCTTCCCCGTAAAACGGAAACCCTTTAAGATCCAGCCATGGCCTGTACTTACTTTCCAATTCAAGCCACAGATCGTTACGCTCTTTAGCGCTCATATCCGGGTTTTGATAGATCTGATGCTGAAAATCATCCACCATGGTTCCGTAAGGCAAAAAAGTCAACGCGCTGGACAAATGGCTGTAATAATACTTTTCTGTCTGTTCTCCAAAAAAACCTTTCATCCATGGCCATGTAAAAAACTCCATACTCATAGAATGTATTTCCGCTGTCTCCATGGAATAGCTTTGAAGGGCGGTTGGGTATATATCCCGGGCCTCATAGGCCGCATATGCGTGTCCCGCTTCGTGGGTAAGGACATCTATATCACCGGATGTTCCGTTAAAATTAGCAAAAATAAACGGAGACTTATAATCGTCAATGGTCGTGCAATATCCTCCCGCCGCTTTTCCAGGGCGAGTCAATACGTCAAACAATTCGTTTTCAAGCATGAAATCAAAAAACTCCGCCGTTTCTTTTGATAATTCGTGGTACATATTTTTACCGTGGGCAAAAATATCCTCCGGAGTCCCATTGGGCTTTGCGTTTCCGTCTGGATATTCGAAGAGATCGTCAAATACCTTGATACTGCCTACGCCGATACGCTTTGCTTGTTCTTCTTTAAGCCGCTTGGCCACAGGTACAATATGTTCCAGTATCCCCTGGCGAAATTTTGCGACCATATCCCTGTCATAACAGTTGCGCTGCATACGATAATAGCCCAGCTGTATGAAGTTTTCGAAACCCAGGGCCTTGGCAATACGTGTCCTGATCGTGACAAGCTCATCAAACAGTTCATCCAGCTGCTTGGCATTGTCCATATACCACTGGGCCGCAGCCTTTGTTGCAGCTTCACGTACAGACCGGTCAGGGTTTTCGTAATAAGGACGGATTTGAGCCAAGGTAAGCGTCTTACCGTCAAAATCAATTTGCGCAGAAGCGATCAGCTTATCATATTCTGTAGAGAGCCTGTTTTCTTCCTGTAAATCGGGGATGATTTCGGGTTTAAATGTTTTCAGCTCTATTTCGGCATTCACAAACATCAGGCTGCCCCATTTGGCTTCCATCTCTTTTCGGAAAGGAGATTCCAAAAGCACCGCGGTAAATTCTTTGATGACAGCCTCTAACTTTGGGGTGACTTCGTCTATATAGTCTATCTCTTGAGCATAAAATTCGTCCTGAGTATCCAGGCTGTTTCTGATTTGTGCCAAACTAAACATGGATCCAATATGCCGGGAATAATCATCATATGCTTTATAAGCGGCAAAGCACTCGTTGGCACTGTTTGCATCTTTTAACTGCTCAAGCAACCCTTTTAGCTTTTCGTTGGTTTGTTCAAACTCCGGACGGGTATAAGGCATTTGAGAAAATTTCATTTACATTCATCCTTCCTTTCATTGTACGAAACTTATTTATACCGATTGTTCAATATTTCCCTGAGAAGACGCAATTTCATAGTAGGCAGGGCAAGCATTTAACAGTTCTTTGTGAGTCCCCTGCCCTACAATTTTACCTTCATCCAAAACTAAAATCTGCTCCGCTTGCATAATCGTCCCCACCCGCTGGGCGATGACGATGATCGTCGTATCCGCCGAATGTTCCCGCAGAGCCCGCCTTAGTTTTACATCTGTCTGAAAGTCCAAAGCCGAAAAACTGTCGTCGAAGACCAAAATCTCCGGATTTTTTGCCAAGGCTCTGGCAATGGACAGTCGTTGACGCTGACCGCCGCTGACATTGCCGCCCCTTTGACCGATTTCCGCCTCAAGCCCTTCCGGCTTTTCCTCTATAAACGGCATGGCTTGTGCCACTGTTGCCACTGTGGTTATCTCCTCATCCGTGGCTTCCGGACGGCCGTACCGTATATTGGATGCCACAGTGCCGGATATCAACTGGCCCTTTTGAGGGATGTATCCTATTTTTTCCCGTAAATCCGCCTGCTTTACCTGGCGGATATCCGCGCCGTCTACTATAATATTGCCTGATGTCGTGTCATAAAAACGTAGCAGCAACTGGGCCACTGTAGATTTTCCCGATCCGGTTGGCCCAATGATCGCCGTGGTTTGGCCCGGCAGGGCGGTAAAACTTATATGGGATAACGCATCTGCCTCTGCCCCTGGATATCGGAAACAAACATCGTTAAAACTTACAACCCCCTGCAGTTTAGGATCAAATGCAACCGGGACTTCCGGATCCGTAATGGCAGGCACACTGTCAAGCACCTCTACAATACGCCCGGCTGATACCGCCGCACGAGGTATCATGACCATAACCATAGAGATCATCATAAATGCAAAAATCACCGACATGGAATATTGCATAAAGGCCATCATATCCCCAATTTGCAAACCGGAACCAGCTATTTGATGAGCGCCTACCCACACTACCAGTAATTGAGTCCCGCCCAATATAAATGTCATAGCCGGTGCGACAATGGCCATTACCCGGGCAACAAACAAGCTGATATCCAAAATATCTCGATTACTTTGATCAAAACGGGCTTTTTCATGGGCTTGGGTGCCAAAGGCCCGTATAACCATCAAGCCATGCAAGGTCTCTCTGGCAATCTTATTGAGCTTATCCACCATACCCTGTATCAAGCGAAAACGAGGCATAACAATCGGTACGATCACCACTACAAACCCTATAAGTACGATTACTGCCAAGGCAATGATCCAACTCATAGAAACAGCACGGCTGGCAGCCATAATAATACCGCCAATACCCATAATCGGCGCAAAAAATAACATCCGCGCCGCTACATTGGCCAAAGATTGAACCTGATTAACATCATTTGTACAACGAGTAATAAGAGATGCCGAGGAAAAAGAATCAAACTCCTTTTGCGAAAATGATTCCACTTTATTAAATAAGTCCCGACGCAGATCCCTGGCCATACCGGCAGAAATACGGGGCGACAGATATCCCGCTCCCACAGAGGCTAACCCGCTAACAAGGGTTACAGCCAGCATCAGCAGACCCATCTGCAGTATATAAGCAGTTTGCGGGGTACCTTCCGTCACTCCGCGCATAATACCGTTATTTACAATATCCGCCATGATGGTAGGCAAATACAGCACTGCCATAGACTCTACAAGGAGCAGCAAAATGGTTAGGGCTAAAAACCACCGATAAGGCTTCAAATATTTTGCCAGCTTAACTATAACGCATCACCCTCCAATTTTTTCATCCATTTTTTACGACGCAGACGGATATAAAACAATATAGACCGGCTTGCCCAGTCACCATAGATACCCAGCCAAACCCCCGCAACGCCAAGGCCTAAAGTAATCCCAAGGAAATACCCCAGACCAATGCGAAACAGCCACATGGTAGATACAGATATTACCATAGTAAATTTCACATCATTGACAGCCCGTAAGGCCGAAGGGATGACAAAGGACAAAGGCCACAAAAAAGGGCCTACAATCAATAATACGGTAAGCAGCTGCCTAAAATACACGGTAGATTCAGCATCTAAACTAAACATAGCGCCTAAAAGTCCGCTCATAGGCAGCAAGATCAAACTCATAAGCCCCATAAAAACCGCGGCCACACCGGAAGCAAAAAAAGCGGTTTTAGATATATCATCAATATCCCGCCGACCCACTCGTTGACCTACCATAACCATCAAGCTGATGGTTAGCGCATTGCCCGGGATCATAATAAAGCCCATCATATTGGTCGCCACTATATTGGCGGCCATTATTGCGGTTCCCATCCCGATGATCATCATTTGGGTGGTCAGCCGCCCTATCTGAAACAGTAGGTTTTCTATCCCCGTCGGCACGCCCAATGTCAAGATATCCTTTTGGATACTTTTGGTTGGCTTGTACCACATCAGCTTATTAAGGCGGATAGGGCTCTTTTTAGACATGATAACCCATATGGCACAAATCATACCTGCCAATCGGGCGATGGCAATGGCCAAACCGGCACCGTGCATTCCAAGTGAAGGAATGCTTACCGGTATAAAAGGCACCGATAAGCCCATAATTAGCACATAGCTAAAAATGATATTAACGCCATTCATAAACAAGGTGATCTTCATGGGGTTTTTAACATCCCCTGCCCCTCGCATGACGCCAAAAAGGGTTTGGGCTATAGCCAAAAAGGGTAAAGACCAATTGATGTAACCGTAGTAGACAAACCCGGCTTCTATCATTGCGGGGTCCGAATCACCAAAGAGCCAGCCGATCGTAGGGCCTTGAGTAAAGGTTAACAGCAAGGATAAAAATACGGAAAAAACAGCCGCCAAAGCTACTGCCTGCCCTCCGGCAAAACCGGCTTTTGTCAGATTACGAGCGCCTACAGCCTGAGCCACCACAATAGTGCCACCGGTAGTCATAGCGGCAAAAAGCGCTATGGGTATTTGAGAAGCATTGTTGATATGTCCGGCGGCGGCCAGCGCTTCTCCCCCTAAAAAGGCGATCATGGCTGTGTTGACCATGCCCATTAACGTAATAAAAGTGTGTTCTACCAACAAAGGCAGTGTAAGGGTCGAAAGTTCGCGCAGGCGTTCACGCAATTGTATCATTGGGATTGCCTCCTTGCTTTGAGAAGTATACCACAAATACGAGAGCTTGCGCTTGTAGCTCCACAAAAAATAAAGCGCCATAATCGCTTATTGCGTTATGGCACTTCTATATTGGATTTTATATGTTTTTGGACAGTAGCAAAGCTAGCCCGCGAGGGGATATATTTGCTAAATTAGTATTATTTCAACGACAAACTATATTTATACATTACATTAAAAACGCCAACTTGTCAAGATAATTTATGAAAAACGAAGAAAAAAGAAGCAATGCTTGTTTTTGTTTCAGCGATATCAATGGAGCATTGGTTATCGCGCTTTATTTTTATGTACTATTTCAATATACTGCTCCTATTGCTCAGAGAGTGTATAGAGGGTGTTCAAAGGAAATTTATCCATTAAAATGTGGAATTTTTCAATACCGATCGCTTTTCCCCAAAACATCAAAAGCGGTCAAAGCCAGTACTTTTTAATATTTCAAGGAGGCGCTTATGAAGCAAATTGTCATGGAGGGCATCACCAAAACTTTTACCATAACCAAACGCCCCGAAGGTAAAAGCGGGATATTTAACAATCTATTTTCCAGGGTCAACGAAGAAATACAAGCCCTTAACAACATCAACTTTAATATCGACGAAGGCGAGCTGGTTGGTTATATCGGCCCTAACGGTGCAGGCAAATCCACTACTGTAAAGATCATGAGCGGCATCTTAAATCCCGATGGGGGAAGCTGCCGAATATTGGGTCGTATACCTTGGAAAGAACGGGTGGCCCATGTATCACAAATTGGCGTTGTGTTTGGACAGCGAAGCCAACTCTGGTGGGATCTGCCCGTTATCGATTCATTTAACCTGCTGCGGGATATCTATAAGATAAAACTTATGGACTACAATTCTCGTCTTGAAGAATTGGTTAGTATCTTGGATATCGAAAGTATTTTACAAACTCCCGTACGCCAACTATCCCTGGGCCAGCGTATGCGCTGCGAAATAACCGCCGCTTTGCTTCACCGTCCCAAAATTTTGTTTTTGGATGAACCCACGATCGGGTTAGATGCTGTGTCCAAGCTGGCGCTGCGGGATTTTTTGAAACAGGAAAATAAAAAACACGGGGTCACCATGATACTGACTACCCATGACATGGATGATATAGAGGCATTGTGTGAGCGGGTTATGGTTATAGGTAATGGCAGGCTTTTATACGATGGAGGGCTGGATGAGCTTAAAAACAGATATGCGCCTCTACGGCGTTTGAAAATTACATCGCCTAATTTCTCGACGCAAAATCTTTCACATATAGCAAACATTGAAGGCGCGGAGACAATTCAAGCAGAAACAATTCTGCCCAATGCGCTTCAAACCGAAACAACCCAAACCAAAACACTTCATGCCGAAGGTACCGTTTACTCAATCCTCTTCGATCCTATAAAAAACCCTTCTTACGTGATGATGGAACGTATCGTCAATTTCATGAAACTTAATAACGCAGTGGTAAACGATATCACCATACAGGAACAGGATATTGATGAAATCATATCGGCTATGTATAAGGAGATGCAGCTATAGAGGTCAATCATGAAAGCCTGTATTTCTTCGTTTAAGGAGGTTCCATTGTGAAAGCATGTATTTCTCTATTCCGGATGAACATCGCTCAAAATCTGCAATACCGGGCGGCAGGTCTTACCAATTCTGTTGCCGGTGTATTTTGGGGGCTTATTTTTATTATCATCTACCGCGTTTTTTTCATATACGGTGAAAACTATGAGACAGTCATTACCCTGGAACAAACGGTGAGTTATGTTTGGCTGGCTCAAGTGCTGCTGGCTTTACAGCCTTGGACTGTCAACAACGATATCGTAGACAAAATTACAAGCGGCGATGTAGGCATAGAACTTTGCCGACCCATGGACTTGTATTTTCACTGGTACGCAAAAACCATTGCCCCACGGGTATCGCTGCTTATATTACGCGGTGTTCCCGTAATCATAGTAGGGATATTATTGCCTTACGGATATAATCTGACAGGGCCTGCTTCTTTGCCGGGATTTTTGTTTATGCTGGTGTCGGTGTTATGCGCATTTTTCCTGTGCAATGCCTTCGCTATGTTTATCACTGTGATTCGTATGGATATAAAAATGGGTGACGGACCCATGTGGATGCTTATACTGATCGGCGGTGTATTGTCCGGCTCTTTTATCCCACTCCAGCTGTGGCCCGATTTTATGCAAACATTTTTATTGCTGCAACCTTTTGCGGGGTATCTGGATATCCCACTTAGGCTGTACGTGGGTACTATGCCCCCATCGGAAGCAATGTTTGCCATTTCCATACAATTATTTTGGACCGTTTTATTTACCGGATTGGGTAGACATTTGATGAACCGCAGACTAAAGCATGTTGTTGTGCAAGGAGGCTGATGTATGAAGACCTTTTATGAATGGACATTCATTGACGGATTTTCAATGTATCTGAAATATGTAAAAATTAATTTTTTGACCAATCTCCAATATAAAGGCTGGCCCATTATGTTTTTTTCGACCTTACTTACAGTCATAACGGATCCCATCGCCACTTTCTTTTTGTTTGCCCGTTTTGGAAATGTCGGCGATTGGTCCATCGAACGGATTATGCTGGTATATGCCATGGCCGTTACTTCCTATGGTTTGGCCGAAGGTTTTTTTAGAGGATACGATTATTTTCCCTGGCGTATGATACGCTCCGGGGACTTTGACAGGCTGCTTCTTAGGCCCCGCACCTTATTTGTTCAGATTGCCGCTGCCTATTTTCATATCCACCGATTTGCCCGGGTAGCCGGGGGATTATTTGCCATCATATGGTCCCTGTCCCGTATGGGAATTGTACTGGGCCCGGTGGATATCATCATGCTGCTGCTTGCGCTTATTGGGGGTATGCTGGCTTACGGCGGCATTTTTGTGCTTATCTCGGGTATCGCTTTTTACACCATCCAAGGCCTTGACTGGATTAGTATTGTAACCAACGGAAGCTATCAGGTCACCCGCTGTCCCATCGAATACCTGCCCAAAGCCCTGCGTTATTTTTTCACTTTTTTTATACCTATGTTTGTTGTCAGCTATTATCCCGCCGCGGCAGTATGCGGCTGGGGAGAGCCTTATTGGAAAGGTTTTTTGGCCCTTCCCGCCGGATTGGGATTTATGCTGATCTCTATCTGCGTCTGGCGCGTGGGTGTAAGGCATTATAAAAGTACAGGATCGTAAAAAAACAGAATGCATGAATTGAAAATATCATTTATAATGTGTTCACCATCATAATGCAGGAGAAGGAGTGAGATTTTATGAAAGAGGTCAACATCGCCTTAATCGGCACCGGCGTTATCGCCCACAGTCACATGCAGCAGTACAACGAACTTCAAGGCGTAAAAGTCATCGCAGCCTGCGATATAGACGAAAAAAAGCTTAACGCCTTTTGCGACAAATGGAACATCCCCCATCGTTATACCGATTATCGAGAACTCCTCAAACGGGATGATATCACTGCGGTGGACGTAAATCTGCACAACAATCTTCACGCACCCGTCTCTATCGCCGTAATGGCCGCCGGAAAGCATTGTTACTGCGAAAAACCAATGGCAGGATCCTATCTTGACGCGGTAGCAATGAAAGACGCCGCCGCCAAGTACGGCGTCAAATTGCATGTCCAACTGGCCCTGATATACGGGCCGCAAGCCGCTTGCGCTAAAAAGCTGATTGATGCCGGCCGTTTGGGCAAAATATATCATGCCCGTTCTTACGGATATCGCCGCCGGGGACGCCCCTTTGTAGACGGCTACGCTGAAAAGGAATTTAACCAAACCTATTGGGCAGGCCATGGCGCCCTTTATGATATGGGCGTATATCATCTTTCTCAGCTTCTGTACTTATTGGGCACTCCAAAACTAAACCGCGTATCAGGATCCGTTTATCAAGAATTGGCCATGGAACGCAGAGCCGAATCCGGTTTTGATGTTGAAGAATTGGCCGTCGGGTTAATAAAATTTGAAGGCGGCCTCACCATGGATATGATCGAAAGCTGGGCCATACATGCCGGAGAATTTCCTAAATCCTCCATACACGGCTCAGAAGGCGGCCTTCGGTTTAATGACAATGATACCCTTACATTTTTCTCCGAAATTGAAGGGTATCCCGCTGTTTCAACATTGGATATTGCCGCAGAACATTACCGCAGGAGAAAGATTGATCCGTCTATCTGGGCATACCAAAGCTCCCAAGCCCACTGGATCGGTGTACTGCGCGGCGAATGTGAGCCAATCGACACACCCCATATCGCCTTACAAACCATGCTAATTTCCGAAGGTATCTTTTTATCCCATACCCTTGGACGGGAAATTATAGCGGACGAAATACCGGAACTGTGCAAATCAAATGCCGTAAACCGCCAAGACACCTCATTTGGCGGACTTAAATACCCTGTACATCCGTTTTATGAATAAACAATATTGTGTGATGAATTCATTCAAATTCATTTTGTTAACGGACATGTAATCATGTCTCAAAAAGGAGGACTTACAATGAGCGGTTTACCTCCAGGATGGGGAACAAACCAACAACCCGTATTTGAAACCAATTTGCCACTGGCCACACAGCTATTTCCGGTAGCGGATATGCTGACCAAAGACCTGCGCGGCACTTTAAAACTGGTTAAAGAAGCCGGATATGACGCCGTTGAATTTGCCGGAGGGCTAAAATATGCCGCCCAAGATGTGCGCCACGCCCTTGACGAAGCCGGTCTTCAGATCGCCGGATGGCATACCCCATGGCATTATCTGTCCCCGGATCATATCCATTCCACCATCACCTATAACAAAGTACTTGGCAATCAATTTATCATCGTCCCTTGGATGCCGGACGAAACCCTTTTTACCAGTGAAAGCTGCCTGCAGTTTGCCAAACAGCTCACATGGGTTTCTGATGTGCTTGGCCTGTACGATATGGTCACCGGTTATCATAACCATGCCACCGAATTTCGCCCAACCGACGATACAAAAGAACTGCCTTGGGATATCATCGCACAAAATACCCCCTCCAATGTTATTATGCAAAACGATATCGGAAACGGAATGACCGGCGGAGGGGATATGATGGGCCTGTTAAAAAAATATCCGGGCCGCGGCACTACCGTTCATATGAAACCTTTTGCGGCAGGAAACAGCAGCACATTTTTTGACGATCCCAATTGTGTGATCAACTGGGATGAGTATTTCGAAATCTGTCGTAAAGAAGCCGGCGTTCGCTGGTATATTGTAGAATATCTGAATAACGAACGCTTCCCTAACGACCCCATCGCTGCCCTGGCCGCATCGGCCAAATGGTTTAGAAGTCGCGGCGGCAAGTAGTAAAGCGCCATATAAATATTAAGGGCTGTTGCCAAAACGCGACAGCCCCTTTCCTGTAGAGGGTGAACAGTTTGCAATATCCCGCACAAAGCGATATATCCGAAAAAGATCAAAGACGTCAGTATTATAAATATGCCGCTATAAACTTTGCTTTTTACATAACACTGACCTTTAACGGCTATGTGAATGTATTCCTGCAATCTATCGGATTTAACCCTCAGCAGGTCGGTATGATCACAGCACTTAACTCGGGGGTGGGAATATTCTCCTCCCCTTTTTGGGGAATGCTCAGTGATAAAATCCGTTCCCTCAAAAAAGTGATTACCGTTGCACTTACCGTAGGGGCCATACTGTTTTTCCTGATCCCTTGGCTAAGCGGAATGTATATCGGGTGGATACCACTTTTATTTTTGCTCATACCCATCTCAATGTTTTTTAGGACACCGGTCATGTCTTTAATTGACAACTGGACACTAAGAAACGCACGAACCCAAAAACTCAATTACGGCGCCTTACGGGCTTATGGTGCCCTAAGTTTTGCCCTGGCCAGCCTTGCACTTGGCTACATTATCCCAAGAACCGGTGTGGAGTTTATATTTTTGGCAGGGGTAATCTTCACTGTCCCGCCGTTGTTACTGGTGGTTTTTATTAAAGACAACGCCAATAAGCAGGATACCAAAAATAAAAACCTCACTTTTAAAGAAATGAATATCGGCCAATTATTCAAAAATTACTATCTGGTTGCCTATATCATCTTTTCTATATTTCTCAGGATCCCCTTCCAAAGCTCTATGATATTTTTGCCGTTTCTTATTGCCGATGTGGGCGGTGATATATCGCAGCTGGGGATTGCCATGGGTTTAAGAGCATTGGCAGAAATACCGTCCATGCTGCTTTTAAAGCCATTACGCCAAAAATTCCCGCTATACATCATGATTATCGGGGCAACCGGTATCTTTGTGGTTGAATGTATGCTGTACAGTGTAGCAACCAGTTTCAGCATGATTGTTGCTATTGCCATGCTCAACGGTATTGGAAACGGGATGATCATACCCGCGGGCTCCAGCTATGTCTTTTCTCTGGCTCCCGAGCATCTTAAAGCCACTACCCAGACGATCCTTGCTTCTACCAATGCCATAGCCGGAATCATAGGAGGACTTTTAGGCGGATTGCTGATCATGCTGTTTGATATTAAGCAATTTTATTTTATAATCAGTATCATGCTGTCAATCGCGCTTATTGTGTTTGCGCTAAGCTTTTTTGTAGGAGAAAAAATACTGGGGATAAAACGCCCCGGACTTAGTCTTAATTAAAAAAACGATATAAAAAGGAGAAAACTTATGGACAATTGCATCCAGATCGGACGCGGAGATTTAAAAGTGTGGGTAGGCAAACCGGGCAAATATTACAATCGCACCCGTTTTGACTGGACAGGCTTTATCCCACAGGTTTCTTTAAAAGGCCACACTTTTTGTACGACAGAAGCCTCCTCATGGCATCAAAACGGCTCCGGAGGTGTGGGTTTATGTGATGAGTTTCGTATAGACGAAGAGACCATGGGCTGGGATAAAACCGACAAATTGTTTCTCAAACCCGGGGTTGGACTTTTAGAAAGAGCGGATGATAAACCCTATCATTTTGGGACGGAATATAACATCGTCAAGCCTTTTCCCTGTACTATGGAAGCGGGAGCGGATTATGTGGATTTTCATTTAGATGCCATATCTCTTAAAGGGCTTTCTTACACAATGGATAAGCATGTTGGTGTAATCGACAACATGGTGTTTATCACCACCACCGTTACCAATAATGGGGAAAAGCCTTTGCATTTTCGGGAGTATAATCACAATTTTCTTTCTTTGGACGGCCTGGGTGCCCATCCCGAAGTAAGCCTCACTTTAACAAATAATTATTATAACAGCGATGAAACTCCCGGACTGATTATGAACGAAGATAGCATCACCTTTACGGATGAGATCAAAGGCAGTTTTATGATTTTTTGCCGAGACCCTAAGCCCTATGCGCCTATGCGCTGGGAACTGCGGGACAAAAAAGCTGGTTTATCCGTACAAGAATGGGGCGATTTTGATGTAACGGATTTTCTGGCCTGGGGTGGCCCTCATGTTATTTCTCCCGAAATATATGGGGATTTTCCGGTTAAGCCGGGGCAGGCCCGGTCTTGGACGCGGGTTTGGAAGTTTTTTGCTGATAAGGAGGAAAACACATGAAACTCAGACCTTATTTAACCTATTCAGGCACCTGCGAGGAAGCCATTAATTTGTACAAAAAAGCATTTAAAACAGACACACTCCACTTTATGCGATTCTCGGATATGCCGCCAAATCCGGATTTTCCAATCCCGGATGACTTCAAAGATAAAATCCTACAAGCCACATTGAAATTTGGCGATGATTTTATCCGCATGTCTGACTGCGGGCCCGGCCATCCGTTAAATGATCCCGAGTCGGAGCGGATATCCCTTGCTATAGAGACCGGTATTGAAGAAACGAAATTTGCATTTGAAGTTTTAGCGGCAGAAGGCCGGGTTGGTATACCACTATCCGAAACATTTTACAGCCCTTGCGCCGGAGTGGTGTTTGATAAATTTGGGGTTATGTGGAATTTTTCAGCGGTGGTGCAAACTTAAACTACATCTTAGTGCAAAAAAACCGACAATGTGCAAGTCGGTTTTTTTGCACTCTATTGAAGTTTAAGTTTGCACATGGGTAAATAACAGCTATTAACACTAATCCGCGTTTAAGATCTACTCGTCTGCCCTATAGCCAAAACGCAGATTGGTATTACTATAAACAAACCAGCTTTTATCACATATAACATTGCATATATGGTAAAGGCTGCACGAGCTTGAAGTGAACGCCATCATAAATCGCTTCTACAGTGTACATGCGTTTATCTCCTCTCATAATTAGACAGTATTGGTGCGTACTTATACACCGACAGAGCCGGCGCAGTGCGCTCGGCTAGGGTTTTCGTGCCTAGCGATACGGAAATATGGCTAAAACTATGCTCAATTATCAAACATTTTTCCATTTTCATAATTTTATATTTAAGCTATAATCAATTCCAGCACAACTAGCGTATGGGCGGTGGAAAAACTTGAAAATCATAATAGAAAAACCTCAAGACGGCGAAGAAGAACAAATCATTGTAAAATGCCATAACATCAGCCCAGAACTTTTCTACGCACTAAATACGATAAGAGTTGAGGGCAGTTTGCTGATTGCATATACCGGCAACGAAATTCATAGAGTAAACCCTTCGGATATTTTCTATATTGAAGCAGTAGACAAAAAAACATTTCTCTACTGCGAACGTGATGTTTACGAATCCAAACAAAAACTTTACGAACTGGAAGCATTGGCAATAAAGGATTTTTTGCGAATCTCAAAATCAGTCATTGTCAATTTAAGCAAAATAAAAACATTAATCCCCTCGTTTTCCGGAAGAATAGAGGCTGTTTTGACAAATAAAGAACGGATACTTATCTCAAGGCAGTATGTTAACGAATTAAAAAAACATTTAGGAATATAGATGGGAGGGTAACATTATGGACATCAAAAAGACAGCCAGAAGCATATTCAATAATTTCTTTATCATCTTTACATGCGTCATTTTTATTATGTTTGCATATTTTCGATTTCTTGAATATGACTATATGCCCATAAGCAATATTGCAGGCGCTTTCGTCGTAGCTGCCCTCACCTCTTTGGCCGAAATTATACTTCATTCAAAGAAAGAGCAGAGAAAGCTTGAAGTGCTTATTCGCTCGGTCATTCACCTAGTTGTGATAATAATGATAGTTTTATCTATAGCTGCTTATATGAGATGGTTTTTGTGGAGCAATCCAACTGAACTGCTTACATTTATAGGGCTAATTATTGGAGTTTACGCTATGGTGGCAGTGATACTATATTATCGGACAAAAAAGCTGACCGATAAGATGAATGAAAAATTAAAAGAACGTTACAAGGAGTAGGCATTAACAGCTTACTCCTTTTTTTCTACCACTCACTCCCTTATACATACCGGTTGGTATTGCCCCTATTGAACACAAAAAATCACCTGCTATACTTGATATTATAACGATTTATTTCGCTATACAAAAATTATCAAGAGTGAAGAAGGTGCAAAATGAAAATACTTGTCATAAACGGCAGCCCTAAAGGCCAACAGAGCAGTACAATGCACATCACACAAGCATTTTTAGATGGTACAGGTTTTACGGATGTAGAAATGATCGATGTATCAAAACTCAAAATAAAAAGTTGTTTAGGCTGTTATGCCTGTTGGAACAAAACACCGGGTCAATGTATTATCAGAGATGATATGGACGAATTTCTCAAAAAGCGGATTGAAGCTGATATTGTTATCTGGTCTTTTCCGTTGTACTGCTTTAATGTTCCCGGCGGGCTAAAAAACCTTATTGATAGGCAGCTGCCTTTGAAATTACCTTTTATGTCCCCAGATGATGAAAATGGCGGCCATCCGTCACGTTATGACTTGACCAATCAACGGCATATCATTGTTTCAACCTGTGGCTTTTGGACTACAAAAGGAAACTATGGCAGCGTTACCGCAATGTTTGACCGGCTTTTTGGCGCCGGTAAATATGATACTATTTTTTGCGCGCAAGGCGGATTGTTTGGTCGGCCCGAAACCAAAAATCTTGTTGCTGAATACTTGGAAACCGTCAAGTGCGCCGGTATGGAATACGTAAATGGCAGTATCAGCGAAGCAACGCAGGCCGACCTTGCCCAGCCAATACTGCCAAGAAATGCATATGAAACAGCGGCCGATGCCTCTTGGGGCATTGAAATTACAGAAGGTAATACAGGCAGCAAAAATCCACCTGATGACAGTTTAAAATTCACAAAGCAAATGGCGGCTTTTTATGTTCCGGACGGAAAAGAACGGGTTATAGAAATGCACTATACCGACGTAAACAAAACCTATCAAATATGGATGGACCCCCATGGTGCAAAAGTCATAACCGATGGGTTCAAAAAATATACAACGAAAATAGAAACGCCCTACTCAGTTTGGCTGGCAATTTCCCGCGGCGAAATTTCCGGACAGGATGCGTTATTTCAGCAGCAGTACAAAATACTGGGGGATTTTGACATCATGATGCGCTGGGACGAATTGTTTAGCGGAGCAAAGCCGAAGAAAAAGACTGCTGCAACAGAGTCATCCGTACCCTCATCACAGTCACAGCGTAAAACCGATATGAAGATTCTTCTCATGCCATGGATTGTTATTTGGATTGGGCTTGCTATCAATCCAATAGTCGGTGGTGCCCTTGGTGTAATCTCGGCAGTGTTAGTGCCGCTTTTATGGCTTAGGTACCGCTCTGTGATATATGAGCATATTACCATTCCCATCGTAGCAGGGCTTTCACTTGCCGCTCTTCTGGGAATAGATGTGCGGATTGTTGTTCCTGTCAGTTATTTGTGCTTTGGATTGATGTGGCTGATCAGCGCACTTAATAAAACACCACTGACTGCCTATTATTCGTACAATAGCTATGGTGGTGAGGAATTTTTGGACAATCCGCTATTTATAAAGATCAATCGTATTTTGACGGTTTGTTGGGGTTGTATGTATCTTGTTATGACGATTGCAATCTACTTTCTGATGGGTACGGTATTACTGCCTTACATAGGGCTAATCAGCTCTGTCCCGCCAGCCGTAATGGGGATATTTACTGCATGGTTTCCTCGTTGGTATATGGCACGATGGGTAAGGGGCGAGTTTTGGGGGTGAACTGCCAGTGCTTATATCACACCATCCATGGTATAATGTATACAACCCTGTAAAGATGAACAAGCAATTGAAAAGGGCGTGGAATCATGTCAACAATAACCGTAAATAAAGTTGAAAATCCTGTCTATGAAACCATGGATATAATTATGAAAAAATATTGGGACAATTGGCTTATCATGGCAGACAGAACAAGCGACCCAATAGGTGGCAAAGTTCTATTTTTTTGTAAGAATAGGACAAAAGAATTGGAGCACACTTTGGATGTATTAGACGAAGACCCAGAAGCGTTTGGCTTTCCTGACACCGTATTTGTAGGTCCGTCAAGGGGCTTCATGGGTGGTGTATTATGAGAGATCTCCACCTCCCCGTGTTCTCTTATGCCTCATCAATAATTGTAGAAACCCAATTATTCAGATTCGGCAAAGGTTATAACAGACTAGCAGTTTGTGAGATGATATTTGATACCGGCGCAACAATGACTACGGTCGATGAGAATATCGCAACGCGCTGGGGATACAAATGGCAAGATGGTGAGGATACTACTGTGGGAGGAATCGGCAATGCGACATTGCCAGCGAAAATAATTACTGTGCCAACATTAATCCTGGACGGCTACGATGTGGGGCCAAATACCCTGAATGTCCTAAAATTCCCTGAAAACGCAAATACCAAAGCTGTACTCGGCATGAATGTGATTAGAAATTTCAAAACACTCATAGACATCAAGGCACGGGAACACGAAGGATATGATGTTACAAAACCTATCGGCATGATAACAATGACACCGAAATTCAATCTTGATGATAAACCTACCTTGGACGACTTTATGCCAAGGCTACATCGGTTTGGGATTTGGAATATAAACGAAAAATAACAATCAAAGCTACTTAATAAATACATCTGCTAACTATCAACTGTCATGCAATAAACCCACTCACCACAGTTAAACCAACACCTCCACCTCACAATCCCCCCAAAACTCCACCAACGACTCTGTCACCAGCTCCCCAGGTACCAAAACAGGAATCCCCGGCGGATACGGCATTAAAAAACTGCCGGATACTTCGCCCATACTATCTGCCAACCTCGCTGTCCGCGTTTTTTTAGTCATAGCCTCTCTTGGCGATATAACGACTTTCGGAAGCGTAAGTTCTTTCCATCCCTGTCTCAGGCATTGCAAACCAGCAGCATTTGCTTGCAAATGCGACAACCCCCACTCTTTTTCTAAGAGAACAGTCCCCTTGGCTAATTTACTGTCAAGAGCATCTTCCAGTTTATTAAACCCTTCCAATGTATCAGCCACAGATGTCATCGCTAAAGTGTACCTATCCGTTACCATTTCAAAGGCCAAACCATATTCATTTGCAAGCTCGCGCCCATTCGAAACAGCCAGCACCAGCTTACCAATATCCGCACCGGGTATTTCCATTAACCACCCTTTAAGGGCCTTTCGCAGTGCCAACAGCTTTTCCACATATTTTTCAAAATAGTCTGAATTTTCCCACAGCATATCTAACATATAATCCGTTGCCGCCATAATCATATAAGACGGACTGCTTGTCTGTACACAGGTCAAACACTGAGACAACCGCTTAACATCCACCCTCTTGCCTTTTACATGCACCACCGCACTTTGAGAAAAAGCCGGCAAAGTCTTATGAAAGCTATGGATCACTATATCCGCACCCTGCAACAGCGCACTTTGTGGAAATATTTCGTGAAAAGGAAAATGCGCCCCATGGGCCTCATCAACAATAAGCACACAATCCCGGCTATGAGCAATATCTGCAATAGCCTTGATATCAGAAACAATCCCTTCGTAGGTAGGGCTTGTCATCACCATGGCTTTAGCCTGAGGGCATCGATCCAAAACATCTGCCGCTGCCCGAGGGGATACCTGACCATTCTCCGGCATAAAATACACCGGAATGGCCCCGGACCATACCATCCCGCTAAATACCGCTCGGTGACAGTTGCGGGCTACCGCCAGCATATCTCCATCTTCACAAACAGCGCCAATAGCTGCCACAATCCCGGCTGTAGAACCGTTTACCAGTAAAAAAGATTGGTCCGCTCCATACAATGCCGCAATACGCCTTTGAGTTTCCGCGATACAACCTCTGGGGCCATGAAGGTTATCTGTATTTTCCAATTCCGTAACATCCAATTGAATTAGAGCCTCCGGCGGCAAAAAAGCCGGGTTTCCTTTGTGCCCCGGCATATGAAAAGGATATCTTCCTTGTCGGAGATAAACCGCCAATTCTTCATATAAAGATCGCATTTTTCCTCCAGTATATTTACATATCTATCTGGGCTGTGTTATTTCCGTTGTCTGTTGAGACATTAGCAATTTTTTGGTTCTACTCAGGCCGTTTAAAATTCATTTCCATATATCATTGACAACCTTCGGAATGCTTATTATTATGGACTTATTCCGGTAGCGATGCTTATTGCATTAGAATTGCACCTTTAATCGCCTCAGACAGCTTTTGTCGATTTGGTCAAACCTTTTTACTTTGCTAAATTACGGACTTTTACCGACTTAACCCACTGTGTTACAGAAAGGAACCTCCATGTCTTCCAAAACAAAAATCCTAGTTGTAGATGACGACGCCCATATTGTGGAACTCATCACACTATACCTCCATAAAGAAGGGTACGAAACTAAAGAAGCCCAAACCGGCCGCCAAGCAATAGAAATGTTTCCGGCCTACTCCCCTCACCTGGTACTGTTAGATTTAATGCTGCCCGAAATGGACGGCTACCAAGTTTGCGGAGAGATCCGCAAGATAAGCTCTGTTCCTATCATCATGCTTACCGCTCGCGGCGAAACCTTTGACAAGGTTTTGGGTTTGGAAATGGGGGCCGACGACTACATAGTCAAACCCTTTGACCCTAAAGAGCTAATGGCTCGGGTCAAAGCCGTTTTGCGCCGCTACGAAACCAAAGAACCCACCCGCCAAGTGGTGTTGCCTAACTTAACCATTAACCACTCCAACTATACTGCCACCTATCATGGCCGTGAACTGGAGCTGCCTCCAAAAGAGTTTGAACTGCTCCATTTTTTTGCCACCCATCCCAACCAAGTATTTACCCGGGATCAACTGCTGGATCATATCTGGGGATACGAATTTGCGGGAGATACTCGTACTGTCGATGTACATATCAAGCGTTTACGGGAAAAAATGAATCAAGAAGACAATTGGTCTATTAAAACCGTATGGGGTGTAGGGTATAAATTTGAGTTGTAGGATTTAAATTACATACTCCCACCGATACTTCTTCAAAGAATCTTACTATATACAATAGTCTTACGCAAGGCGCTTTATATTGAGACCCTATCTGCGTAAAATCAAAAGATTCTGCCGGTTTCCGTAATAATTCCCCCCATCTCACCGTATAATGAAGCAATTATATATTGCTCATTATTGGAGGGATTTTATGTCACGTATATACAAATGGCTCATCCTACTATTAACGGGATCATTGACCGCCGTCTTACTAACCGCTTGCCAGTCAACGCCGCCACCACCGCCGGAACCCACTATCCATCAACAAATACATCAGCATCTGACAGGATTGCAAACATACAGAGCCAGGGCAACGGTAGCATACATATCCAATAAAGGCACCAATACATATGAAACCACTCAGCACGGCCGTATCACCGGAGAATATCGTATAGAAGTGACAGGGCCCGAACATGTTGCGGGCATTGTCACCAGTTTCGACGGCCAGCATATCTATCAATTTAGTACTCAGGTCAACGGCAGAGTCACGATCTTAGCCCGAGAAACTCAAGAGCGCAGCGAAATTTTTTTAACCTCTTTCATTAAAAACTGGCTCAATCGCCAAGACAGTTCTGTAACTGCAGCGTATATAGAAGATGCAAGGCATACGATACTTGAGGCCGCTGTCCCCGGCAACCATCCATATCTGGCCATCCAAAAGCTATGGATAAACAACGAAACCTTGCTGCCTTACCAGATGATCATCTACGATACGGCAGGCACCGAAAGAATCATTGTAACCTATCACAATTTTGAATATAATTTAACATTGGACAATTCATTATTTTCTATATAAAGGAAGGATGCTATTGGATTACAGAAGAGCCTGGGCGGAAATTGATATGGGCCGCCTGATTAACAATACTAAAATCATACGCAGTGTGCTACCCAAGTCCACCCGGCTGTTGGCCGCCGTAAAGGCTGATGCCTACGGTCACGGGGCGGTAGAGGTATCAAAGTCCCTATTGGAAAATGGCGTAGACGTATTAGGCGTCGCCCTTTGCGAAGAAGGGATAAAATTACGAGATAACGGTATAACCGCTCCCATTTTGGTCATGAGCTACACGCCGGAACCTCTATTGGAAGCAGTAACAACACATAGACTCATACAGACCATTTTTTCCTCCCAAAGCCATCAAGCACTGGCCAAAGCCGCAGCCCGGCAAGGCAAAAAGGCGGAAGTACATATTAAAATTGATACAGGTATGGGAAGGCTGGGTTTTTTGCCCGGACCGGACTCTGCCGATAAAATCTGCGACATATTACAGGAACCCTCACTGCAGATAACCGGTATATACACACATTTCGCCACATCCGACGCTATGGATGCAAGCTTCATGTACGAGCAATATACCAGATTTATATATATGCTGGATTTATTAAAACAGCGCGGCGCACCTGTGGATCGTTGGCTTAAACACGCAGGCAATTCCGGCATGTTAACCCAAACATTGCGGGAAGATTTTGTATCTCCCAACTTTGATATGTTTATGGATATGGCCCGTGTCGGTATTTTGTTGTACGGGCTCCCGCCTTCGGAGGTGATGAGTCCCGTATGCGAGACTTTGGGGCTTAAACCTGTAATGAAGTTAATGGCCAGGATCAGTATGACCAAAACCCTGCCTCCCGGCTCCGGAGTAAGCTACGGCCACTTATTTCGAACCAACCGAGAAACTTTAGTGGCCACATTACCTATCGGTTATGCCGACGGTTATCCCCGTTTGCTTTCAAATAAAGGGCATATATTAGTCAGGGATCACGCAGCCCCGATCATCGGTGCTATCTGTATGGACCAATGTATGATTGATGTAACGGATATCCCTGATGCTCGGTCCATCAAACCCGGAGAGGTCGTTACCATGTTTGGGGGACCAAATCTCAGTGCCGAAGATCTGGCCGCTCAAATCGGCACCATCGGATACGAACTGGTGTGCGGGATAGGTAAGCGGGTTCCCAGAGTTTACACCAATTATTTGATGTAGATGTATAAAAAAGATTATACAAGGTAAAAATAGGAATACAATGAAATGAAACAGTGAAATATAGTGAATTTAGGATGTGAGCATGTTGTATGTAAGGCGAGGCGATATTTTTTACGCGGATTTGAGTCCCGTAATAGGATCCGAACAAGGCGGCGTCAGGCCGGTTTTGATCGTGCAAAATGATGTGGGTAACAAATATAGCCCCACAGTCATTTGCGCGGCTATTACGTCTCAAATTAATAAGGCCAAGCTGCCTACCCATATTGAAATTGATACGGTACAATCCACCTTGGTGCGGGATTCGGTTATCCTGTTAGAGCAGGTGCGTACCATTGACAAGAAACGCCTTAGAGAAAAAATCTGCCGGTTGGACGAACAGTTAATGCATCGAGTAGACCATGCGCTGTCTGTAAGTTTGGGATTAGGCTGATACATAAGGCGGCTGTAGATTAAAGATACCGATCGGGAAATGCGATCGGTATTTTTAATGCATATTGAGCTTGACAAGTACACAGCAATATGCCAAAATTATTATAGTGAATTCAATGAGAAACAGTCCAGACGGAGGAGCACTGTGTGCCGGTGGCACACGTTTAGTGCGGGAGCTTGCGACCTTGTCCGCGCTGCCGCACGGGGCGTTTTGACCGACAGGCTGGATTGATTTCGAATTAATTCACTATTAAAATAAGTTTGGACGGTGATAGCGATGGCAAAGTTTATGAATATGCGCGAAATTCAGGAAACATATACTTTGTTCGTTATTCCATTTATTAACAAATTGGCAATCCCCTTTTAAAAGGGGATTTTTTATTGTCCAATTATAGCGGTGGATTAGGTTGAATCGATTTCAAGTTAATCCACTCCATAAGAAAGGGGAGATACTCTGTTGGAACTTAAAGGAAGAAGTTTAATCGAACCATTGGATTTTACGGTGGAAGAAATGAATCAGCTATTTATCGAGGCCCAAAACATCATCTCCGCACCAAGAGATTACGCCGATTTATGCAAAGGATACCTACTGGCCACTTTATTTTACGAGCCAAGTACACGAACCCGGTTTTCCTTTGAAGCCGCCATGCTTCGGCTGGGAGGACAGGTGATCGGTTTTTCGGAGCCATCCTCCAGCGCCGTATCAAAAGGCGAAAGCATAGCCGATACCATCCGCACGGTAGAATGCTATGCTGACCTAGCTGTCATGCGCCATCCCAAGGAAGGCGCCGCCACAGTCGCAGCGCTTAGCGCAAACTTTCCGGTAATCAACGCCGGTGACGGAGGCCATCATCACCCGACTCAAACCCTCACCGATTTGCTGACGATCAAACTAAAAAAAGGTAGCTTTAATAATATTACAGTGGGATTATGCGGCGACTTGAAATTTGGGCGCACTGTACACTCGCTGATTCTCGCACTTTTGCGCTATAGCGGAGTTAATTTCATTCTGATTTCACCGGACGAGCTGAGAGTACCGGAGTATATTCGCGAAGAGCTAAAGAAAAGCGGCGCTTCGTACAGTGAAACCCGCAATTTAAACGAAGCCATGCCTCAACTGGATGTATTGTACATGACCCGGGTACAGCGGGAGCGTTTCTTCAACGAGGAAGATTATGTCCGTTTGAAAGACACTTATATACTGGATGTAGAAAAGCTTAAGAACGCGAAGGACAGTCTTATAGTCCTGCATCCACTGCCTAGGGTCAATGAAATAGCCAAAGCAGTCGATAGCGATCCCAGAGCTTTGTATTTTGAACAAGCAAAAAATGGTATGTATGTGCGTATGGCGCTGATTATGGCATTGTTGGGGGTGAAAAAATGATCATAGAGGGTATAGCAAACGGAGTGGTTATAGATCATATACGCGCCGGGTTTGGCATTAAGGTGCTGGAGCATTTGGGTATCAGCGGAACAAGCGATACCGTTGCTTTTATCATGAATGCCACCAGCAAGAAACACGGGCGAAAGGATATTATTAAGCTGGAAAATATTATGGATTTGGATTTGGCCGTGCTGGGGTTAATTGATCATAACGCGACAGTAAATTTTATTAAGGACAATAAGATTGTTGATAAGCAAAAATTGAGTTTGCCCAAAAAAGTGACCAATGTAATCCGCTGTAAAAATCCGCGCTGCGTTACTTCTATTGAGCAGGTGCCTCATGTGTTTCATCTTGCGGATGAATCCGGGGTATATCGCTGTATGTATTGCGATGATTTGACTCAGGTTGGAGGGGAATAGGATTTTCTCCGAAAAAAAGGGGCCACGAGTTGTTGTGGCCCCTTCTATTTATTTAGTATAAAATTGTCTACATATACGACCCACCGGATACCACGATACACTCTCCGGTCACAAAGCTGGAATCGTCACTGGCCAAAAATGCTGCCACTCCCGCTATCTCTTCTACAGTGCCAAGCCTGCCCATAGGTATAGCCGCCAAAAAGCGCTCCATCACCTTCTCCGGCACTTTCCGCAGCATTTCTGTATCCACATAGCTTGGGGCGATACAATTGACTGTGCATCCTTTAAAGGCCATTTCTTTTGCAAGGCTTTTGGTAAAACCGATAACACCCGCTTTTGCGGCACCGTAATTGGTTTGGCCTATATTACCAAAGGATGACACGGAAGTTAAGTTAACTATCTTCCCATAACCACGATCCCGCATACCGCTTACTACAGCCTTACAACAATTAGCTGTACCGGTTAAATTGACAGCCAGTACATCATCCCATTGATCTTCATCCATTTTATGAAACATACTGTCTTTTGTCATACCCGCATTATTCACCAAAATATCTACCGGACCTAAAGCCGCTTCTATATCGGCAAATGCCGCCGCTACGGACTTACGATCGGCAACATCGCAGTAAAAGCCCTTGGCCCTGTCCGGCGAAATACCGGCTGCGGCTTCTTCCGCTTTTTCTTTGCTGAGATCTATGAGTGCTACCTTTGCGCCTTCGTCAAAGAGCCTTTTGGCTATGGCTGTCCCAATCCCCTGCCCTGCTCCGGTTACAACGGCGACCTTTCCTTCCATTCTTAGCATCCCTGGCATTTAAAGTCCCCTTTCACAATTCACTATTCATCTGCTCCAAATTTATTGACCGCCTGCAGTAAAGCATCTTCGTCTCCAACATTGCCCGGGAAGATGATTAACATCAAATCGGGATATTTACTTTCGGCTCCTGCCTGCCATACCGGTACTCCGGGAAGGATTTGTCCGGCGACCCGTGCTTTTTTTATGCTCAGTCCCTTGGTTGCCACATCACTGGACGTGATACCGCCCTTGGCAATAATAAACGACGGACGTACAGATAACCGACTAACAATCCCCGTTAGTTTATCTCCGATAGTGACAGCCAGCCGCAATTCCTCTTCCTGGCTGGTTCCTAAATCAAACCGCTCTCTGCGGGTCATTACCACAGTGTTTTGTCCTGCCAAAAGGCTTTTTTCTGTCAATTTCAGTACGCGATCCGCTTCTTGTTCAAAAGCCGCCGGATCCAAAGCCAGATGCTGATTCATTTCTATAACATGAACAGCACCTTCCTTCTTCAAGGTTTCCAGCTGAGAAGTTGTCCGCGCCACATGAGAGCCTACAACAATAAGGCCGCCATTAGGGTTTACGCTATCTTTTAATTGGATGGACGAAAGCAAAGGCTGATCGGAAACACCGCCTAAAACTTTTACCATTGCCGCCGCGCTTCTAAATAAAAAGCGCTTACCTTTAGCGATAGCATTAAAAAAAGCAGTCGCAAAAACTCGCAGATCATCGTAATCCACTGCGTTTACAATAATTTTGCCGAAATTTTCGCATTGGCACAAGGCATCTGTAATGCGTTCATAATCCCGAGTCCTAAGCCACTCTAAGGGGATAGAAGTCACTGTTTCGCCCTGATTTACTGCTACCGGTCGATCTGTTTCCGTTGCTTGGCCGACTCCCGCGGCATCATTTGAGTCCGCGTTTTTTTCCTTTACCCAGTCGATTAAGTTTGAACTCTTATAGCCAAAAGTCTTATCCTTTGCAAATTCTGTCTCCCCAGCGGGAGTTAGCTCCTCACCTTGGCGAACATAATGGATATCGCCGATGGTATAACGTCCGCCTTCCGGGAAAAACGGAACAATAATTTCGCCGTCCATCGGCAGATTGTTTTCCAAAAACACCGCATTCATGGAAGATGTCTCTATAGGGTAATGCCCGCGCAAAGTGGAATCCCCTCGACTAACCACAATAAAATCTTTTTTCTGCGCCTCATTTTGCGCTAAAATTTTTTGAGCAATATCACGATGTACTGCTTCGGTTTTTTCTTTACTAAAAGCTCGCGAGTTGGTTAAAACAAAAAACATAGGGGATCCAAAACCACTTTGTATACTCTCTATGGACCAATCCGTATACACATCAACATCATGTACGGTTTGAGTACCCGTAGGATCATCATCCAGTACTACAATGGAACGCTTTTCCCCTCCGGCTGCCTTTCTGGCTTCATCCAGCGCGAATTCAATTTCTTCTTTTACATGACGTGGATGGGGTGGATACATACTAAGGAACTCTAAGTAGGTCATGGCGCTACCTCAAAAAGTGCCGCCATCCCCTGACCCCCCCCGATACACAGGGCAGATACACCGTAACGTATGTTCCGGCGGCGCATTTCAGATATTAACTTGATACTGACCACTGCACCGCTGGCACCGATCGGATGCCCAAGAGCAATAGCACCGCCATTCACATTAACTTTGGCGGGATCTATTCCCAATTCTCGCCCACAGGCCATCGACTGAACCGCAAAAGCTTCGTTTAATTCAAACAGACCCACATCATTAATATTCAAACCCGTCCGTTGCATCAGCTTACGCACAGCAGAAACAGGTCCCATGCCCATAAGCGAAGGATCCACGCCGGAAACAGCATAATCCAAAAAGTATGCCAAAGGCTTTGCATCGGTTTTTGACAGATCCGCCATAACCAAAGCCGCGGCACCGTCATTGATGCCGGAAGCGTTACCGGCGGTGGTTACTCCGTCTTTGGTAAAAGCAGACCGCAATTTAGCCAATTTCTCCACGCTTGTTTCTCTCGGATATTCATCTGCGTCAAAAATAACGGTCGATTTCCTATCCTGTACCTCTATTTGAAATATCTCTTCTTTAAATTTCCCTTCACCAACGGCTTTTAAGGCCTTTTCTTGGCTTTCCAGGGCGTATTGATCCGCTTGGTCCCGGGTAATGCCATACTTTTGGGCAATATTTTCGGCAGTGATACCGATATGAGTACCCGTAAAGGGTTCTATCAATGCATTTAAAAGATCATCTTGCAGCTGGCCATTGCCCATTTTTAAGCCCCAGCGGGCTCCTTGTACACTGTATGGGTAATTGGACATACTTTCCGCACCTCCGGCTACCACAAAAGTACCGTGGCCGGAAGTAATATAATCCGCTCCGGAAGCAATGGCTTGCAATCCCGAAGCGCACATACGATTGATGGTCTGTCCGGTGACTTCCTGAGGCAATCCGGCTTTTTGGCCGGCTAACCGTCCCAGAAAAATATTGAGCCCGTATTGTCCCACACAGCCCATAAGCACTTCGTCCATTTGCTCGGCAGAGATTTGGCTTCGGGCAACCGCTTCTTTTATGGCCATGCCTGCAAGCTCATATGCCTGAAAAGATTTTAAACTGCCGCCAAAAGCGCCTATGGCTGTCCGCGCCATGGATACTATCCCGACATTTTTATACATTTAGCCTGCCCCCTCACTTTAAAATTCTACTTTATCAGAACCTTTCAGCAGCAACTGTTCCCGTGCATCGTCAGGGGCGGCAATTTCAAAATCAAGTTCTTTTAAAATACGCGCCATTTTTTCTACTTGCTGGGCATTGCTCTTTGCCATTTCACCATTTGGACTGATATATAGGCCATCTTCCATACCTACCCGAACATTGCCTCCGTTGATCGCCATCAAAGCCGACAATCTAAACATCCGACGTCCCGGCGCAACGGTACAGTATTGTACATCCGGCCCAAACATCTTTTTAGCCTGATCGATCAAAAACATGGTGCCTTCGTAAGTAATAGGCATACCGCCCATAATCCCGGGAACAAATTGCAGATACACCGGTTTTTGAATCAGGCCTGCTTTCCAAAAATAATGGACATTGGCCATTTGACCATAATCAAAACACTCAAACTCCGCACGAGTATCGCAGGCGTTCATGATTTTGATGGCATATTCAATATCATTGAATGTATTTTTAAATATATTGTCCCAAGTACGCTCAATAAACGGTTTTTCCCAATCGTAATCAAAAGTTGGATATTGGGAAGCCAAGCGCGAAAATGTAAAATTCATGGAGCCGCCGTTATTAGAGGCCATCTCCGGTTTAAACCGTTCGATAACCGCCAGGCGCTCCTCTACCGTCATGCCTTGAGCGCCACCCGTGGTGATACCTATAACCACGTCACATTGTTTTTTAATCCCTGACAGGATTTTTTCGAAATAATCAAACTCCGCAGTGGGGCGGCCATCCTCTTTGCGGGCATGGATATGTACCACCGACGCGCCGGCTTTTGCGGCATTAACCGCATCGGTAATAATATCCTCCGGGGTTTTAGGCAAATATTCTGACATGGTTGGTGTATGAACACCGCCGGTAATTGCGGCGGAGATAATTATTTTACGTTGACCTTTAGGCATAAAAAATTCTCCTTTCGCCGGAAGTTAAGCTTCCTATCATTTAGATATGTTCAAAATGAGTTACGGTACCGTATTTTCCTGCCCTGCGTCCTACCGGCAGCTCTTCGGCTTCTATTATAGATATTTCTGCCAAATACATTACCTCACAGCCTTCTTCGACATGGGCTCCGTGGCATATCTTGCCGCCCGCCTCCGAAAACATGGCGTGAAGATGAGGCTCTCCTTCTAAAATAATGCCCTGTAGACTGACCAATTCTGCAATATTGTCAATGGTCACATGCACATCCTTGGGTTTTTCAGTTTTAGCATCGGTATAATGATATACGGTTTTGCGCATAGAGCCGATACCGCTTGTAACGATCCCTGTTTTTAACCCCTGTTCTTTAGCCGCTTGGCGGATACTTTTTAATAGATCGTCGCCATGTGTCAAATGCAACAGTAGCACACGTCCTGTTTGTTTCCCTGTAAACATCTCCATTATTGAATAATTCCTTTCATAGCTCGTGCTTTTGGGCAAAGCAAAGCTCCGCTTTAAGCGGCATATTTTTTGCGTTTAATTGCACTGGTTTACAACATAGATTTACATTTATACAAACTCACGTTTATAGATCAAACCGATTTACATCGACGTCCGAAAGAATGGGTTGGCGTACTCACCGCATTGCCTGAAATAAGTTCACCTTTAGCCTCTATTTCTCTGTAAGGCAGATCAGGATTTTCTAACCGTTCCAGCAGCGCCGTACCCACTTGACGGCCAACTTCTGTAGGATCTATATGATACACAGTTGGCCTTACAGTCATCAGTTCGCGATGATTTATATCGTTAAAACATGCTATGGATAGATCTTCGGGTACCCTTACATGATTTTCCGCAATCCCTTTAAGGGCACCTAAAGCAAGGGTATTGTTAAAAGCCAAAACGGCGGTTGGTCTATCAACCATGGCGCAAATATACAGTATGGCAGCATATCCGGTTTCCATAGTAAAGTTATCACCAAACTGATAGGGATAATTTTCGTCCACTTTAATCCCCGCTTCTTTCATGGTGGCAACAAAACTATTAAACCGATCCATATGAGTACTCGCGCTTTTGGCTCCTTTAATAATGAATATCTTTTGATGGTTAAAGGCAAGTAAATGCTGAGTAAGCAAACGGATACCTGTCTCATTGTCACTGCCCATATAATCACCGCGAAATTGCGTATCCGCATACCGGCGGTGCAGCAAAATGACAGGAATCTGTTTGCTGATACTTGTAACCAAAGACTCATTATAACCGGAACCGTTAAGTACTATGGCATCCACTTTACGTTCCATCAGCATTTGAAGACATTCACTTTCTCTGACGGCATCTCCTTTGGTACTGCACATCAGCAAATTGTAGTCCTGCTGCTGAACTAAACTTTCTATAGCCCTAGCCACCGTAATCATGTACGGGTTAGCTATATCCGCAGTAACATAAGCAATAGTATGTGTCGTACGCGTGATTAAACTGCGGGCAATGCCGTTTTGCACATAGCCCAAGTCGCTAATTGCTTTATTTACTGTTTCTTTCAACTCCGGGCTTACAAAGCCGCTGTCGTTGATCACGCGGGAAACCGTCGCTGTAGAAACCTCAGCTTTTTCGGCTACATCTCGCAATGTTACATTGCTCATAAATTATCTATCCTTTAAGACTACCGGATTGGATTCCTTCAATTAAGTACTTTTGGAATGCAATAAACATTATAAAGAGCGGTATGAGGGATAGTACCGACATGGCAAACAGAGACCCCCACGCACTTTGACCGGTAGCGTCTACAAACATACGAAGCGCAAGGGCTACGGTAAACCTGGCCGGGTTGACAAGGTAGATGAGCGGACCAAAGAAATCGTTCCATGATCCGATAAAGGTAAAAATAGCCACGGTAATAAGCCCCGGTATCGATAATGGTAACATAAAGTATAGATAAATCTGAAAAGTATTGCAACCGTCTATGCGCGGAGCTTCCAACATCTCATTGCTGATCCCACGCATAAATTGTACCAGCAAAAAGATAAAAAAGCCGTTGGTCGCAAAGAAGCCGGGCACAGTGAGCGGTAAGATAGTATCTACCCAGCCCAGGCGCACAAACACAATAAATTGTGGGATAAAACGCACATGCATAGGCAGCATCATCGTGACCATCATGATTGAGAACATGATACCCGAAAACTTAAATTTCAATTTGGCAAAAGCAAAAGCTGCCAAAGAGCATGTGATTACATTTCCGATAATATTTAATGATGTGATTAAAAATGAATTGCCAAAAAAGCGTAAAAAGCTGTACCCGGAAATCCCACGAAGACCATTAATATAGTTATGAAGCGTGGGATTATAAGGCCAAAAATTTACACCTGTAAAAATTTCCGCCTCCGTTTTAAATGACGCGCTCACCATCCACATCAAAGGATAGAGCATAGCCAGTCCAAACAGAATCACCAACACATGGTACATCAATGTATAAACTTTTTTCTTTACTCCGGCACCCGTCCATTGGGATGAGACATTAGAATGAGAACTCACACCTTTTGCTACTGACGACATAAAAGCACCCCCACAGATTTATTCATCATAATACACCCATTTCTTTGCCAGAGCAAAATTGATTATGGTAAAAAACGCGATAATAACAAGCATAACCCATGCCATAGCGGATGCAAGACCCATATTAAACTGCTGGAAAGCGCGGATATATAAAAGCAACGTAAAAAACATGGTAGAATCCACAGGCCCACCGCTACCGCCACTGACAATAAAAGCAGATGTAAAGGCTTGAAATGCACCAATTATATTCATAACCAAATTAAAGAAAATCATTGGTGTAAGCAGCGGCATGGTTATCCGTAAAAATAGCTGCACTGCATTTGCGCCGTCTATCTCACCGGCTTCATAATAGTCTGCCGAAATATTTTTGAGGCCTCCCAAAAAGATAACCATTGCGCCGCCAAACTGCCAGGCTGCCAAGGCCACCAAAGTATATAAGGCTGTATCCGGCGAAGCGATCCAACTTCGGCCTGTTATACCGAAAATCTCTAATATACGGTTGATGACTCCGTCACGACTAAAAATATTACGCCACAAAAGTGCCACAGCCACACTTCCGCCTAAAAGAGAAGGCAGGTAATACACGGCACGATAGAAACGTATACCCCGGCGGTTCTTCTTAAAAACACCGGCCAATAACAGGGCAAAGCTCAATTGAAACGGCACGCTTAAAAACACAAATGTAAAAGTGACACGCAAGCTGTTCAGTGTACGCGGGTCAGTAAACACATTGATATAATTTTCTAATCCTATCCACCTTGGAGGGTTGGCCATATCATATCTTGTGAAAGAAAAATAAAGTGACATAATCATCGGGATAACTGTGAAAGCAAGAAGTCCTATTATCCAAGGCGCAAGAAATAAATATGCCTCCCATGGCTTCCCGATTCCAGCTTTGCTAGCCCTTTTGTTCATATTCGATTTCCCTCCTTACACTAATTCCGTTAAAACACAAATTACGGAAGGGCTTAAACGCAAAGCCCTTCCGAACTTGTTTCTATATTGTGGAGCTACGTATAAAACTACGCAGCCTATATACTACTCCTCTTGATGAGTTCTTATAATTTCAACAGCTTCGTCAAAAAATGCTTGTGCAGCATCTGCCGGAGTCGCCAAGCCAAACCGTACTTGTTCTGCATGGAAACCAAATGCAGAGTTTACTTCACCGGCGCCTCTCGGGTGGAAAGGAAACGGTGTAGCAAAAGTTGCACAATATTGTACGTAATCCAATATAGCTATCTGATCATCAGTTAAATAATCGATGAATGCGGAATGCAGGGGCTCATTTCCGGGCACACCTTGATCCAGCCTAAAAATATACAGGGATTCTTCGGTATTTAACCAATAGTTCATAAGCATTGCTGCAGCTTGCTGCTGTTCGGGAGGAGAAAATGCTGAAACAGCAAAGTGCGCACCCTCGGGGAATTCGCCTACCGGACCACCCGGTAAACTCGGATTACGAATAATCGTCATATCCTTATCCGGGAAGGTATTACGCTGCATGGCAAACTGATTTACCGGCGCATTAGCCATCAAACCGACTTCTCGGGAGAACATACCCTCTTCCAGGGGAGCGCCGCCAAATTCTACTCCGGTATAAGGATCCGGTATAAGGTTATTTTCACGCATGTAAATAAACTTTTCCCAAAACTCTTCTACGATCTCAGGAGTAAAGGCTATGTTTCCGTCAACATCATAAAAGTATTGATTGTGCTGACGAAGCCAGAAACGCAGCACTGTATCCGTGCCCGAAAGATCGGCTATCATCCAGGCCCGTTCGTTGCCTCTGGCATCAAAAGCCGCTCTTACGTCCCAAGCGGTTGCCATAAAATCATCCCAAGTCCAATCAATTGAAGGAACAGCTATCCCAAGGTCATCCATAAGACCACGATTTACGAAAATAGAAGCAAAGGTAACACCCATCGCAAGCATATAAGTTGTGCCGCGTACAACGCCGGTGTCGATAACACTTTGCTGCCAGCCGCTTACATCAATAGTACCGTCCGCTATAAAAGGATCCAGCGGTGCAAGTACGCCGCGTCCAATATAATCTGACGCAAACAAAGCATGCATACTGATAAAATCCGGTGCGTGACCGCCTGCGGTTTGGATGGCAAGCCTATCCCAATAATCGGCCCAACCGGCCGGTTCGCGTACCACGCGGATATGTGGATAACGGGCTTCAAATCCGTCTACAATCTCATTGTACATGTCATTTCGGACCGTATCACCCCACCAGGCCGCCCGTATTTCTATCTGGGCATCACCAGTGGCGGCTTCAGCGGCAGGTGCCGCCGGTGCTGCCGCTGCCGCCGGCGCATCCGTTCCCGCCGGAGCCGGAGTCGTTGCGGCCGGGCTGCAAGCAGCGAATAATAAAACAGTAACCAGCACAATGCTGGTCAAACAAGATAACTTACGTTTCATTCTTATTGCCTCCTTAATAAAGTGCTTATTGGGACTACAGGTTAATAAATAGCCCCTAAGATTATGCCCCACCGGCGAAAGCTTCGCCGGTGGGGACATTTTTTATATTTCTACATCAACAGTTTCGTCAAGCGGCAAGCCCAAAGCTATGTACATCTTTTTACGGGCTTTTTTATCTCCTGAAGCTTCCTGCCAAGCATATTTAGCAACATCATCCGCCAATTTACGAGGCACAACAACAACGCCGTCACCATCAGCCACCACTATATCGCCTGGATAGATGGCCACACCACCGATAGCAATCGGTACATCCATTTCGTGATAACGGATACGTGCCTGATCCATAGGCTGAGAAATAAATTTTGACCATACAGGTATCTTTTGGATAACACACTCATCTGTGTCCCTAACGCCACCACCATTGGTCATAAATCCTACAGCACCTTTTTGTACACAAGCCAAGGTGTTGTTAGAACCCAGTAAGCCCACATCAATGCCACAGATATCTACGCAAACAAAGTCGCCGGGCTCAATTACTGCACCCCAAGGATCGGTACAAACATTTCCGTAATACCAGCTGGCCCATTTGGTGTATTCCTCACCGGTCACCATAGGAACAGGGCCTTCATAAGGTAAGTAACGCGCAGTTTTAGCGATACCTATTACTGCAGTGCGGTCACGATACAGAGGTTTGATTGAATGATGTACGGTGCCATAATGATGGTATCCCATCCAGTCCATACCATCGCGAACATCAGTTACCCGAAGGCCTTTGTACATTTCAATGATTTCCAGATTAGTCTTTGCCATGATTGAAGATCCTCCTTATTTTTAGCATTGCTAAAAGACCGTTTTGCACGGTTTTTAATATTAATTTTCCATTCCTAATCACAAGCCTCCACATTGGAAATGCTTTGAAGGGAATGTTTTTGAGTACAGCTTATGTAAGCGCTTACATGACAACATCACTATACACAAGGTTTTTATCGTTGTCAAGATGCCTAACTTAAAAAAAATTCTCCGTATGAAGTTAGATGTAATACCGATGCATCAAAGAAAAGCTTTGATTTTACAGCAATGTGTATTATAATAATTTTAGTTTGTTGCATGAATTTTAAAAGAGGTGTCTTATATGTTGTTTGGATACTCCGCTTTGCCGGAATATTGCGCTGCCGCTAAAGAAATCGGTTACAATTATGTAGAGCTGCCCGGTAAAGTGATCGCGGCCATGTCAGATAAGGAATTTTCCGCATTTGCAGATAAACTTCCCCTTCCCGCACTGGGTATGAATGCCTTTTGCCCACCGACTGTAGTTATAGCCGGACCCGGATATGATATACAGTTTGCGCGGCAATATGTAAAAGGCTTGGCTCAAAGAGCCGCCGTCCTTGGCATTAAAATGGTGGGGATAGGTTCTCCTATGTCCAGAATTTTACCGGATGGGTTTGATACAGCCTTGGCACATACTCAGATAAAAGAATTTCTTCTTGAAACCGCTTACATATTTGATCAGTATGGCATTTATGTGTGTTTAGAGGCGTTAGCCACCTGTTATTGCAATACTGTCAATACTTTAAAGGAAGCCACTGACATTGTCAGGGATCTAAATTGCCCCAATATTCAAGTTGTACTTGATTTTTATAATATGGAACATATGGGAGAAGAGGATATATCGGATGCTCCTTTTATTCATGTCCATACTTCGGATGATGACGGCAGCCCAAGTTTGCGCAGCTATTTGAAACCCGAAAAACGAGAAATACATCAGAAACGCCTTCGTCAGCTGGCAAATGCCGGTTATGACGGAGGCGTCACTTTGGAATTGGATGTACCCTTTGATCCGCGCCGAGCCGCATACAGTCTGGATATACTGCGGCAGGCTATACGAGAGGAGTAAATATTGTGAAACTAGTACTTGGAGGAGATCATGCGGGCTATCATTTAAAGGAGCAAATACATGCAAAATTGATAGCCGATGGTCATGAGGTATTACATGTCGGATCATTTTCGCCGGACCCGGTGGATTTTCCGGATATAGCTAAGCAGGTATGCTCCGCAATACTGGAAGGACGTGTACAGCGCGGGATTATGGTATGCGGGTCCGGTGTCGGCGCGGCCATTGCTTGCAACAAAGTACGGGGCATCCGCGCCAGTGTGGTTCATGATCTATATACCGCTCACCAATGTGTAGAGCATGATGATGTTCAAGTCATGGCCGTAGGTGCCCAAATCATAGGCCACACCGTTGCGTTCGAATTAATCGACATGTTTTTAAACGCCCAATTTTCCACGAGTGAAGAATTTAGAAGACGGGTCGAAAAGCTTTCGCAGATGGAAATATAACAGGCTGTTTTATACGCCGCTAAAATACTTTATAGTCCGCACCATCTGACTCGTGTAAGAATTTTCGTTATCATACCAAGCCGCAATCTTAACCAGTGTACCGGACCCCAAATCCGTAACTTTTGTCTGGGTCGAGTCAAATAACGAGCCATAAGTACTGCCAATAATATCAGAAGACACAATTTCATCGTCTGTATATCCAAAAGAATCCGAAGCGGCTGCTTTCGTCCCTTCGTTTATTTGCGACTCTGTCACTTTACCTTCTACCACCGCAACCAACTCGGTTACAGAACCGGTTAGCACAGGCACACGCTGGGCAGAGCCGTCAAGCTTACCGGCAAGGTCGGGTATAACCAGCCCGATGGCCTTGGCCGCACCGGTGGGCTGGGGGATAATATTACCGGCTGCGGCGCGTGCCCTTCTTAAATCCCCTTTAAAATGCGGGCTATCCAAAGCATTTTGGTCATTGGTATAGGCATGAATGGTTGTCATAAATCCTTTTTGTATACCGGCTAAATGATTTAGTACATCCGCCATTGGTGCCAAGCAATTGGTAGTACAAGATGCGGCGGATATCACCTGATCTGAAGATTGCAAAATATTTTCATTTACACCATATACAATCGTGGGAAGGTCGTTTCCGGCCGGGGCAGAGATGACAACTTTTCGCGCGCCTGCTTCTATGTGAGCCATAGAGGCTTTTTTTGATGCAAAAAAACCTGTACATTCCAATACAACGTCCACACGAAGCCTTCCCCAGGGCAGGTTTTTGGGATCCTTTTCGGAATAAATTGTGATTGCCACATCGTCGACTACAATAGAATCCTCTGTATGCGTTACATTTTTGCCATACCTGCCTTGCGCCGAGTCATATTTTAATAGATGGGCCAGCATTTTAGGGTTGGTTAAATCATTAATGGCTACCACTTTAAAATCCGCTGAGCCAAACATTTGTCTGAATGCAAGACGTCCAATACGCCCAAAACCATTGATTGCAACTTTTACCGCCATTTTAATCCCTCCAGATTTATAATTAATTTCGTAACCACCCTATTGTAAATTTAGCGCACCGTCTTTACAATGAACTTAATACAGCATCAGTTATACTTTTTACAACCAGGAGCAAAAGTGATGAAAAATAATGATGGGGGGGTAATAATGGAGGGTAATTTTGATTACTCAAAAGCCACTATAATAGAGTTTAACTTGCAGGAACAATTCACAAGGATATCAGCATCAAAAACAGGATACTTGGCGCTCACACTCATTACAGATGGGAATGCCATTTTAACAATAAACGGAAAAATGGCAGAGCTTAAGTCGCCATGCATTTTAGCATCCTCATCCTGCGATACGATAGTATTAGTGAAAAGCGATCGAATGATGGCAAAATCCCTTAGATTTTATCCGACATTGATAAATAAAAGCTTAACCTTTGAAAATTTAGCCACCAATGATTTTTGTGAAATAGCCGACCGGCATGATAGTCGCTTGCTACGCTTTTTTCTCATGCAAGATGAGGCTCACAATCGCATTATAAAGTTATTGCCTCAAACCTACTTGCGTGTTTCCGAGTGGTTTAGCATAGCCAGCAAAGAAACAAAAATAAAAAAAGACGCACACTGGCTGTATCGCGTACGTCGCTGTCTTATGCAAATTCTTCTTTTGTTGGAAGATACCTGTACAGACTCCGACGATGTAAACAGCTTGTCTGACGAGCGTATCGTTGACATAGTATTGGAATACATGCATGCCAATTTTGCTAACGAAATATCCCTAGATTCTATATGCAGGTTAGTATATGTAAACCGTACGTCCCTTACCCGTAAATTTAAAGCCCACACCCATCGATCCCCAATCAATTATTTGCTTCATTACAGGTTAAGCGTTGCTTGTAACTTGCTAACCAATTCAAAACTAAGTATAAGCAAAATTGCGGACACCACAGGCTTTAAGTATGAGTCGTATTTTACAAGGCAGTTTACCGCTAAAATCGGGATAACACCTACACAGTACCGCCAAAGTGATGGTTATGAGGTATTAAACATAAGGGAATCGTCCATTGTCGACGAATTTTAACAGACAAATTTTAAATTGCCAGTCTACAATAAATTTCACACATCAAACAATGTCATCTGCTGTTCTTTCATTTCAAATTTATACATATCGGCAAACACATCGTCCAGATAACATGAAATACCATGTCGGCGGCATTCATCCTGAAATATATTCGTCAACCGTTTCTCGTTTGGACTTGGGCATATATAACTGCTGCCAAAGGTTTGGATATATTTCTGCTTCATTTCGGGAAAATGCTCATCTAATTTTTTGTAAAAATACTCCCGGCTGCCTTCCCGCATAGTCGTACCGAAACCAAAACTGATAATCCCCCGCACTTTGGCGCGTTTGCAGTAATCCAATAGACCCTGTAGATTTTCTTCGGTATCATTAATGAAAGGTAAAATCGGGCCAAGCCATACTACCGTGGAAATTCCCACGTCTCTCATGGTTTCCAGCACGGCAAAACGTTCTGCCGTAGTGGATACATTTGGCTCTAGAATACGGCATAGATCTTCATCAAGGGTTGTAAGTGTCATTTGTACCACACATTTTGTTTTATTGTTGATGCTTTTTAGTAAGTCTAAATCACGCAGAATGCGAGCGGATTTGGTGTGTATCGCAATCCCAAATCCGTATCGCTCAATCAATTTTAGACATTGTCGGGTCACTTGCAGTGTTTCCTCAAGATGAATATATGGGTCACTCATGGCGCCGGTAGCGATTATGCAGGGGTTGCGTCTTTTCGCCAGCTGGGATTCTAAAATTTGCGGGGCGTTGCGTTTGATTTCGATATCTTCAAAATCATGCTTCATTTGATAGCATTTGCTGCGGCTATCGCAGTATATACAGCCATGGGTGCAGCCACGGTATATGTTCATGCCACCTTTTGGAGAAAGGATGGTTTTGTAATCGGCGTAATGCATGAGGGGTGCTCCTTTGATAAGCAAGCTAGTTTTCAATGAAACATGTCGTTTGTGAGACTATTATAAACTATTAACTTGACAACTGTATGTCCACTTTATAAAACATAAGGCAAAAATAATTTAGCGCATACGCATATCATGACATCACCCACTCGAGGATATCATTATCCCAACGCCCGAAAAACTCCTTCTCACTTAAAATGCACTCGTACACAGGTTTTAAAAATTTTGTAATTGCTTCAACTACATCTGGGAACCCTACACCATCACCAACAGTTGTACGTCGTTTGAACGCTCTCCATTGGGTAGTCTTATCTCCACTATTTGCAAAGTCTTTGTCAAATACAGCAGGCTCGCTCAGAGTATGAGTACCCCGGCGCGAAATGGTTTGTAGGATAGCCTCGTATAGTACCCTGCCATCAAACCCGAAGCTGGTACAAAGGCTATAAATATCATAGAAGTCTTTCATGCGGCTGTTTAGCTCCGCAAGATACAACATGGCCTCAAATTTCTCGGCGATGACAGATTCCTTGGAATACGCTTTAATCACTGGCCTATCCATACCAAGAAGCGTAGGATACTCCAAAGTCTCCGGTCCAGGTACTACAATATCGCCAAAGCCAATGTCAAATTGTAAAGATTTACGCATATTACCTAAGTGAGCCGTAATCTTGATACGCACGCCTTCGTAATCAGCATCTTCTTTGATTCGCTCCGCGGTTATGCTCTTAGGGTCGTAAGATACAGCATCGTCCGACGGGATGCCTGATATATCAGCGAATATATCATACAATATATCTAAATTGCTGGCAGTTTCTTTTGCAAGCAAGTCGATGTCCTTTGTTGCGCGCGCTTTTTCATTCAAAATCAGATACAGCAACAATCCACCTTTTAACACGAATTGTTCACTGTAACGTGTCAGGGATAGTCGAAACAGCAGCCGCTCAACAAAATACAACATTAGGATAAAGTCAAATTGCTTATGCTCCTTATCTGCTATATTTTTCAACCTCGCCCTGATTGATGCAGCGTTGTTATTGCTCATACCAGTGCCTCTAGATATGGATAGATTATTTTTTTCTTGCCAAGAAGTGTGGCATATTCCAAAAGCTTCTGAATATTGCATTTGCCTCCTGCAACATAGTTTTTCAGCACTTCCAAAGCGATACCTTTCTCAATATCGTTGTCATACTTAAAACAATCGCACACCGTTTTTTCTGCATCATACATCCTAACCATTACCCCACTAACTTCTACTTCAGTTATTCCAACCTCAAAGTGGCGGTCTGTCATATGGTACACTTTAATAAATAGATTTGCGGGAAGTACTGGACACGTAACGCCTCTTGGAAGTGCCACGCAGATTTCCGTCGGATTAACTGTTGCCAACTCGTAGTGTTCAATTGCGGTAAAAAGGCATAGTACACCTACAGGAATCAGTTTTGAGACAATTTCTATATCAGAAAGCACACTGTGAACACCAATGTAATAGCCTTGTTTTACTCTGGCAAGCAGACCTTCTTGGGTCAGACATTTTATATCACGGCTAGTAAACCCGTTTTTATTAAGGGTTTGGGTTTTAACAATTCCTGTATTAACTGATAGAAGCTTTTGGAGCATAATTGTTTTAGTTGTTGTCATGGCATGCACCTCATTTACTACACATCTCTTTTAAATGTAGTAGATTTAGCGTACCATGTTGCAAGCTCATTGTCAATCACAACATGATACAAAGTGCAAATTGGCTACTCTACCCTGTTTTAAAACGAAAATCACATCGTTCTTCTATATTGTACACCGAAAAATAGCGTTCTTCCATAGGTATCCATTTTTCTTGAAATTGAATAAGTCCGGCTTCTCCATTCCTTTGTTTGATTCGCCGCAGGCGTTCCGGTTCGTCGACAGTTAAAAAAATACGCATATCGTAGTGATCAAATAATGCCGGATGGCAACTATACGAGCCTTCTATAATAACCACATTACCAGGCTCTATTTGTATAGCGGCCGCCATTTCATGTTTCCGTGGATCATAGGGGCAGTAAGAAAAAACCTCTCGGCGTTTTAAAGGCACCATAACCTCTTCCAAAAACCGCTCCCGGTCAACATTACCGCCGGGTTCACTTAACCGCTCGGGAGTACGCTGTGCAAGCCTTGGGAAAAAGTGATCCATATGGATCACTTGGCATTGCATGATTTCTCGTAAACGCGCTGCAAGGGTCGTTTTACCGGATCCGCATCGTCCGTCGATAGCAAGTAGCAGTGTGTCTCTTTCCTGTAGAACCTCATCTATTTTTCTGCAAACGATTTCTACCATTTTATTACTGTCATCCATAGACCGTGCCTCCGGAGGGATTTCTGTTAAAACGGACAAACCCTGCCCGATCTAACGCAATCATAATTGCGGGAATTAATACAAGCTGCAGCACAATACCGGGAAGTGCATTAAAAAATGCGCCGCCGATAAATATCTCCCATGTAAAATACCCGCCGATAATCCCAACCAGTACAGTCCATGCAAGGCCCCATACAATCCTACCCGCAACCATGGCAACGATTAGAGACACGAACAAAGAAAAAATGTTTTTACGGAAAAACATGCAGTAGATAAACCCGATAACAAAGCCATATACTGCCAGCTCAAATGCCATAGCCACACCATTTGGCATCAAAACAGGGATCCCAAACATAAAGCTTCGCATAAACGGCAGTACAAAACCGACGATCAGGCCGTATTTACGCCCACATATTAACCCGCATAAAAGCACCGGAAAATGCATGGGCAAAAGCATCCGGCCAATCTCCGGGATATGCATAGTGACTAAAAAAGGAAGTATAATGCCGATGGCTATAAACATGGAGGCCAGGGACAGATTTTTGGTGGTGCTATTCATGGCTTCCCTCCCCTTTTGGCAGGCCAATCGCCTGTAGTACATCCGGGATAGACATGTCATGTTTTTTTGCAATGGCTGCGATATCGTCATGTTCCGGCTTGTATCTTTGTACGCCAAATCCATAGGATATTTTGGTACGCACATCGCCAAACTGTGTTTTGATTATGCCAAATTCTTTTTTCAACGTGTAACGACGACTTGTATACTCCCGCATACCAAGGGTTGTGGTATGTTTAAACATCAGGTTGCACATCTTATCGCGGTCCGATTCCCGGCACATGCAAGTGAGGCTATATCCCGCTCGGCCTTTTTTCATGACAATTGGCGTAATACATACATCTAAAGCACCCGCATCCGCCAAGCATTGGTGCGCGAAGGATAGGGCTTCCGGTGTCATATCGTCCAGATTACAAACCAGCTCGATGACTTCGTCCCGGTTACAATCATTATGGTTACAGGCAGTATGGTTATAGTCAGCCTGATTATGGTCGGCTTCGCTTGCTTCACCTATGTAAGCGCGTACGCAATTTGCTTTTTCAAAATCTTTTGTTCCCATACCGTAGCCAAGTTTGTCGACTGAAATCATCGGCATTTTGCAAAAATCACTGGCAAAATGTTTGAGTATGGCGGCACCGGTTGGTGTGCATAGCTCACCCTTGGTTTGGTCGCTGTACATGAGTGCTTTTTGCAAAATAAAAGCCGTTGCCGGTGCGGGAACCGGTAAAATGCCGTGGGAGCAGCGCACGTGGCCGCTGCCCACGTTTATAGGGGAAGATAGGATCATTTCCGGGGCTAATTCTTCTATTAACATGCAAACGCCTACGATATCAGCAACCGCATCCATCTCCCCTACTTCGTGGAAATGGACTTGGCTTATGGGTACGCCATGGGCACGGCTTTCCGCTTCGGCAATCAATTGGTATACGGCCAGGGCATTTTGTTTTACGTATTCGGATACGTTTAAATGCCCGATTAGGTGTTCGATGTGGCTGCTACTGCTGTGGTGATGTGCGGTATGTTCGTGATTGTGAGACGCTGTACCGTGGCTATGAGTGTGTTCGTGATGGTCCGCGTGAGTATGCTCATGAGGATGATCGTGGTTATGTTGATGATCATGAGCATGATGATTGTGGCCATGGTTGTGCGGGGCATGTTCGTGACTGTGGCCATGGTTGTGATGGATATGTTCGTGATTATGATCATGGTTGTGAGGGACATGCCCATGCTCGTGGTCATGATGGTGATGGTGATCATCGTGGTCATGTTTATGGTCATGATCATGTTCATCATGAGAATGCTCTTCTCTACCATCAACCTTTACCATGACGTGTGTACCGGTTATGCCACATTTTACGGAAGGCTGGGCTGTGACCATCACTCCCGGGATACCTGCGGCATTTAACCGCTCCAAAAATCCTTCCGGATTCTCATGCAATTCCAACAATGCAGCCATAAGCATATCCCCGGCTGCGCCCATATTACATTCAAAGTACAGAGTTTTCATCTTATCCACGCTCCTATTTATGTCCATTTATTTGGATTTACTCAGTGGTTTAATTAATGACCTACTTGAAAACAACAATTTTTTGACCATCCACTTCCGCTATTGTCGAATCGATCCCATATACATCCGCTATAGTCTTTTCGGTAACGATTGATTTGTCACCATATTTGTAAATATTGCCATATTTTAAAAACAAAAACTTATCGCAAAACCGCAAGGCAAGACTGATATCATGCAATACAACAAGGACACTTGTGTTAGATTCTATCGCCAGCTTCCGGACCAGAGCCAGCATTTCGTATTGGTTTTTAGGATCCAAATTACTGGTGGGCTCATCTAAAAGCAATAATTTTGGCCGCTGCACAATGGCCCTTGCCAACATAACCTTTTGCAGCTCTCCACCGGAAAGTTCGCTGATATACCTCAATTTAAAAGCCGATATACCAACTTCCTCAATAACCTGTTCGCAAATCTCAATATCCTTTTGAGTCGCCGAAAATTTGATATACGGCTTTCTTCCCAGCAGCACCGAATCAAAAACAGTCATCTGACTAATTTCACTTTTTTGCGCAACATAGGAAATCAACCGTGCCGTATCTCTTCGCCTCAATTTATATATATCTTGATTATCAATATAAACATGTCCGCTATTGGGCTTTCGGATCTTACAAAGGCAAGTAATAAGCGTACTTTTACCCGCACCATTATTTCCTAAAATGCCAACGCATTCTCCCGGTTTAACATCAAAATGGATGCCTTTTAAAATTTCATTTCTGGTTCCTCTACCGTCTCCTTTACTGTACGCAAAGGAAATATTTTTAATCTCAATCATTTTAGCGTATTTCCTCTTTTTATTATCATATACAAAAACAACGGGGCCCCCAAAAACGACGTTAATGCGCCAATTGGTAAAATCGCGGGAGGCTGTATCATCCGCGACGCGATATCTGCGGCAAGCATGATGATCGCTCCCATAAAAGCCGAACAGGGTATAAGAAAGCGATAATCGCTACCCACAAATTTACGGGCCACATGAGGTGCTATCAACCCAATAAAATTGATTGTCCCAACAAAGGCTATGGCCGTGGCGGAAATAAAAGTACATACCACCATCCCCACAAGCATCAGTGTATCCACATTGACGCCAAGGCTTTTTGCCGTATGAGTACCGCTTTCCATAGCGTTATAGTTCCAGCGGTTAAAGGCAAAATACAAAAAACCGGCGATATTCAAAAAGAACAATATCCTGATCTCCTGCCAGCCCGGCCGCCCAAGGTTGCCAAATGTCCAATAAACAATGGACCCAACCCGCACATCATCAGCAAAATACTGAACCAATGCTGTTGCCCCCGTAAACATGGCACCGATGGCAACACCGGCCAATATCATCGTAGACGGAACCGCTCCGCTTCTATAAGACAAAAGCAAAATCAAAACTGTGGTGCTAATCCCCCCAAGAAAGGCAAAAATAATAACCGTATAAGGATTACCGGCTGCCCCTCCAAAAATAATACCTGCCTCAAAATATACAATGGCGACCGCAGCTCCAAAGGAGGCTCCTTGGGATATTCCAAGAGTAGAAGCCGATGCCAAAGGATTACGCAGCACATTTTGCATAATACAACCCGCCATGGCAAGGGCAATCCCCACACTTAACGCAGTGGCAATCCGCGGCATACGCACATTCCATATAATAGTCCTGCTTGCATCTTCACCGCTGCCTGCTAATACCCGTAAAATTTCAAATAACGGCAGCCTTACGGCACCAACAGAAAGGGATAGCATACTAACACCAAGCATCAATGTACCCAAGACTATAACTGCAAGCCATTTTCGTCCTATATATCTGGTATATTCGTTATTTTCGGAATATTTCAAAGATTTACGCTCCTAAAGATTTTACTCGCCGATTGTGATTACGCCGTAATACAGTCCGTTTTCCGTTAAAATATCAAATATGTTAGTACCAAGAAAAAATGTTAGTATTTCAGCTGATTTTTCCTCAATATCAATATCCGCAAACTGTTGGGGAAACAAAATGGTTCCCGCAAAATAGGCATTGATCAACGCGAATGTAACATTTGTGGCGGAAAAGTTAAACGCGGGCATCGTGTACACCCGATCTTGCTGTATTGCGCGCAAAGACCTAAAAAGCGCGGGATTGACTGCATACTCGCCATTGACTAAGCTCATGTTTCCCGGATCCAAAAAGATAATATCCGGATCCCAGGCCACTATCTGCTCGAAATCCACTTCATAAAAGCCTTCTTCAAGGGCATTATCTGCCACATTAAGGGCATTGATTACGGCAAGGGGGCCAAAATTAGAGTATGTCCCGCCAAAACCTCGCTGCCCGGCAAAGGTAATGGCTCCCGCGTAAACCCTCAGCTTTTCTTCATCGGGAACATTGACTGTACGATGGTTCAAATCTTCTCTTAAAAATTCGATATGCGACAGCACCGCCTCAGCCCGGTCTTGGGCACCGACTACTTCCCCAAAAACCCTGGTTGCGGCAAAAAATGTCTCATTGGCCAACCCGGTACTGATATACCTGACGGCAACGACTGGGATGCCGGACTGGGCCTGCAGTTCCATTGCGGCGTCGGGTGTAAATGCCGCAAGCACAACATCAGAGGCAAGAGTGATCAACTCTTCTACATATGCGTTATTTTCTCCGCTGCCACCTCCCCGCCCAACAATGGGCAGTGTGCTGAATGTTTCATGAACAATGGGGTTGAAGTCCATTAAAATATTGAAAGCAGCGGTCTGGGTTTCTGCACCTATGATCATATCTATCACATCCAGATATGCCGCAATCCGTGTTGCCCCCGGACCTAATGTGACTATCGTTTCCACATGTGCAGGAATGATCACTTCCCTTCCCCATACATCGGTAACTATTCGGGTTTCGCTCTGGGCTTCGGTGGAATATGTATTGGAATGTACATCTTCCGAACTACAGGCAGTTAATCCGCCAGCAGCCACCAACAATAAAGCCACGAGAATCAATAAAAATAACTGCTTGCGCATTTTAATTCCTTTCGATGACTAAGCTTCTGAAGCAAATAAATCTTCTGAAGCAATAAAAAAGTGCCAAAAACAAATATGCTGCTTCTGCCGCATAAATGCCTTTAGGCACTATTATAATTTGATATATTGTTTTGAATAGAAGATGCTGCAGTGATAAAACCTTGATTTATTGAGCATGTACGCTCCGTGTACTTTCTTAGTACATAGCAGTGAAAATTATACTGCGATGACAGCGCTTTTGTCAAATCCAACTCAGACGCAGTCCTCGATCTCTCATTGCCCAATCCGTTTTGCCACACCATAAGCATTTGTGAAATGTGGCTACTATTGTTATAATGGCATTTGTATGTTGAAAATTTCATGATAGTGAATTCAATGAGAAACAGTCCAGACGGAGGGCGTTGTGTGCCGGTGGCACACGTTTAACGCGGGAGTTAACGACCTTGGCCGCGCCGCTGCACGGGGCGTTTTGACTGACAGGCTGGGCTGATTTCGAATTAATTCACTATAAAAATCCGGAGGTAAACATGCAGTTATTGATCAGTCTTGTAAAATCCGCAAGAAAATATTGGGGATATCTGTTTCTCGCAATCTTGGCTATCGCAGGCATGACAGCCAGCCTGTTATACACTCCCCTCGTTGTACGACGCCTGACAGATATGGCCGTTAACGGTGATCCTCGTTTGGCCCAAGAAGCCCTCATCATGGGAATCACCCTGTTAATTTTATACCTTGCCCAAGCCGTATTTGCCTATGCCCGCAATTATCTGACTCATTATGCCGCATGGCATTTTGTAGCTGATATGCGCACAAAAGTCTATGACAAACTCCAAATCCTCAGCATGAAATTTTATCATGACAAACAAACCGGTCAGCTGATGTCCAGAGTTGTTAATGATACAAATAATATAGAAGTATTGGTCGCTCATGTAGTACCGGATATCATCGTCAATGTGATCATTTTAGTTGGCGTTGCCGCCATCCTATTTTGGATAAATCCTGTATTAGCGGCCCTAAGCTTAATTTCAGTCCCCTTTTTGGTGGCATTTTCCTTCATCTTCGCCAAAAAAGTGCTGCCGTTGTTTCGCCGTGCCCAGGTCATACTGGGCGAACTTAACGCCAATCTGCAAGATAATATCACCGGCATGAAAGAAATACAGGTATTTAATCAGCAAGAACGTGAGCACAATAAAATAGCCAGCACTGCCGCGGGCCATGCCAACGCTATTTTAGCCGCTTTAAGATGGAGCGCAAGCTATGGCAGCTCTGTCCAATTTTTAAGTAATATCGGCGTGGTTATTGTAATCGCATACGGCGGATTTTTGGCGTCTCTGGGAACCATTCCCGTTGCGGATATTGTAGCTTTTTTAATGTACCTGGCTCTATTTTTCCCACCGGTAACCGCCTTAGCCAGAGTCAATGAGGATATGCAAACAGCAATCGCCGGCGCGGAGCGCGTATTCGATATTTTAGATGCAGAGATTGATGTAAAAGAGGCTGACAATCCAATCGTGTTAAAAGAATCTCAGGGCCATATCCGTTTTGACCATGTTTCCTTCCATTACATAGACGGTTTGGAGATTTTAAAGGATATCTCAATCGATATCCGTCCCGGAGAGATTGTCGCGTTGGTAGGCCCTACCGGAGTGGGTAAAACTACATTTATCAATCTGGTTAATCGTTTTTATGACCCTATCTCCGGCGGTATTTACCTGGATGGATACAATATAAAAGATTTAGAGCTTAAAAGCCTGCGGGATTCTTTAAGCAATGTAATACAGGATGTTTTTCTATTTAATGATACGGTTTTTGAAAATATCGCCTACGGTTGCCCCGGTGCTACGAGGGAACAGGTGATTCAAGCGGCAAAAGTAGCCCGGGCCGATAGTTTTATTCAAGATTTTGAACATGGATACGACACCATTATTGGAGAACGGGGTGTACGTCTGTCCGGCGGACAAAAGCAGCGCTTATCCATTGCTCGGGCAGTGCTTCGCAATAAGCCGATTTTGATTTTAGACGAAGCCACAGCTTCTGTGGATGTAGAAACAGAAAAGCTGATCCAAGAAGCCATGGATGAAGTCATGGTAGACCGCACCACCATTATTATCGCCCACAGATTGTCTACCATAAAAAAAGCCGATAAAATTATTGTACTTAATGATGGAAAAATAGAAGATATGGGTACCCATGACGAACTGATCGCTCGTGACGGCTTGTATGCCCATTTAAGTGAAATTAATATGTCTGCGTAAGGCAGCCGAGAAATGTTAGAAAGGAATGTTTGACTTGCTACAAGATATTCTATTTGCAGGGATATTGGCCTTCATTTTGATGTGGCCTATACAGGCTGCTTTTCGAATAATAAAAGTGATATTTACCCGGTCTACAGAAATCGGATACCATCATCATGATGCAGACACGGTTATAGAACACTGCTGCAATCTGTTCCCCGAAGATATTTTGCGATTTAACGGGGCTATCTTTCAAAGGGGGATGGTAGTTCAGGTAACCACGAATACGCACAGGACCATCGAAGGTCAGTTTATAGGCACCAACAAAGATAATATGGTGTGTTTTGTTACCCCAAGCAGTGTGGTAGCCCACAAGTTGGGGAATATCGAAAAAATGAGTATGGTACGTGAAAGAGATTAATCTATACAGAAGGTATTGATTCTATTTTTGTTTCCTCAGGCGTGACATAAACAGTCTTATGAGAATCGTAGATAACAAAGCCCGGTTTGGCGCCTTTGGGCTTGCGCACATGGCGGCGGGTTACATAATCCACCGGCACCTGGCCGGACTGCCGCCCCTTACTGTGATACGCCGCTAAAAGCGCACCTTCCATTATGGTTGTATCCGGAATCTCCCGCCCACCTTTTTGAATAATAACATGGGAACCGGCTATATCTTTGGTATGCATCCAAATATCCTCGGGATGAGCAAAACGAAGGGTCAATTCATCATTTTGAGTATTATTTTTACCTACATAGATATCAAAACCGTCAGAGGACTTGTAATGCAGGGCCTTTGATTTTTTTTGTCCCTTTTGCCCCTTCCCCTTTTGCTGCCTTTTTTTGAGAAAACCCTCCTCTGCAAGCTCAGCTCGGATATCGGTTATATCCGCTTCGTCGGTAACGGTATCGATTGCGGCTAATACACTGTCCAAATAAGCCAAATCTTCGTCATTGACTTTGATTTGCTCTTGCAACGCAATAAAAGCACGTTTGGCTTTGTTATAGCCTTTAAAATATTTTTGGGCATTTTCCGAAGGAGTCAGTGTTGGGTCCAGAGGGATTTCAATGTCTGTACCATTGTCGTAAAAATCTGACACTTTTGCACGATCTGCCCCCGAAGGGATAGCGTAGATATATGCTGTAATCAACTCGCCCCATTTTCGCAGCTGTTCACGGTTTTCTGTGTCCAGTAAATTGGCTTGGTGGATTTGTCCTTTACGCTGACAGCGTTCCAAGTGATTGGACACCAATTTTCGCAAATCAGCTGTTTTTTGCGCCATGCGATAATGGGTATCCTGTCTGCGATAATAACGCTCGACCATCTCCGATGGAGAATCAAAAAGTTCGCTTTTAGGCAAATGATTGTACACTGTCAGGGCAATAGCGGAAAAATCCCTCTTTTCCCCTTCGTATATATAACATTCAAACCGTCCTTTTTGAATATCCTCATATAAAGCAGCAAACACCCCAAATAACCGGCTTTGCTCTTCTCGGGAAACAGCTTCTACAAATGCGTCCGCAGGAACATTTGCCCGAAGGCATATTTCGCTGCCTATGATTGGACTGATACCGTTGTATGACTGGTAGATAATCGGCTGAAGGCGCTTGCCGACATGTTCTTCTCTGTCAAACAAAGACAGGAAATACCCTTCATCTATCGGTACCGGCGACACTTTCCCCTGGGAAGGGGGCCGGAAATATGGCCGTCCGGGCAATACTTCCCTTACAGAGCTCCGCTCTCGGGAAACATGTCTGATACTATCCATTATCGTACCGCTTGCATCAACCAAAATAATATTACTGTGTCTGCCCATGATCTCCACAATTAAACGCTTGACGGACAGATCCCCCAGCTCGTTGGGAGATTCAATATAAAATTCCACTATCCGTTCAAAATCCGGCTGGATTATCTCTACTAAACGCCCGCCCCCAAGATGCTTGCGCAATAACATGCAAAACATCGGGGCCTGAAGGGGATTATTTTTAGCAATCTCTGTCAGATGGATGCGGGGACTGTTTGCATTGGCGGTAAGCAGCAATTTATAATTTTGACCACGGCTTCTCAGGGCTATAATAATCTCATCCGGCTCGGGCTGCTGAATTTTATCTATGCGCCCACCGGTCAGAGCACCGGAAAGTTCTTGTACTACACTGTTTAGGGTAATTCCATCTAACGGCATAACGGTGCTCCTTCCTGGATTACATGGGTTTAATGATATTGGTATTAACGTCTAAAAGCATTGGTAACGATCATGCCCGCTACCACCACCAAGCCGCCTAAAAAGGCTAAAGCCGGTATCCTTTCGCCCAGCCAAAAAAATGCCATCACAGAAGCCAAAAAAGGTGTAAGGTAAAGAAAACTGGTTACATACACCGTTTTTTCTACCTTAGCCAAAGCATATCCCCAAAGGAAATAGGCAATTGCAGCGGGGAAAACCCCAAGATAAATGACAACTAAGTTTACTCCCGTCGGTGCAGCCGGAAACTCTCGCACCAAATTTGGCAAAAAAATGCACATAAACAAGGTCCCGAATGCAACCGAATACGCTGTGGCCTGCATCGCCGTATATTTTTTAAGGATATGCTTTTGAATGATATTGAAAGCACTGGTAAAAATAGCAGCCGCCAAAAGCAACCATATGCCGAAGTTTAACTGCATTTCCGTCACTTGAGTAAATCCAATAATCACAATGCCTAAAAAGCTAATAAGCACACCCATCCACACTAATATCCCCGTTTTTTCCTTTAAAAATAAAATGGATAAAATCAGCGTAAACACCGGTGCAGACGCAATAATAAAACCGCTTATCCCCGAAAGGACTAAACCGGTCCCCGTATTAAAAGCCCACATATACAAAAACAGTCCCAAAAAACCCGACAACATAAATAAAGGCAGATCCTTTTTCTCGGGTAAAGGCACTTTTTTTATACAACAATAGCCTAAAAGCAAAGCAGAAGCCACCAAAAACCTAAATATCATCAACGATTCCGGCGAATAATATTCCAATGTATATTTTACACCGGGAAAAGCGGATGACCAAAACAAAATCGTACCGCCGGCGGCTATATACGGCATAAGTTTCCTGCGCAGTGTCACCGTCAACTCAACAAAAGCGCACCGTAGACAAGTGCGCCAACCACCACCAGTGCCGGATGAATCTTAAATTTTTCCAGACACAGATAGCTTGCCACAGTGATGATAATCAGATGAATTTGACTGATAGTCTGCCAACCGGAAATAAACAGCTGGATCGCTATGGCTCCTAACAGTACGGCAACGGTTGGCCGGATATAAAGGGTGAGTTTTTTTACCTGGGGCGAATCTTGATACTTGATTAACACGCTCATCATCGCCACCATAAGTACAACCGATGGGACTATAGTCGCAATCAACGCAATCAGCGCACCCAGTACTCCGGCCTGCATAAAACCGATATAACCCGCCATTTTTGTTGCAATCGGGCCGGGCAGCGCATTACCCATGGCCAACACTTCGGTAAATTCACTTTCGGTAAGCCAGCCATACACTTCAACCACCTCATGTTGTATGAGTGGAATGGTTGCAGGGCCGCCGCCATAGCCCAATATATTGGTCATAAAAAATACCCAAAAAATCTCTAAATATACCACGATCAGCTGCCCTTTCGTCGAAATGGATTTTGCGGAGTCCGCCCAAACAGCGCCCATAAAAGCAACGCCGCAATAATAATCGCCGGGTGAATACCTACAAATGTCGTAAGGATAAATATAATAACCACATGGGCAATAGTCATTGGCCATTTAAGACCTTTAGATGCGGCTTGCAAAAATTGCCAAGCCATCACAGCAAGCATGACGGCAACTAAGGGAACAACAGCCCTAGACATGCCCTGCACCCAGGGATAATCCTGAAATTGCGAAAGTGTAGTCAGCAGCAGTATCATTAGCACTACCGTGGGAATCGTTGCTGCCAATAGCGCAACAATACAGCCCATCACACCGCCAACCCGATAGCCCACATAACCGGCTATTTTTGTGGCAATCGGACCGGGCAGCGTATTGGAAAGCGCGACGACCTCGCCAAATTCTTCATCATTCATCCACTTAAATATCTCGACAACTTCCTTGTGCATCAGGGGGAGGGCCGAAGGCCCCCCTCCATAACCAAGGAGTCCACTCCTTAAAAAGGCAATAAATAAATTTCTTTGTGTCAAAGTTACACCTCTGGATTTAAGTTAATTGAAATGCATCTTATTTTAGTATGCCACCACCGCACCGTCCGTACGTGATTCCGTACCTCCGGCCAGTACACCGGTTTGGCTGTCCCGCCAGATAACCTGTCCCCGGCCAAAAGTTCCCGAGTTAAGGGCAATACGTACATCATGTCCCCGTTCGGCTAATTTTTGCGCGATATGTCTTGGGAAGGTATGCTCAAGCTCCACCGTGCGCCCGTCCATCCATTGAAAACGAGGGGCATCCAGCGCCATTTGCGGGTTAAGGGCAAAGTCAATGGTATTCATCATCACTTGCACATGACCTTGAGGCTGCATATATCCGCCCATAACCCCAAAGGGGCCGATTGGACCGCCATCCTTGGTTAAGAAACCGGGTATAATTGTATGATAGCAGCGTTTTCCGCCTTCCAAGCGATTGGCATGACTTTCGTCCATACTAAAGTCGCATCCTCGGTTTTGCATGGCAATACCTGTACCCGGGATAACAATACCCGATCCAAATCCCATATAATTACTTTGGATATAGGATACCATATTGCCTTCACCGTCAGCCGTACACAGATAAACCGTGCCGCCTTTTGGCAAGTTGCCCGGCTGAGGCATGATCGCCGTTTCGCTGATTTGTGACCGGCCTTCTTGGCCAAATTTTTCACTAAGCATCCAATCTACGTGGCTTTGATTAATGTGATTTGGATCTGTGATAATTTGTTTACCGGCCGTAAATGCCAACTTTATGGCCTCAATTTGCTTATGAACCGTATCGACATTTTCCCGTTCGTTAAACTCATATCCTTTTAATATACCCAAGGCCGCTAAAGCCACAAGACCTTGACCGTTGGGAGGAATCTCCCATACATCATATCCGCGATAGCTTACGCTGATTGGCTTCACCCACTCGGGTTTAAAGGCGGCCAAATCTTCAAAAGATAAAAATCTACCGGCATCTTGAGCCGCTTTTGCTATTTTTTGAGCGATATTTCCGCGGTAAAAACTTTCGCTATTGGTTTCGGCTATTTCTTCCAATGTGGTTGCGTGAGCTTCCGAACTCCACATTTCACCAATCTTTGGCGCGTGGCCTTTTGGGGCAAATGTTCTAAACCACTCGTCAAACTCACCATCGCTGTTATTGACTTTATAAATATCGTAGGCTCTGTTCCAAAAGTATCCAAGTGTCGGCGATACAGGATAACCTTGGCGCGCATAGTTAATAGCCGGAGCCAAAACTTCTCTGAGAGGCATACGGCCAAATTTTTGGCTCAGTTCTGCCCAAGCTCCCGGAGCCCCGGGAACCGTCACCGGCACCCAGCCAAATGTAGGCATCTTATCATGCCCAAGCTTTTTAACCGCGTCTATGGAAATCGAGGCGGGCGCAGGACCGCTTGAATTAAGGCCGTGAAGCTCCCCTTTTGTCCAAACCAGGGCAAAAGCGTCGGAACCAATCCCGTTAGATGTCGGTTCAACCACGGTCAAACAAGCTGCTGTGGCAATTGCCGCATCAATAGCATTGCCGCCTAAACGCATAATATATAGCCCCGCTTCGGCTGCCAAAGGCTGGCTTGTAGCCACACAGCCGTTTCTACCGTAAATGACGGCTCTGTGTGAGCCGTAGGGGTTATATTTCGGATCAAAAACCATAATCAGACCCTCCGTTTTATATTAAATGACATGCAACGATATGCCCATCCCCAATATCTTTTTCGGGTGGCTCTTCTTTTTCGCAAATATCCATACAGTACGCGCAACGCGGCGCAAAACGGCAAACCGGCTTTGGTTCAATCGGCGAAGAAATTTCGCCGCGAAGGATCACTCTCTCCGTCTTATGATCTATATCCGGTATAGGAATTGCCGAAAGCAGCGCCTTTGTATAGGGATGGACAGGATTGCGAAAGAGTTCTTCAGAAGTTGCTTTTTCCACAACCTTACCCAAATACATAACCAAAATTTCATCTGAAAAATAATTGACCACAGAGAGATCATGGGTGATGAACATGAATGTCAGCCCTCTGGATTCCTGCAGCTCTTGCAACAGATTTAAAATTTGGGCCTGGATAGACACATCAAGTGCAGACACCGGCTCGTCACATACGATAAACTTTGGATTTAAAGCAAGGGCCCGAGCAATACCTATACGCTGCCGACGGCCGCCATCCAGTTCGTGAGGGTATGTATTAAATAACCGCTCCGCCAGGCCAACCGTTGCCATAAGCTCAAAAACCTTTTCTTCGCGCTGCTTTTTGTTTGTGATGATTTTATTTAGCTTTAAAGGCTCGGCAATGGTTTCGCTCACGGTTTTTCTGGGATCTAATGATGAAAAGGGATCTTGGAAAATAATCTGCATCTGTGTACGCATCTTACGCATTTCTTCCGCGTTGAGGGATAAAACATCAATCCCATCAAAATCCACAGATCCTTCCGTAGGCTCAATAAGCCGGAGTATGGCCCGGCCGGTGGTGGATTTTCCACAGCCGGATTCCCCTACCACACCAAGGGTTTTACCTTTACCAATCGAAAAATCAATCCCATCAATCGCATGCAGCATTCCCTTAGGGGTTTTAAAATATTTTTTCAGATTGGTTACATTTAACAATGGACTAGACAATTTTGCCACCTCCGCCTACCTTAACACCGGTACCTTCCTCATAGGCAAGGCAACATACTCTGTGAGTATCGCTTAACACAGTCTCAGCGGGAACCCGGGTTTTGCAAATTTCTTGAGCATATAAACATCGGGGATGAAAAACACATCCGGAAGGAAGGTTAATCGGATCAGGCATCAAACCTCTGATGGGCTTAAGTTTTTCCGTTCTGTTGGACAAATTGGGCAAAGAATTGAAAAGCCCTTCCGTATATGGATGTTTGGTGCTTTTGAAAATATCCTCCAATGTCCCATGTTCTATGATCCTTCCACCGTACATGATGGAAACATCGTCACAAACCTCTGCAACAATACCAAGGTCGTGAGTGATCATAATCATCGATGTCCCATATTTATCCCGTAAAGATTTCATCAGTTCCAACACCTGGGCTTGGATCGTTACATCCAAGGCAGTGGTGGGCTCATCGGCAATAAGCAGATGGGGGTTACAGGAAAGGGCGATGGCTATAACAACCCTTTGCTTCATGCCACCGCTAAACTGGTGCGGATACTCTCCGCTGCGATCTCCGGGTATACCCACCAGCTCAAGCATTTCCTTTGCTTTTTCCATGGCAGAACCACGATCCAATTTTTGATGGATTCTTATACTTTCGGCAATCTGCTCTCCGACCGGTATTACGGGATTTAACGAAGTCATGGGATCCTGAAATATCATGGAAACCACATCGCCTCTGATTGCGTTCATTTCCAGTTCGGATTTTTTGAAAATATCCTCACCTTCAATAACTATCTCACCGGATTTAATGATACCGGGAGGGTTGGGTATAAGACGAAGCAAGGCTAAGGCCGTTGTGGTTTTTCCGGCTCCGGTTTCGCCAACGATACCTAAGGTTTGACCTTTTTTTACTTGCAGGCTGACGCCGTTTACAGCGTGTACATTACCATCATCAGTTTTATACTCTACCACCAAATCTTTAACGGATACGGTGTATGCAATATCTTCCATAATGTTCCCTCCTATTTAAGCCTTGGATCAAGAGCGTCCCTTAAACCATCACCGATCATATTAAGCACAAGGATGGTAAACATGATAAATAAACCCGGAAACATTACGACATGAGGATGGTCACGCATAAAGGCTCTGCCACTGGATAACATGGCACCCCACTCGGGATTTGGCGGCTGTATGCCAAGGCCGATAAAACTAAGGGCCGCTGTAGCCAAAATCGCGCCGGCAACACCAAGAGTCGCTTGGACTATAACCGGAGCCAAAGAATTGGGGATAATATGACTCATAATAATCGTCATATTTTTTGCGCCGATCGCTCGGGAAGCTTCCACAAATTCCATATCTTTTACGGAAAGCACCGACGCCCTTAAAATCCTGGCATAAACAGGCATACTGGAAATACCTACGGCAATCATGAGATTGGTCATACTCGACCCAAGGGCCGCTACAATGGCAATGGCAAGCAACATACCCGGGACAGCAAGAAAAACATCCATCACACGCATAATGATATTATCTGTCAATCCCCCGTAAAAGCCTGCAATAGCACCCAAAAACCCTCCGATTATAAGGGCAATGCCTACAGATATAATCCCTACTTGTAAGGATACTCGGGTACCATGAATAATTCTTGCGAAGATATCTCTGCCAAATTCGTCGGTACCAAACCAGTGCTCCGCTGAAGGAGACTCAAGTCTGTTTGGTATATTTTGACTGATGGCTCTGGTTTCAAAATCCGCGATCTGATCGGCGAAAATTGCGACTAAAATCATGATGACGAGGATTACCAGTCCCACTACAGCCATTTTATTGCGTTTAAAACGGTTCCAAATATCCGCAAGCTGGCTCCTTTTTTTATAAGCAACGGCCGCGGTGCTTAAGTCATTCGTTTCCATATTGCCCCGCCTCCCCTATTTGTATGCCGCTTTTATGCGCGGATCTAAAAATGCATATAAAAGATCAACAATCAGATTAACTACACAAAACAGAATGGTGAATATAATAATTGACCCAAGAACCATTGGTGTATCCATTTGCCTGATAGAGTTGACCATAAGGATACCCAGTCCCGGAATCGAAAATACAGTTTCGGTAAGCACCGCACCGCTTAGCAAACCACCAATTTGAAGGCCTATAACCGTCACTATAGGGATAGATGCGTTTCTAAAGGCGTGATTGGTAATGATCCTGTTTCTGCCTACGCCCTTTGATTTTGCTGTTCTTATGTAATCCTGCCGGATAACCTCAAGCATTGATGAGCGGGTCATACGGGCAATAATAGCCGCATTGGTTGTACCTAAAGTAATTGCAGGCAAAATCATGTGCAGTGGGCTCCCAATCCCGGAAGAAGGCAGCCAATCAAGACGCAGTGCAAACAAAAGCATCAATAGAAGCCCAAACCAAAAGTTTGGTATGGCCGCTCCAACCAAAGTAATGATCATACTGATATTATCCATTAATGAATACTGTTTGAGCGCCGCAAAGACACCAAGGGGGATAGCAATTAAAAGCCCGAGCGTTACACTCCAAAGAGTCAACTCTACAGTTATAGGCAGCCTTTGCATAACCTCGCCAAAAACCGGCCGGTTAGTGATATAAGATGTACCGAGATCTCCTTGAAGTAACCCCCCTAAATATCTAAAAAATTGGATGATGAGGGGCTGATCAAGGCCAAGTTCTCTGGTCAACTGCTCAATTGCTTCGGGAGTGGCTTCATCTCCCAGCATCATCCGGATAGGATCCCCCGGAGTAAGGCTAAGGATAAAAAAGACCAAAAATGTCACGCCAACGATTACAGGGATCAGCAGTAATATACGCTTTACTATATATTTTGCCATATAAACCTCCTAATGCTAACCTGCATGTAAAATATACGTTTTAGAGAAACAATGCAGATTAGTATAAGTTTTAGAAATACGCCGCTTGAAGCAATGCTTCAAGCGGCGTATCTGTGGCTGTATCAGCCAACAATCGCTAAATGCTATTGTTAGAAGCTGTATCCAACTTCTTCTTTTATTCGTAATGGAGGTTTTCCAGTCTGTGAAGACCTGCCGGATGCAGTTCCCAGCCTCTTAGGCCGTCTCTGATGGCAAATTCAACCGGAAGTACACTCAAAGGAACAACAGGGAGATATTCTCTGAGAATATCTTGGATTTCGTGATAAATAGCAGGACGAGCGGCTACATTGGTTTCAACTCTGCCCAGCTCAAGAAGCTCATCTACTCGTGGATGGGAAAGGAATGCTCTGTTACCTGCACCCTGATTAATACTATGATGGAGAGGGAACAGACCGGGGTCCGCATCTCCCGTAATATTTGCCCAACCAAGTAAATGCATGTATTGCTCACCTTGCGCAGTTCTGTCAAGATACGCTGCCCATTCAAGCAATTCGATTTCAACCATTATGCCAATATCCCGCAGATTACTTTGGATGGTTTGAGCTTTTCTGTTACGAGCGTCACCATTACTCCAAAGGGTTGTACTAAAACCATCCGGGAATCCGGCTTCTGCCAACAGTTCTCTGGCTAAATCCGGGTTAAACTCAATGTACTCAACATTTGGATTATAACCAAAAACCGTGGGACCTGTAAAAGAATGAGCAATATCCGACCGGCCCATATAGCCGACGATATTTAAACTCTCTCTGTCAAGGGCATGAGCAATGGCCCGGCGTACAAGCACATTGTCAAAAGGCTCTCTATTCAGATTAAAACTGAGCCACTCAACACGGTTAGACATTGCTTCCGGAAGATAAAGCTCCGCGTGATCTTGAATCCTTTGTACATCCACATGCTCTACAACCAAAACCATGTCAACTTCACCGGTTTCAAGAGCAATCGTTCTTGCGGGACCGTCGGTTATAACTCTAAATGTCAGTCTTTCACTTAAAGGCATACCGCCAAAATAGTCATCAAAACGCTCAAGGACCGTTTCAACACCGGGAGTCCAAGAAACAAATCGCATAGGGCCGGTACCGATAGGATTTTCTGCAAATCCATCATCGCCAAAATATGTAACGGCGTGCTCCGGAACTATCCTTGTAGAAACATGGGCAAGATTGGCAAGTATCGGACCAAAGGGCTCATATGTTTCAATAATAACCGTATAATCGTCAATAACATGTACATTAGAGATAGCCGCTACCAGATGAGATACCTGTGGCATATCTTGCTGACGCAAAAGGCTAAATCTGACATCAGATGCAGTAAAAGGCGTCCCGTCGTGCCATAAAACACCCTGGCGTAAATTAAACTGCCACTCGGTGGGAGATAAATTTTCCCAAGATTCGGCTAAATCGGAGACTATCTCCATTTGATTGCTGGTTCTGACCAAAGTGGAGAAAACATGACTGTTGATATCTGACGAAGGAGCATCATTACTTCCGTGGGGATCCATAGTAATAAGATCTGCCGCCGTACCAATGACGATATCAGCACGTCCTCCGCCACCGTTACCTCCTCCGGCTCCGCCGCCCATTGTAGCACACCCAGACATAAGTACTGCGCCAAAAACAGCTGTTAATGCAAGCGTTAAGAATTTTTTCATTTCCTCACCTTCCTGATATTTTTAGGGCAAAGTAGTACTCCTATAAAAGCAACTATTGAAAATCACTTCTACAAAAACCACTTTGCCGATTAGGAAATTCTACCACGAAACGAAAAAGGTTGTCAAGTTATAATTCATTTTGATGCATAATGGATTTTTAAAAATGTAGAGATGCATCCGGTCAAGAGAGATAAACACTCCTAAAACACTGGCGATTTAGGTTTTCATATACAAAATGTCGCTAAAATTTCACGTATAAATATGCATGCATCCTTTGAACGCTTCCCTTAATCTTTTCTCATGAATCTTTCCTATGAAAAAATTTGATGAAGCGATATAGAGATGATATACTTTTTTCATGAAAACTTTCACTCATTTACACGTCCATTCCGAATACAGCTTACTGGATGGCTCGGCTAAAATAACCGAGCTGGTTTCACGCGCCCAAGCCATGGGCATGACCAGTTTAGCCCTGACGGATCATGGAGCCATGTACGGCGTTATTGATTTTTATAAGGCAGCCAAAGCCCATGGCATAAAACCGATTTTAGGCTGCGAAGTCTATGTGGCCACAGGCTCTCGCCACGATAAAACCAAGGGAGGCGACTACGCCTATACCCATCTGGTTTTGCTTGCGGAAAACGAGACCGGTTATCATAATCTCATTAAATTGGTATCCTTAGGTTTTACGGAAGGATTCTACTACAAGCCTCGCGTAGATAGTGAGCTGCTGCGCCAGTATCACAGCGGCCTTATTGCCCTTAGTGCCTGCCTGGCCGGATCTGTCCCCCGGGCTATTATCCAGGGCAATTTACAAAAGGCTAAAGAAGAGGCCCTACTTTATGACGAAATCTTTGGCCGCGGCAATTTCTTTTTAGAGCTTCAAGACCACGGCATTGCCGAACAGCAAACCGCAAATGCTGCGCTCATGCGCTTGCATCAGGAGACAGGGATCCCTTTGGTCGCTACCAATGATGTCCATTACATTAGTCAGGACGATGCCCAGGCTCATGATGTACTATTATGTATACAAACCAACAAAACCATAGCCGATACCGATCGTATGCGTTACGATGGGGATCAGTTTTATTTAAAATCCCAGGAAGAAATGTACACGCTTTTCCCATATGCCCACGAAGCCTTGGAAAACACTCAAAAAATCGCGGATCGCTGCCATGTAGACATTGAGTTTAATCAATATAAACTGCCCAAATATCCCCTCCCCCCTCATGTTGCCGATCCTCTATCTTATCTTACCCAATTGTGTGAGGAAGGCTTGATCGCCCGTTATGGGCAAGATGCTCATCTGCACCGCGAACGATTGCAGTTTGAAATTGATACCATCCACGGCATGGGCTTTTCGGAATATTTTTTGGTGGTGTGGGATTTCATTAAATTTGCCAAAGATAATGGAATCATCGTCGGGCCGGGCCGAGGCTCTGCGGCAGGAAGTATCGTGGCCTATGCCCTGCGTATTACCGACGTAGATCCTATCCATTTTGGACTGGTTTTTGAGCGTTTTCTCAATCCGGAACGTATCTCCATGCCGGATATTGATATAGACTTCTGCTACGAACGCCGACAAGAAGTCATTGATTATGTGGTGGATAAATACGACAGCAGTCATGTGGCTCAGATTATCACTTTTGGTACTATGGCCGCCAAAGCGGCTATCCGTGATGTAGGCAGGGCCATGGCTATGCCTTACGCCGATGTGGACCGGGTAGCCAAAATGATCCCATTTGAGCTTGGGATCACCATCGCCCGGGGGATAGAAATCAATCCGGAGCTAAAAAAGGCCTACGAAGACGAGGACGATACCCAAGAGCTTCTGGATATGTCTATGCGATTGGAAGGTTTGCCCCGCCATGCTTCTACCCATGCGGCCGGGGTGGTTATTTGCGATGCCCCTGTGGATGACTATGTCCCTTTATATCAGGCCGACGGCCTAACCACCACCCAATTTTCTATGAACACTCTGGAAGAACTGGGCCTGCTTAAGATGGACTTTTTAGGGCTGCGTACCCTGACGGTTATACGCAATGCCGTGGCGGAGATCGAACGTAATCATGGTATAGTGATCGATTGGGATGAAATCGGTTATGAGGATCCCGCCGTGTACCGCTTGATCTCGCAGGGCAAAACCGAAGGTGTATTTCAATTGGAAAGTTCCGGAATGAAGTCTTTTATACGAGAGCTGCAGCCGGAATCTTTGGAAGATATCATTGCCGGTGTGGCTTTGTATCGGCCCGGGCCTATGGACTTTATCCCCAAATATGTGCGAGGCAGACATAGTGACGGTGACATTACCTATACCCATCCGGCTTTGGAACCGATCCTTTCCATGACATACGGATGTATCGTATATCAGGAGCAGGTTATGCAGATTGTGCGGGATTTGGCCGGATACAGCCTGGCCCGCAGCGATTTGGTACGCCGAGCCATGTCCAAGAAAAAAGGCGATGTAATGGCTCAAGAGCGCCAGCATTTTATCCAGGGCTGCATAGAGCGCGGTATTGAGGAAAAAGCGGCGGATCGAATCTTTGACGAGATGTCTGATTTTGCTAAATACGCCTTTCCTAAAGCCCATGCAACGGCTTATGCGATGATAGGGTATCAGACGGCCTGGCTTAAACAGTACTATCCGGTGGAATTTATGGCCGCTACCATGACTTCGGTGATGGATCATACATCTAAAGTGGTGGAGTATATACAAGTTTGCAAAAAAATGGGCATCGAAATGCTGCCTCCGGATATTAATGAAGGCTTTAGTCATTTTAGTGTAGCAAGCGGCGGTATCCGCTTTGCCCTTTCGGCTATTAAAAATGTTGGCCGCAGCGCTGTTGCCGCAATGGTTGCAGAGCGGCAAGCAAACGGGCCATTTTCCGGACTCACGGACTTTATCCGCCGTATGGAAGATAATATAAACAAGCGGTTTGTTGAAGGGTTAATAAAAGCCGGGGCCTTTGATTCTTTGGGGGGAAAAAGGGCCCAGTATATGGCTGTTTATAAAGGGATCCTAGACGGCATAGCCCATGACCGTAAGCGTACTTATGAAGGTCAGATAAATTTGTTTGAGATGGATGGGCAGGAAGCACCCGGAGTTGCCGACCATCTTCCCGATATAGGAGAATTTGATTCCCGCACCTTGCTTAATGATGAAAAAGAGGCGTTGGGCCTCTATATCAGTGGGCACCCTTTGACGGCCTACGAAGATGTGCTCAGTCAATATATTGATACGACAAGTCTGGCTCTTGCAACGGAAAAGCAAGATCGCCAAAGAGTGATTTATGGCGGGATCATAACAGGGCGAACCGTTAAATACACCCGCGCTTCCCAAAAGCCCATGGCTTTTATCACCGTAGAAGATGTATACGGCTCCGCGGAGGTTATCGTATTTTCCCAGCTTTACGAACGATACGGGCCGCGGCTGCAAGAGGATCAGGTGATTATTGTAGAGGGACAGGTTAGTCTGCGCGAAGATGAAGACGCAAAACTGATTGCCGACGAGGTTCGCTTTTATGATGATTTGATCCCACGAGCGCCTCAAGCCGGCAGTACATTTTGGATAAAGATCCCTCAAGAAAAATCTTCTGGCTTACAAACGGTTACCAGTATTTTGCAATCCTATCCCGGCGATATCCAAGTCAAGATATTTGATGAGAAGCAAAAAAAGCGCTTTGTATCCGAACAAGGCATCCATCCCTGCACCGATTTGTTTCAAAGTCTGGAGGACTTGTTAGGGACGGGTATGGTTAAATTGGTTTGATTGAAGGTGGCAGTGATACAGTTAGATACATCGAGTTATAGATACATTGAGATAGACGAGAAGGAGCCTTTCATTGACGACTATTTATTTTATCCGGCATGCCGAACCAGACTTAAGCATACATGACGACTATTCACGCCCTTTAACCGCTAAAGGTCAACTGGACACCACCCTCGTTACGGAATTTTTAAAGGATAAAGGAATATCCGTTGTCCTATCCAGCCCATACAAACGCGCTTTTGACACTGTTTTACCGTTTACCGACAGCATAGGCATGCCAATTGAAACCATTGACGATCTCCGTGAGCGCAGAGTCGACAGCGTATGGATAGAAGATTTTCGGACATTTTCCAAAAATCAATGGGCGGACTTTTCATATAAATTATCCGACGGGGAATCACTTGAAGAAGTACAATCCCGTAATATAGCTGCCCTTGAAAAAATCCTGACACAGCACAAAGGCAAAAACATCGCCATCGGTACCCACGGCACAGCCTTGTCAACGATAATTAATTATTATGACAACACATACGGCTATGAAGATTTTAAAAAAATACAACACATATTCCCATGGGTGGTAAAAATGGAGTTTGATGAAAACGACTGCGTATGGGGTTGCATTGGAATGGAAAAAATCGATTTATTTCAACCAAGCCAAAAGCCAGACTATAATTTGCTGAAAGTACACACAGCACCTTTAGGCATCCTAAAAGCCTACAAATACACGGTCATCTTTGCCCGATATAAAGATAAATGGCTGTACTGCCGCCACAAAGCCCGAGACGGATTTGAAACCCCGGGCGGACGTATCGAAACCGGCGAAACCATCCCAGAAGCCGCAAAGCGCGAATTGTTTGAAGAAACAGGCGCAACAAAATTTGATATAGAACCTGCCTTTGACTACGCCGTACACTTCCCAAACTCCTACAACAACGGGCAAGTATTTTTAGCCCAAATCCACGAACTTGGAGATATGCCGGGTTTTGAAATGTCAGAAATAGGGCTATACAACACAATCCCCGATAAAATGCACCGCCCCGAAATATTGCCGGTGCTTTACAAATATTTGCAAGGCTGCCTTAACTTGCGCACAGCCAAAGATGAGTTATGGGATATATACGATTCCAACCGCAAACTGACCGGCAGAACCCATCGCAGAATAGATCCACTACCGGTCGGCGATTATCACCTTGTCGTAGTCATATGGATCCAAAACAGCAAAGGCCAGTTTTTACTTACCCGGCGCGCCCCAAACAAAGGCTTTCCTAATATGTGGGAAGCGCCCGGCGGTTCGGCAGTGGCCGGTGATGACAGCTTGACTTCGGCCATTAAAGAAACCAAAGAAGAAACCGGATTAGACTTGAAACCGGAAAATGGCAGGTGCTTATTTACACGAAAATATTCCGACGCGTTTTTTGATGTATGGCTGTTTCAGCAGGATTTTGACATCAATGATGTGGTATTCCAGGAAAATGAAACCGTTGACGCAAAATACGCGACAATGGATGAAATAAAGGAATTGGTGCAAAACAACGAGTTTGTACCCATCGATAATATTGATGAGTTGTTTGCAAAGATATATGCTATACTCTAACCAATCCATAAACCATAATGTGACAAAATCAAGCAAGGAGTGCGATTATGCGTAAAACCAAAATTATAGCCACATTGGGCCCCACTTGTAACGAAGTGGAAATAATGAAAGCCATGATCAAAAATGGTATGGACGCGGCCCGGGTTAACTTCTCTCACGGAACGTATGAGACCCAAACCGCCACGATCAATAAGCTGAAAGAGGCCCGGGAAGCTATGGGGATACCCATCCCCATGATTTTAGATACGAAGGGGCCGGAAATCCGCATCAAAACTTTTAAAGAAGACAAAATCTACTTAAATCAGGGAACGACGTTTACCCTTACCACCCAAGATGTGGAAGGCGACGAAGAACGTGTTGCCGTGACCTACGAGGATCTTCCCAAAGATGTCACAGTAAAAAGTCGTATTTTGCTGGATGATGGTTTGATTGAGCTTCAGGTAGAATCTATTACAGATACGGATATCATCTGCAGAGTGGTTAACGAGGGCTTTTTAAGCTCTCGCAAAGGAGTCAACGTACCGGATGTATATGTTAATCTACCGGCTTTAACGGAGCAGGATATCAGCGATTTAAAATTTGGTATAAAAATGGGCTTTGATTATGTGGCCGCCTCATTTATCAGATCTGCCAATGACATACTTAAAATCCGCCAAGTGCTGGAAGATAACGGTGGCTCCCACATTAAGATCATTGCAAAGATAGAATCCCGGGACGGGGTCAATAATATCGACAGCATCTTAGAAGTCTCCGATGGCATTATGGTAGCCCGGGGCGATTTAGGTGTAGAAATCCCTCCCGAAGAAGTACCGATGGTACAAAAGACACTCATCCAGCGTTCTAATTTGCTGGGCAAGATTGTAATTACCGCCACGCAAATGCTGGAGTCCATGACCAAAAACCCCCGCCCTACCAGAGCAGAAGCCAATGACGTAGCCAATGCTATTTTTGAAGGAACCGATGTAGTCATGCTCTCCGGAGAAACAGCCAACGGCCTATATCCGATAGAAAGTATCTCTATGATGGCACGAATCGCTCAAACATCAGAGGGGTCCCGTGAATATTTTAGTAAACTCACAGATATACACACCGGCTTAAAAAAGAATATTACTAATGCCATCAGTTTTGCAGGCTGCGCCACGGCTAAAGACATTAACGCCGCCTGTATTGTAGCTGTCACAGATTCCGGTTTTGCAGCCAACATGGTAGCACGTGCCCGGCCGGACAGCCCAATTTTGGCTATTACCACATCTGACGTGGTATGCCGTCAATTGAACTTAACCTGGGGCTGCAAACCAATGCTTGCAGACAATATTTCCGGCAATGACGAAGTCTTTGATGTGGTGGAAGAAATGGCCCTAAAATCCGGCCTGGCTAAAACGGGAGACGCGGTAGTGGCTTTAGCCGGTGTGCCGATTGGCATTGCGGCGACTACCAATACGTTAAAGGTGCGTATTGTGGGCAATGTACTGGCTCGCGGCGAGGCTCGTTATGGTAAAGGGCAAGTGCAGGGTATTGCTAGAACATTTAAGGTACTGGAGGAAACAGATCTTTTTTTTGAACAAGGGGATATTCTGGTTGCTACAAAAACATCCGATAGTATGATGGAGTACATTAAAAAAGCGGGTGCAATTGTAGTTGGCTCCTGGGAACAGGTGGACACAAGCCATGCGGAAACCGTGGCTATGGCGTTGGATATCCCGTTGCTTGTGGCAAATGAAAAGGTTGTGGATTTGATTGGTGATGGGATTGCTGTGACTGTGGATTGTGATGAGGGATTTGTTTTTAATGGGTATCGGGCGGGGAAATAGTGAAAAAGAGGATGTCTCGCGAAGAGCAAAAAAAAACGAGGGTACAGCGCGCAAAATGAGCGGGCAGTACTCTCGTTTTTTTTTGTAAAATTGAATTGTGAAAAACAATAAGCAACGGGTAAGTGATACATGAAAAGGGGGTTATTTTATAAGTTCCAAAAGAATATTGGTATTTAATATTAAGACAGACGGGACCTCCTTCTTTTTAGAACAAACATGAGAAATAGCTTCATTGTTATAAAAAACCTTTTGATATAAAACTTCTTCCTCATTTTTTGAATCCATAACACAAAAAGAAGACAACTGTTTATGTAAGCCTACCCCCTCCCATTTGATTCTGCTTTCTTTTTTAGTCCATATATCATAAAAGCGATGTGTAGAATCACTCTCCATTATATACGCTATTTCATTTGGTGCAAAAAAACGTTCCGCAATTTTCATGTCAATATGCTTAATGATTTCAATATCTATGCCAACAGGATCGTCAGATATGGCACATGCTATATAATGGCCGGAATGAGAAATATTAAAATGAATGTGACGATCAGTCGCTAAAAACGGTTTGCCATATTCGTTAGTTGAAAATTTGAGTTGTTTATTGTTGAGTCCAGTAAGCCGACAAATTTCAATTCTAGTTAAAATATCACTCAGCAGACAGTTCTGTGCATCTTTCATAAAATGGAATTTTTGTATGCGCTTTCTTTTTTCTGGGGATACAAGTGATAATAAAGCTTCATATTCAGATAGTGTAAGCTCTGGCAAAACTACAAGAATTGTTACCTCAAACATATACTCATCCTTTTGTGTGTTCGTTTATCGGTGGATAGTGTAGCGCGGCAATACAGCCGACCAGATAGAAAACTGTCAAATCGGTGTGTTCCTAACGTATTCCTGTCCAAAAGGCTACTCAATCATCGACCGGGAATTATATTTGCCAAAGGAGTGGATGCATGACAGAAAGCGTTGTGAAGATGCCGGAATCCAGGAAGAAATAGTATTTTCAACAAAACCTAAAAACCTAATATGGCATTAAATATGATGAAAGCCGCATACGAAACAAGGGTTCCTTTTTCATGAGTCACAGCTGATAGTATATACGGTGACTTTCGTGATATTGGTATGTGGTTGGAGAGCATAAGAAAAGGCTGCGTTATGGCCGTATCTGGAAAAGCATATGTTTGGAGAGGTTTCAAACAGTATAGAGTCAGCACAATCCTCAAGGAACTACCAGAAGAAGGTCGGCAAAGGCTTAGTGCAGGAGCAGGCACAAAAGGCGAGCGATTATACGACTGGTTGTGGATGCCTATAAACACCCCTGCTATTGATGGATGGCAGAGAAGTTGCTGGTTCGTAAAAGCATATCCAAAGCTGGTGATATTTGTGCATTTACTTGTTTTAACCCTGAAACTGCTTCTTTAAGTGAACTGACTGCAATTGCTGGAAGCAGGTGGACAATTGAACAATGCTTTGAAGAAGCCAAAGGCGAGGTTGGTTTGGATCATTATGAAGTACGCAGTTACAACGGTTGGTACAAGCATATCGCCTTATCTTGTTGGGCGTCAACGTTATTAACTGCCCTAAAAATAAATGCGACAGAAGTAGAGTTTCAAGAAGCAATTACGCCAGAACCGCCCGGCAGCATGGATGGGTTTAAAAGGGGCGAGGTCTTTAGTTTCTTTGTCCAAGGTGGAAATCCGCAAATTATTTTGGAGTGTGCTTTCAAAATCAAATTTTATTTTTCAACCCAAGATTTTTCCACTTCGTTGGATTTTTTGGCGCCGCCTTCATCAATCTATTGCTAAAGACTTTCATTACTTGAGGCGTTTTAACACTTTATAACTGTAGTGCTAGATAGTGTCTACGCGAGTTTAAGCAACCACAGATGTAAAGAGCAAATGAAAACGGCAGCAGGGAAAAAATCTAAGTTTTTAGCGTATCGAGTAGCAATGCCTCTCCATCGTTTTAACTTCAAAATGGCGTTTTCTGCGAGATGACGTAGCCTGTATAACTCCTTGTCGTATTCCCGCTGAATGAGCCTGTTCTTTTTCGGTGGAATAACGATCTCCATGCTTCTTGATATCGCGTAGTCTATTATATTATTCGTGTCGTAGGCCCTGTCGGCAAATAGAACATTGGCGCTTAACCCTCCAAGTAACTCAACAGCTTTTGTACAATCAGCTATGGCACCTGCTGTGATAAGGCATCCGACCGGCATACCATTCTCATCCACGGCCAAATGTACCTTGGCGTTGAGCCCCCTTTTGTACGTCCCATATCTTGGTTGCCTCCCAATGCACCGAAGACGTGTGGATGACCCTTGATATGTGAAGCATCAATCATTAGCCACTCAAACTCGCTACCTTCAAGATCAATGATGATATATAGAAGCTCTTCCCAGAAGCCACTGTCTCTCCAACGCCTAAATCGTTGATGAACCGTTCCCCACTTACCGTAATCCGGCGGCAGATCCCGCCATGGCGCACCAGTTCGCAGAACCCAGAATACTGCATTTATAAATCTCCGATTATCTGCTGCTATTCCACCCCATTGACCACGTTGCCCCAGTAAATGCGGCTCCAGAAGCGCCCATGCCTTGTCCGATATGCCGTGTCTATGATAATCTGCTGCCATTGAGAGAACCCCTTTCGGTTTTCTCCATTATATCATATTTTTTGTGTAGACACTATCTAGGAATAAATCGACTTTTTATTTAATTCATCAAACAATTCATAACACATTTCATAATCCCTTTTTATAATTAGACTTAACGTCTTAACAATATCATCAAAAAAAACATTTTTAACAATCATTTTCGAAAGCTTGTTCCTTAACGCAAGACATTTATCCATATTAAGTCTGGATTTTTCTATTAATTTCTCAGAATTTAGCTTCTCAGCAACAAGTGCTATAATGGATAAATGAGTGTAAAGTTCATGCAAAAGTCTTATATGTTTTCCTGTATATTCAGCTTCGGTTTCAAAATACTTTATGAGCTCTAGCAAAGCATTATACCCAAAATGATGATGCAGATAGGGGTAATTAAGCCAATTTCTAAGTACAACCCCATCTGAATTTAAATACTGCGCAAGATTGCATTTTGCTAATTTATGAGAAAAAGTGTATTCTTTATACCACTCTTTCAATCGTACAGTATGTACATTTCTCAAATTATTAGTTTGTAAATGTTCTTCATGAGCAGAAAGAAAACCCTGTTGAAATTGTGTCAAATCAGTTTCAGCAGTAGAATATCTTCCTTCACCATTAAAAAAATGATCAGCCACTTTAAGTGCTTCTCCACCAACTGTGAACGGTCAATAGAAATGAGCCAATTTCGGCAAATAAGATTGAGCCACCCAAGGCTGTCATTTTTTTAGAGTTTAATATAGGATGAATTCATATGGATAACAGATAAATATTCATATAGCTGGCAAGGTTTTGCGAATTTTTGAAGTGGAGGGAGGCCGGAGGCCGACCGGAGCTTGAGAAATTCGCACCGCCTCCGCAATCATCCACCATAATCTCATGTCAAAATCTAACTTATAGCATTAGTCATAAAATTGTCTGCCTGTGGCGGATTCGATAGCCTTCGCCTGTGAGGTTAAATATTTCACATTTAAAGATAATCCGATCCAGAATGGCTGTGGCTATAATCGGATCACCCAAGAAATCTGCCCAGTCGTCGAAACCCTTGTTTGACGTAATCACAAGCGATTTCGTTTCGTAACAAGCGGATATGAAGGAAAACAGGAGGTGCGCTTCCGCTTTGCTTACAGGCATAAACCCCACTTCGTCAATGATGATCATACTTGCCCTGCGTAATTGAGTCAGCCTTGTTTTGGCCGGTTTTGATATTTCAACAGTTTTAAGGAGCCGTACCAATCCTTCCAATGTAGTGAAGCATACGTTATATCCGGCAATAGCTGCTGCATACCCAAGTGCCGTTGCCAGATGAGTTTTGCCCACCCCGGGCGCGCCAAGGAAGCATACATTAAACGCTTGTTCCAGCCACACGAAGTCGCACAGTCTGTTCATTTGTTCGGCTGTTATGCCATCTTGCTGGCCGAAGTCATATTCTTTAAACGTCTTTATCCGTGGAAAATGTGCAGAACGAAACCGCTAAAGCGGTAGCAAAAGCCCCCCCCCGAGATAGAAGAGGTTTAATAAATAGTACAAATCCCAACAATAAAGAAGCGGCGATAGCCGACAAAAATTGTTGAGGAGCGAAGCACAATGACAAAAAGCGAGATATTGCAAAAGTTAGAACGAGATTTAGAAGTACGCGGGCGTAGCCCCATGACGGTAAAGGATTACAAAGCAAAAGTCCGATTGTTTCAAGATTACCACGACAAGCCCGCCGATCAAATGAGCGAAAATGAAATCATCAGCCGTATATTGTGTAAAGAAAAGCCCCGATATGTGAAAGAGCAAATAGGAATTGTCATGCAAACATGCGAAGACTACGGCAGAGAAAAAGTGCTTCAAGGGGTAGAATATTGCCGTGAGTGTGGCCTTTACAGTGCAAATGATCTAAGGGATGCAGTAGAGTCAATGCATGGTCGATCAGAACCAAAACAGGCAGAGGCACGATTACCCGTAGAGGATGCGAGGTATCACATCTCGGTAAGTATCACTCCAGTGGCAGTATGGCTATGGACTCAGAAGGGCACCCGTTTAAGACCACTCACTCTGTTCTGGAGTATCTCGGCAGGTACACTCATCGCATTGCAATATCTAACCATCGGATTATTGGTTATGAAAACGGAATGGTTTCTTTCAAGTATCGAGGCTATAGTGATGGTAATAAGCAAAAAATCATGTCGCTCACTGTATTTGAATTCATGCGCCGTTTTCTGTTACATGTACTTCCACCAGGATATACGAAGATACGGCATTATGGAATACTTGGCAGTGCAGTAAAATCGGACAAGCTCTCATTATGCGCAAAATTACTTTCTTTTATCTTAACAGAGAAAGACGAACTATCTATTGTAGAGCTCATTGAAAAACTTACAGGCATTGATATTACTATATGTCCTGTTTGCGGCAAAGCATTATCAAGAGTCTCACCTGTTATATCACAACTTTAAAGATTATGTCTTGCCCTTTGTTTCGCGGGGAGGGGGAAATCTGCCTTTTTAGCCTTGCTACAAATTTGTCTCTATCACCAATGTTACATTTCGGGGGTTCCCTGCTTAAAATATAGGCTTTTTTACAGCTGTGCATTGCTTTATTCCCCATAGACTACATAAGATTTAGCCTTATAATTCCCCCGCAGTTTCGTTCTCAAGATTATCCGAAGCGCTTGATGTATCCCGTCTGCTTTTTATTTCCGTTGGCTTCAGATAATCTCTAAGAGCACACTGTGAGGATGAAATACTATAAATACTCCAATAAGGAACGGGTAAAATCCTTATCAGCTTTTTTTAAAGCCAAAATTTTGTCGCTCATTTTTCTAAAATATTTTTCATTCTTGCTTTGGTTAAATTTCAAGGTTAAATTTCTTAAAATTAGTGTTTCGTCAATCATGTGTGTACAAATATCTAAAAAACTGCTCTCTTCACAAAGATATTTTTGATGTATCATGTAGCGTAACGCATATAAAGTAAGATTTTTATGCTCATACATCATGTGAAACCCCCGAAAATCAATATTTTTTCGGATCACAGGAATATCTGCATAATAAATTTTATTAATTAGCGAGATTAAAAAATCATATACAGACATCCCGAATATATGTTCTTTTGCATGATCAAAATAATATTGTCTATACGTTAACAGAGGGTCGATTGTGGGTTTGGACAACAAATAATCATTAATATTTTTCTTGTAATTGTTTAAATCAAATATATATTTTTCATTCTTTTTAAATTTCATTAATATCATATTTGATAATGCATCATTTCGATTAACTAAACTACGAACACCTGTATAAGAAGCTTTTATTTCTTTGAAACTTGCTTCAATAAAGCTGTATCCTTGATCAAAAAAATCAGCAATATAAAAAATCTTTTTAGCTAAGTCATATCCATAAACAAAAGTTTCATGTACACGATCTGAATCTCCATAAAATCCTGCTCCTTCTATGTATGCTTGATTCAATGGTAAAAAAACATAGAAACCATCATTTATAGCATTAATAAAAACATCTAAAACATCAAAATCAAAATCAAAATTAAGGTCATACTCATATGTCTCAAAAAAAGGACAGCTATGCCAAGGAAGCGCTGCCCAAAAATCTATATAGCTGCTAAATTCAAACCTGCCATTGGTAAATACTTGGAAATAATTCTCAAAAAACCATGCCATGGCCTGTTCGTCAGAAGCAAATACAGCTAGCATATTTGCTTCTGTTGAATATGTAGAAATTATAGGTTTATTCATTGGTAAAATCTTAGAATTATTATTTTGCGGAATTAAAATCATGTTAGGTATCTCTCCGTTAGGATTATTTTTTTGCATAAAGCCAATTTTTAGAGTTCACAGTTTTACCATACCCTTTTGGCAAAACATATTAAGCAGCTTTGGAATAGCAGTTATTTCATTACTTTTTGATTCTGTAGCCAGTTCGCCTAAGAGGAGCCGTAATTCGCTGGTATCTGCGGATACCACATGGATTGCCTTTTCACCTGCAATCTTGGACCCGCGGATCGTTTTTCCGTCTACGCTTGCTAATGATCTGTCAAAGTTTAAGATATTTCCGTCGCTTTCGTTTAACAATTCACGCAAGGTTGCGGATAAAGCTCTGGGATTTAACTTTGAAAACACTTCCTCAAAGGTATCCTGTGATGGTATTCCATTCGGGAGCTCCAAGAATTTCCGAAGTTCGCTTTCATGATTCTTCCCGAGTATGTGCATGGCGGCATAACCATTTCCAATGCATAGCAAGGTTAATAAGGCGATTACCATTATATCTGTTAGTTTGTGCCTGGTCGCGACTCGCTCTTTCTTGAACTATTGCTTTTCCAAAAGTAAATGCTGTTGCCCTGGAACTGGGGTCACTCCCTTGCATTGGCTTGGTTGGTGCTTTATGGAGCTCCATGAGGATGGCTTCTTAAACTAAATCCATAATAGTTGCCCCAAATTATGCATATTACTATTTACCCTTCACAATCTCCATACATCAAAATCTTCAAATTCATCCCTTTTAAGTATTCCTTTTATATCTAACAAGATTTTTTTTTGATTTTGCTTATACATCTGCGATAACCTTTGTTTAGTTAATATTTTATATCTATCATGGGCTACGGCAATAACTACTATATCAACGTTTTTAATGTCATTTAGTGAGTCCAATTCAATTCCGTATTCGTTTTTTACGTCCAATGCGTTGGCAACCGAATCCGATACCCTAACATTTACTCCTTGTTCCTTTAATAAGGCTACCATATCCGCCACTTTTGTGTTTCTTATATCATTAACATTCTCTTTAAACGTAAACCCAAGTATCGCAACGGATGAATTGTTAATGTTTATTTTGTTTGATTTGAGTTTTACAATCAAATTATCTACAATGTAATTACTCATATAATTATTGATCGTACGCCCTGCGGGTAAAATTTTTGATGAATATCCTAATTTTTCGGCTACATAAATCAAATAATATGGATCAACCCCAACGCAGTGCCCCCCTACAAGTCCTGGATAAAAATTTAAAAAATTCCATTTCGTCGCCGCCGCATCAAGCACTGATTTAGTTTCTATACCCAATTTATTACAAATGATAGCTACTTCATTAACAAAGGCTATATTTATGTCACGTTGGCAATTTTCCACTACTTTTGCGGCTTCAGCGATTTTTATGCTTTCGGCTTTATATACACCAGCCTGGATAATAAGGCTGTATATCTTAGATATCAATTCCGTTGTCTCATTGTCTATCCCTGCCACTATTTTTACGATATTTTGAAGCTTATATTTCTTGTCTCCGGGATTTATCCTCTCAGGCGAATATCCGACCTTAAAATCATATCCACATTTTAATCCTGACTGTTCTTCCAGTACGGGTATGCAAACATCTTCTGTTGCTCCAGGAAAAACGGTTGACTCAAATATAACAACTGAGCCCTTTGTCAAATGCTTTCCAATATTATTACATGTGTCTTTTAATATCGACAGATCAGGTAATTGATCTGTCGATATCGGCGTCGGTACAGCGATGATATGAAGTTTCGCTTCTGACAGTCTTGATATATCGTTCGTAAATTCTATATCGCATTGGGTTAATTCGCTATTACCTATTTCATTCGTAACATCGATTCCATTTTTATAGCTCTTTATTTTTTTTTCATTGATATCAAAGCCTATTATTCTAAAAATTTTAGAAAATGCAGCCGCCAACGGAATCCCTACATATCCTAAACCGACTATAGATACAGCATTTTCCTTGCTCAATAATTTTTCATACAAATCCATGTCCTTTTTCTCCTTGCAGTCTATTAAATATTAGGCGTTTGTGAGACGCGTCAACCCGCATAGAAGCGGGTTTTTTTATTATAAAAACAGCACAACTCCTCACCGGTGTTTGGTATAATTGAATTGCGACAAACAATCAAACCGTAATCAGCCAAGCAGGAGTTGTGTATACATGATACCAAACAAGCAGCTAACATTGGGAGATATTTATTCTGAATGTCGGGAAATTCTTGAAGAAGATAAGCCGGCGTTCTTATCCCTTCTCGAAAAGCATATCATCCTCTCGGAAATAATCCCTGCCACATTTCGTCGCCACTTTTATAAAGGAATAGGCAGAACCCGCAAGTATCTCTTGCATGGCTTTGTTTGGGCATTGCTTATCCAAAGATATTTACAATCCCGACAGACCAACTTATACTCACATTTCTGCATTACACAAAGGTATTACGGGTTTTTTGTGGGTTTGACAAAGTGCCAGACCCTTCCAAAATCACATGGTTCAAGCAGGACTTCCTTATGGACTTACAATCGGTCTTCGACCGCTCTGTTGACATTACTGAACCGATTTGCCAAGGCATAGATGCTGAAAAAGCAAATATGACTATCTTTGACTCTTTTCCAGGATTGAAGCTTGGGTTAAAGAGAATAACCCAAAGTTTGCTGACCGTATCATCCGGCAACTAAAATCCTACGTCCGAACGACGAACTTTGATAAATCCTTCGCCCCTTACAAGGCGGCTTATGGTTTAATGCCTTCCTGCGTCTCTTCAAACCCCGAAATCAAGCAACTCTACATCAACAGACACTTTTGCTATGTTTACAAATTCGGGCTTGTTACAAACGGACTTGGCATTGTTCGCCTCATCGCTTTTTATAATAAGGACTTCCTTGCAAAGCACCCCGAAATCATAGTCAATAAAAAGCCTGATGCGCTCGACTAAGATAAATCCTTACATGATGCAATGCTACTTATTCCAACCCTGCAAGACTTTTTCAAAGCACATCCGCCAGTCAACCCCAAAACATTCTTAGGTGACTCCGCCTTCGATGCTGTTGGGATTTACAAGGCTCTGCTTGCTGGCGATACCTTTGGCATGAATTGTTGCTTTCAAAAAGCCTATATTCCTTTGAATCGTCGCGCCGGCCTAGAAAACAATGACTACTCTATCAATCAAAACGGTGTGCTCTGTTGCCCAAACGACCCATCGCTTACCATGAAAACTGAGGGCAACACATCTCATCTGCGTTGCAGACTACCTTCTTTCAAGTTTGTCTGCCCTAAAATGAAATGGCAAAAATGTGACGATGGCGAACACCGACGCGGAACTTATTGCCAAAAACATTGTACTTCATCCGCTTGTGGCAGAATGGTCCATGTCTACCCCGAAAAAAAGACTTGCGGGCTTTTCCCGGAGCGGTTCGCGATACGGCTCAATGGGAGGATACCTACAAAATACGCGGCTCTATCGAACGCACTATTCTTCACTTTTACGCATAGTTTGTAATAGCGCATTGGTGAGACGTTTTTTCGTCAATTTTTGTTGCTGATGACGCTGCGTGCTGGAGGTACACAAGGAAGAAACAACGGGAAACGGCGGAAAAACGGCCACCAAGACGCTGTTTCAAATCCATGCGTATAACTTCTTAGTTTACAAAATAAAAAAATCAACTGGTTGCAAATAACAACCAATTGAAATTTTGACTAAAGCTAAGCAATGAGCGCATGTGACAGCAAGAATGTGACTACTATGGATTTTTTTGCAATTGGGGTTGAGGATGGGGATGGTCATAATCTATCCTCTAACCATTTTACCACACCATCATTTTCATTACTTTCGCAGATAAAATCCGCAACTGCTTTTGCCTCAGGTATTGCATTAGCAACAAGCCACGCCAATGCCACAATTCTTCAGCATTTCTACGTCGTTATGGTCGTCGCCAAAAGCTACAACATCGGATATTGGTATGCGAAAATAAGCAGCAACTTCTTTCACTGCCAGGAATTTACAATCCTGCTTGTTCATTACCATAAGCAACTCGTCATGGGTTAGGATGGCATGCATGTGAGGAGGGAGTAGAGCTTTGATTTTTTCGATATCTGCCATGCTTTTTATGCCAAAAATTAGTTTGTCCACAGGTAAGTTTGGCAAGTCGGTAAAGTCGGAAAGGGTATTTTGCCAGCTAGGGTCTGGTATCGTAAAATTTGCATACAGTGCGTCGTTAATCTCTGCAGATATTGTCATGGCGGGAAATTGGGCGGCGGCAGTTTGCAAAATTTGGGCGGCTTCGTTAACACATATACTAAAGCTACTATGCTGTCTGTCGCCAATAAACACTATTCCACCGTTGTGCACAATCAAAACATCGGGATCTAAAACATTTACATACTGGCTGGTTAACCGCTTTGGCCTGCCTGTGGCTATCACAATTTTCATACCCTGTGCCCGCAAGCAGCGGAACATATCTAAAGTACACCCTGATACGGTCTTATCATCCCTAAGCAATGTACGGTCTAGGTCGGTTACAATCATTTTCATATTGTGCCTCTTTCCGATGTTATAGAATTCAGTTGGTCAAAAATTTCGACCAACTGAAATTTCAATTCAAGCTAGAGACTCGGTTAAACCTTCTTTTTGTTAAACGCAGACGGCACAAGACGATACACTTCTTTCTTATCTATTTTTGTAATATATGGGACGTGTTGCAATGCGCTGGTTACAATTGGGACAGAAGATTGCTCCATGATGTTGCGAAAAGTCTAAGAAGTTATACGCATGGATTTGAAATAGCGTCTTGGTGGCCGATTTCCCGTTGTTTCTTCCATGCGTACCTCTAGTACGTAGCGTCATCAGCAAGAAAAACTGACGAAAAAACGTCACACCAATGTACTATTATAAATCATGCGTATAGCTTCTAAAACTCGCTTGTCCCACTTGCTCCTATTCCCATATTTGCCTCGACTTTGCTCAAATATTGACTTTATAAAGTTCCATTGTGCATATGTCAAGTCGGTTGGATACCCCATCTCTATCGCCTCTGATTAGCAGTTTGACACAATTTTTCTCTTTTGGCAATTCATGCGTATGCGTTCTTATATGTCTTCGAAAGAGCATATTTGCAATTTATTCTTTGTAACAAAATTCTTTATATCCTTGTTTGTAAGAATATCAACTTCATAAGCGCGATTTATAGTATAGATGCTTGTTGAATGCAATGTGTAATCAATGAAAGCCGGATGGCACATAATTTCTAAAGATCTAACGCCAACGTCAATATATGATGTAAGAACATCCTTTAACTTATCACAAGTGGCATCCTCTCCATAAAAACCACTGTAGAAAGCTTCAGTTGTCTGTATTGCTCCATATTCTCCGATTAATAAATTCCGATCGTTTATACGCACTTTTGTATCATATTTTTTAGCTAACTTCAAAAATATTTCTATGATACCAGGTAAATTATGGACATGATGATGACTATCGAAATGAACAGGTGTAATTCTCTTTGCTATTACTTTTTGAATTTGGGCTTCAAATTCAGCTTCTACTTCCAATAAATCAATTTCTTTGTTTTGTATTTTTGCTAAAAATTCGTTTTGAGTAAAAAAATTACCGCTTGCGTTGGTTATGGTTTTATGACCTGCCAATATACTTTTTCCCGTGGTGAGCATTAAATGGATACCGATTTTGAGGTTTGAATTTTTTCTTGCCAATAAAACAGCATCGCAAAAGCCTGGCATACATGCCATGATGGTTGTTGATCGCACTAACCCCCGCCTAAATGTTTCCACTATTCCCAAATTTACACCTTTTGAATATCCGAAATCATCTGCGTTAAATATTAATTTCATAAAAATTGCATCTCCTTTTATAATATTAGATAAAATGCGGATCTGCAGCATATAGACATATGATTGTTTTATCTGTGCTTTAACAATCATATCTGTTCTTAATATATGCAATGACTCTTCGTATCCACTCATTTTACCGGTTGAGCAAATTTGTTTTGCCATCAAATGATAATGTCATATTTTCAAGGCTTCGGGTAGCAGATTCTCTATCCTGTTGGTGAAATATACATTTAACGAGTCAGGTTTTACGAGCATCCGTAGGCTTAATAACCAATGGTAACTTGGGATTGTATAGATTCTAAAATTTCCTCTTAAAAACATACTTTCCTCGGGACTGTTTGCCCATTGATGTATTTGGATTACATTCTTCAAACCACAAAGGCTACCTAATATCGTGATTGATAGCGCCTCTCCTTCGCTATATTTATATTCATTATGGTCTTGAGTGCTTCTACGCCATCAAAATACTTTGATACCTCTTCTTTTCATGGGACTGTCTGAATATGGCGCACCAGATTGGATACTTGAGCCGTTGAGATTGGACACCCGCGACGCTGAAATTAGACACCAGCGACGCACCCATTAGACAGCACCCCAAAACATCCAATATATCGTACCCTTAGGTTTCCGTCGTGCAAACGGCGAGAAAATCTACGGAGGTCACAAAGATGACCGATTACAGAGAACTGTTGAGGCTACAAAGCCTCGGGTTCAACAACAGCCAGATAGCGGCGGGCGCAGGAATAGCGCGTCAAACCGTTATCACAACGCTACAGCGGGCAGTGGCGCAGGGGCTAAACCGGCAAACAGCCGAAAGCCTAAGTGACCGCGAACTGGCAAAAATGCTGTACCCACCGGCAAGCGGCAAGGGCGAGTATAAAATGCCCGATTTCGAGTGGATTCACCGGGAAATGTCCAAACCCGGCGTAACACTCCAACTCCTGTGGTTCGAGTACAGCGACAAATGCCGCGAAACTGGCGAAATACCGTACCAATTAACCCAATTCAAGAAGCATTACCGCGAGTACACCCTGAAAAACAAAGCCACCATGCACATCACCGGCGAGTTGATGGAAGTAGACTGGGCAGGCCAAACGGCGGGCATAGTGGATACAGATACAGGGGAAATCATCGAATTCGGCGGGGCATTTCTTGCCACGCAAAATGTACATGAATTTTATGTCGTTTTTGTAGGCAGATTCTAATTTTCGGGTGCTGTTGAATATGGCGTACCCAAGGGGTTCTGATTTAAGGGGAATAATACCAGTGAGTCAAATAGCTATGATTTTGAGAAGCAAATCTGAATCCACAAGGCAATCAAGCATAAGATTTGAAGTAGAAACCTTTATCACTTGAAACTTCTTGTACTCTGTAATAATGTTATACTAATCCTTAATGGAGCTCTGCTTTTGAGGTATCATTACCTTGTTGTATTTTGTTCCCCATAAAACTATTTTACAACAAAAAAACGAGAATGCATATTTTTTACGCAGCTCTCGTTTTTTTAGTGGGCATTAGTGAGACAGCCACATGAAAATTGATTCACGTGTTTGCGCTATGCCGGATTTTAAACATCTGTTTGCGGATTTGCTTGGATTAAGTAGGTCCTAATTAAATATAGAATCAGATTGTGCATACCACCGCGCCTGTGCTTTATACATTTTCGAATACACACCATTTTTCTTCATTAGGTCGGCATGTTTCCCGTCTTCGATGATACTTCCCTTGTCAAACACTAAAATACGGTCAACCACACTTGTGATTCCCAGACGATGTGATACCAAAATTGTCGTTTTGTCACCTGTTAACATGGAGAAGCTGCGGTATATATTTGCTTCCGCAATTGGATCCAACGAAGAAGTCGGTTCATCAAGTATAAGTACGCGCGCATCTTTTCGGTACAGAGCTCGCGTTATAGCTATCTTCTGCCATTGGCCGCCCGACAGATTATTATCCATATTGCTGAATATACCGATAGTTTCATCCAATTCATTTTTCGCACTCTGGATGACTTCATTAGCACCGGTTAGTTTAGTAAGGGTGATGATTTCGTCATCAACAGCACTGCGGGACAAATCTGATATCGTAATGTTATTTCTTAAGGTATCGTGATATTTGCATATATTTTGAAAAATGGTTGAAATTGATCTTCGGACATCATCTAAATGATCAAATATATTAACTCCATTTATTTTTACGCTGCCTTTTTCCGGTGCATATAGCCCACAAAGCAAGTTGACAAACGTGGACTTTCCGCTTCCGTTAGCACCTACTATGGCTACTTTTTCACCTTGCTTGATTTTCACGTTCAATTCATTTGCAGCCTTTATATCAGAACCTGGATAAGAAAAGCATACATTGTTAAATTCTATATCAACATTCTTATAAGGTGCCGAACGCTTTTTTTTCTTATCATCCCTTTCAGTAGCAAGTAAAACGAAAAAATCTTCTATATATTTTATGTCTGAAAAGATACTAAGAATATCTGTTATTAACGAAGTTGTTACGTTTTGCAATTGTCCAGAAGCTGCGATTGCAAGCATGAAAGTGCCAATTCCTAAAGCCGGTTCTTCGTATATTCTTATAGCTGTAACAATGACTACGCCGACATAAACGCCGTTTCTTAATAAATCAGCGGTACCGTTATAAATGAAATGCTTTTTAGCTAATTTCATTTTTTTTGCGATATGAATTTTTGAAAGACACTGTTTCTTTTCCTTGAGATATGAATACAACCCAAAGAAACGAATGTCTTTTATTGCAGATTTTTTGCGGCACACATCAGCATAATGAATGGTGAGCCTTCCTTCTTTCATTAATTTGGAATTCACATGATAAAGTTCATCTTTTTGAAGATAGGATAATATTGTGGCAGGGATGCATGTAATAATTATTAAAATGAAAATCCAAGGGCTTATAGGTATAAGGATGATTGCCAAACTTACGAATGAAATAACCCCTATTATCCAACCAGAAAGCAGTGATATGTTTCCGGCGGCTTTTTCTCCAGAATAAGTTTTTACAAATTCAACCTTATCAATAAAATTATTGTAATTTTCTATATATTTATACGGCACGGAGGATAAAAGTATTAATATTTCTGTTTCTAGGTACTGCTTTATTCTCATCGCATCTTCATTCTTATAATATCTTTGAACATGTGTATATAAAGATTGGATTATATATAGGAATGAGAGCGTGAAAAAGGATAAAATTACGGAGTTTCTCATGTCAGAATGGTAGAAAAGTTCATTTACCCCATTTGAAAATTCTTTCAGCGTAAGTGATATATACATAGGTAAAAACGCAGCGCCAAAACCGAAAAATAATACGACGAACGAAATCGGGCTTTTGATTTTTATGCTTAATAAAATTGCTTGGAAAAAATATTTTAGCCTACTCATCCTCCGACGCCTCCAAAGAATTTTGATACCACATAGATTGTTCATTAAAAAAAGCCGCATACAAGCCATTTATTTCCATTAGCTCATCATGTGTGCCTTGTTCGGCTATACTTCCGTTTGACATCAAAATAATTTTATCGGCAAGACGTGCAAAACCTATTCGATGACTGACTAATATGGTTGTATTGCCTTCGATTTTATCTTTTATAAACATGAATTGTTCAAGTTCCGATATCGGATCCAGCATGGAAGCCGGTTCATCGAATATCAAAATATCCTTATTGCTCATGTGAGCGCGCGATGCTGCTAGCTTTTGCATTTCCCCTCCGGAAAAATTCATTCCAGTTTCTTCCACCAATTTATAAATATAAGTATTGACACCTTTCGGCAGACTTTCCACAAAATCTAAAGCTCCGCCTTTTTTAAGCGCATTATTAATTTTTTCGCCGCTTCCCATATTCTCAATATCGCCAAAACCAGTATTTTCGACAATCGGAAGATGAAACATATAGTAATCTTGAAAAAACACACCAATTTTATCTCTTAAATTTTTTTCATTTATGCTTTCATAATCCTCTCCACAAAAATACAATTTACCAGAAGTGGGTTTATACAGCTTTAGCAAAAGATTTATTAAAGTGGATTTTCCACTGCCATTTTCCCCTACCAAAGCAATTATTTCCCCGCGCTTTATTGAAAATGATAAATTTTGGATAGCATGTCTTCCATTGCTATAGGTAAATGAAAGTTCATTTGCCTCGAAAACAATATTATTCTTAAAATCCAGTTTTTTTTCAACCTTCTCATTTGTTGCATGTTTTTCACGCAATCCAAAAAATTTCTTCTGCCATTCAAGAATAAATAAACCGCTGTCCGCCCATAAAAACGCTTCCGCAATACCAGATATTATTTTGAATATGCTTAATGAAAGGATAAATATTATTAAAATATCCGTGCCGGATATATTGTTCGTGTTTATTGTAAACAAGTTGTAAAGCATCATGGCCGCAAGTAATAGGTAAAAACCAAGCCCACTGGCAAAAGCACGAAATTCAATTGTAAAGTTGTTCTTTATCTCATTTGAATATATTTCGGAATAAGCTTCTTTCCAGTTCTTCATCAGCAGGCTTTCTGATCCGAATACACGCATTTCCTTTGAATATTCAGGAGAAAGAGCCATATTTTCGTAATGTCTAGCCAATTGTTCAAATTCCCGTCTCTTTTCCCAATAACCACGCAACTTGTCAGTAAAAATAAGGTTTACGATCAAAATGATTATAATATAGAATACTGAAATCAAAAACACAGGTATGGACAATGAAAAAGCTACAATTAATAGAGATATACAGCCAGTGAGTTTGCCTATGATGGTTAAGGAGCCACTGATAAACTCCGTGAGTGTTCCTTGACGGATAGTAGCGGATAAAAATTCCCTGTCTATTTGTTTTTGCATCAGTTCTTCCATGGAGAACTCTTGAACTGAATCCATGAGATGATCTTCCATTCCGTAATAATACGAATTGGAAACAATTGAATAAATAAATTCAGTGCTTAAGCGATTTGACAGCCCAATTAAAGCAGTGATAGATCCGAATAAAATAATAGCGGGTAAAATATCTGAAATATTGCCGTTATTTGCAGTTGAAAAAGAATTTAATCCTTCAATAATTATCCGATTATAATAAAGCGCAACCGCCGGTAAAATTGAAACCGTTGAAATAAGCACAATCCATAGGCAAAGCAGTTTTTTGTCAAATCGCCAAGCAAGTGAAAATGCCCAAATAATTGTTTTTATTTTATTAAGATGTCTGTCTTTTTCTTTTGCCATACAAACCTCCGTTTGCACCGTACTATTTGACATTATGCATCTTTAATTATAACCATTCAGTCGCTTATTGTGAAAGCATCATAAATGTTTGTATCAATTAATAGTTTGTTAAAATTTTCAAAAACATCATTTTTTGTTATCCTATTTAGGGTCTACTCAAATACCTAAAAGGGAAGTAAAAACAAGAGTTACAAGGCAAAAGATGATATAATATCCGTAAAGAAAAACGAGAAAAGCATAAAAAACTGAGCAGATATGGGAGAGGCAAATGTACAGGAAAAGTAGCAAGCAAATATCAATATTCGATTTTGGCCAAAAGCAGGGGTAAAATTAGACCCAACCAATAGATGGGTGAAAATGGCACAAATAATCGATTGGGATGACTTGGAAAACGAATACCAAAGCCTGTACTGTCCAGATAATGGAGCCCCGGCAAAGCCAATACGGCTTGCTATAGGTGCACTTTTGATAAAACAGATCGAAGGATTACCGGATGAAAAGTTGGTGCAACATATCCAAGAAAACCCGTACATGCAATTTTTCTGCGGAATCAAAGAGTTTAGCTATGAGCAGCCCTTTACACCATCGCTGCTGGTACTATTCCGGAAGCGATTCAGCGAAGATGTCATCGCGGAGATTAACGAACGGATATTTTCTCCCAAATCAAAAGATGACGATAACGATGAAGACAACCCACCAAAGAACAAGGGCCTGATGATTTTGGATGCCACTTGTGCACCGGCAGACATAAAATATCCCCAGGATATCAACTTATGCAACGAAGCGCGTGAGAAGACTGAGGACATGGTGGAAACAATGCACAAGGCCAACCGAGGTATCAAAGAAAAGCCAAGGTTGAATAAAAAGGCGGCCCGTAAGTCCTACTTGAGTGTGGCAAAGCAGAAAAAGCGTCCCGTAAAAGTGCTAAGGAAGGCAATTAAGAAGCAATTAACCCACATCCGGCGCAACATAGGATATATCAAAAGCTTGATTGATCAGGGTCATGGCGGCATGTTGACTAACAAGCAACTGAGGGAGCTTCCGGTCATCCAAGAACTCTATACACAGCAACCGGAGATGTACAATGAACGCAAACATACAGTAGGTGACCGAATCGTAAGCATTTCCCAACCTCATATCCGTCCAATTGTACGTGGAAAAGCAAGGGCTTCTACCGAATTTGGTGCGAAGGTTGCGATCAGAGTCATCGATGGATATGCATTTGTAGATACGATATCATGGGATGCCTACAATGAGGCTGAGGATCTTATCCCATCTGTGGAAAACTATCGAGCTCTCTATGGATATTATCCCGAGGCTGTTATCGTTGACAAGATATATCGAACGCGTGGAAACATCCGCTTCTGTAAATCTAAAGGTATTCGCATTTCTGGGCCGCGCCTTGGGCGTCCGGCGGCCGGAGATAACGACTATAAACTCCAGCAATATGAAGACAGCTGCATTCGCAACACCGTTGAAGGTAAATTTGATATTGGTAAAAAAGCTTATGGTCTCGACCTTGTGATGGCTCGGTTACGCTTAACTGCCAATATTGTTATTAATCTTTCTTTTTTGGCTATGAATTTGGTCAAGGCTTGTTTCGCCTTTTTATTTTATCCACAAGTTGTTGTTTTTGTTGGCACTTTTTAAGGAAACCCTATTTATTCACCCAGGCATGTTTCTATCGCAGAATGTAATTTTACTCCAAGTCAATAGTAGCGACTGAACAGCTACCTTTGATTTATTGAACAAAATCGCTACTGCGATGCATAGCAAGTTGTTGAATCGTAAATAAAATAAAGCAAATAAAGTAGCAAGTTTAATAAATAAGCTGTATTGTTAAGTTGACCGCAAAACAATAGCCTAAAAAACGAGCCACTATAATGATAATAATACCATATGTTTCACCGAATAACAATCACATATTTATATCAGTAAGACCCCCTCCTGAAATTTGGAACATTTAGCAATGTTACAAATTTCAGGAGGCTTATAAATGGAAAAATACATAAATGAATTTACAGCCAACCGTTGCACCGGACTCCAATGTGAATCAATTTAATAAGGCTTTGATATTTTTTTCATTTACTTCACTGATGTTGCCAAACAGTTCCCAAGAAGTGATATTTTTTGATATTTTTTTTATTATATGACTTTGGTCGTCATGATTTTTTTGAATCTCTAGGTAATCATGCCAATCCTTTTTCTCGATCCCTTCTTCAAGAAGTAAACGATACACTTTGTCCGAGGCCAATATATTTATGCCTGACTGTATATCAAGCTGTATATTTGGAATGCAAATTTTATTTAGGTAGCTTTTCCATACCCATGCTGTATCTAAATTCTCGCAAAATTCTCTGGGTTTTAGTAATACTTTATCGCCTAACTTTTCATATGTTTCAATACTTTTAGGCAATTTATCTAAAAAAGAGTTTCCGATCGCTACTTTAAAAGGGAATCCAATTATTTCATAGGTATGCAAATTATTTTCATTTTCTTTAACAAAAATGATGTCATTTGATACTGGCTTATAACCGAAATTTTTTATCAGCGTGATAAAGGAGGTCGTTTTTCCTCTTCCTTTTTTTCCAAAAAAAATAATCGCTTTATCATCTCTTGTAACACAAGAGGCATGTAAAGGAATATAGTTGTTTAATAAATTCCTATAAAATATTTCTCTGCATAACCGGGATAAATAAAGATTTACTTGTGTTTTATAATCTTTTTTTATGTATATGGTGAGATAATTGCCTGCATGTTCAATCAAGTATTCTATCATAGCGCTTTGGTGCTGGATGATTATATTTTCCTTATGGAGCCATTTTACATAAGATGCACCCCCCATTCCTGATATAGTTTTTGATTCGTGTGTTTGTTTATAAGGAAAATTTTCAATTAATTCCACTGATAAGGTGTAATCATATTTTTCATCGTTGAAAGAATAGCGTAGATAAAAGTCGTTTAATATAGATTCGAATCCTTGCGCTCCTATTACCTTAATTTTAATGCCATTAAATTCAACAACATAATTATTTGAAGTCATAAACAATACCCTTTCAAGTATATATTATAAATAGCTGTACGGATATATTTAAACAAATCCCTACTTACACAGTGCTGCTAAATTCTTTATGCTGCGAATGGAATGCCCACAGCGAGGAGGAAATGCTATAATCAGACCCAAAGGACCAAATTCGCACAAGCGACCCCATGGAACGGAGCAACCGAATTGACCACTATCCAAGCATTTCTAAAACAACATTATGAAACACATTACGCAGATCAACACAAAGCTGTAGGTGAGAGTGACGAGGCGGAGATGATTAACGTTTATGTGCCTGCACAATGCTCTTTTTGTGGTTCAATGAAATTCAAAAAGAGTGGTCGCACAAAAGTCTCGTACAACGTTATATGTGTATTTGCAACAAAACCTTTCTACCGACAACTGGCACTATCTTTGACGACCGTAAAATGTCAACATTCCGAAACTACATAAAACCCGATTCAACCTTAATCCATGATGAAGAATCTGCACATAATAAGATGATAAAGGAGCTTTCACTTAACAGTGTAGCATATTCATCAAGTGACTTAAAAGGCTTATCGGACAAAGAGAACCCATTAAACCCCGTAAATCGTAACCATGACATTCTAAAAAAGTTTTTATATGCACACAGTAGTTTCATTAGAAATGACATGCAAGGATGCCTGAACCTCATTCCTTTTATCACGAATCTACCTTTCGACATGCTTGAAAAAGTCGAACATATGATAAAGTTGACTTTTCAAAATTCTAAGTTGCTTCGTTACGGGGATTTTTATGGCGTAAATACAGACCTCTGATGTCGTATTTACAATACTGTGCAAGTAGGGATTTTCATAAAACCCTTTTTATTTAAATTGAAGATTTTTATAAATGTCAAGTATTGAATAAGATGATATTTTTACGTGATAATTTTATTTTATTTTTCATCCTTAGATTTTCTAGCTTCTCCGTATAAAAAGATAAAGTATCTTCCCAATATGAAATACAACTATCAAGTTGATTTTCAGGTGTATCAGCCTCAGCCAAATCTAGCATGTTATTAAAAATATTATACTGTTTGTCTCCAAGCTCCTTTTTTATAATGCTATAGGCATCATAATAATCATCCATTTCATTTTTTATTGTTTGAAACCCATCAATCCTTTCTACCCACGACTTATAAAGATATAATTCATTATTTATCGTCTCAAACATATTTAAATAATTTTCTCTCTTTTTTCGGTTAAAAGATGCGATTTTTGAATAAAGCCTATTGACCAGACCATTTTCGAAGTTAAAGTTAAAAACCCTGTTTATTGAGGATGTTGTTAATAAACCATCTATTACTATTCGTTGAAATAGCTGTGAATCGGGATACAACGTGATGTTTGTGGTAAACAATGCAATATTGTCTGCACAATTATTGTCTTTAATGAATAAAGCGTTTTTTCGCAATTGATCAAAGGTTATGTACGGATGAAACATTATAATGAATGTACGGACATCTACACCCGATTTTTTAAATACAGACATGGATTTTTCTATATCAATGATATTTGTTCCCTTGTTAAATATATGTAAGCCCTCATTGGATAAACTCTCAACTCCAACCTGAACTAAGTACAGTCCTAGTTCCTTCATGCGAACAATTAGATTATAGTCGCTGTCGTCCCATGTATTGGCTTTAGTTAATATTGAAAAAGTGACAGACAAATTGTTTTGCTCTATCAAATCAAGAAACTCGATGATACGTTTTTTTTCTTTTTTATCGGGATCTTCAAATGATGCGTCTAAAAATTCAATCACCAATCTTTTTCCCTTAAATTCATTTTGGACATATTTTATTTCTTCAATAACATTTTTCATTGTACGCCCTATCCAAACGGGATGGTTTTTTGTCGCCTTATTTTTTCTCATATAAATACAAAATGAGCATTTTCCGGTACAGCCTTTGGAAGTTCTCATGGTAAAAAATACAGCAGGTGATTTATTGTCATTAAAAATATTTTTGCTTATTTCCAAATCGGGGAAAGGTAAACTGTCCAAGTCAATTAACGCCGATCTCGCTGGCGTCCTGTATATTTCACCGCTCTTACGATAAAAAATACCCTCGCATTGTTTAGGATCATCATCATTTTTAATAATATCGCACAAATAAGTAATCGTCAAATCGCATTCGCCATACATAATAAAATCTAATGAATTAATTTCGTTCATCAATAGTGCTGCATTCAATGTGGCTTCCAATCCAAAAAATACAATTTTTAAACGCGGATTTTTTTTCTTTAGTGTGTCAACAATATTTAAAGTACATTCTCTTTTACTTGAATGAAAATCAATAATTATTATATCAGTATCTAGTTCGTACAATATAGATTGGATATATTTTTCATCCTTATTCTCAAACAAAAACGATTTTGTGGGGTAGCCGCTTTTTTTTGTAATCGCAGCCAAATATTGTACGTCAATGCTGCTTCTTGATTGAAGGGTCAGTATGTTTCTATTTTCAAATATAACAATATTCATGTTGTCTCCATTCCGGCTTCGCAAGTAAAAATATAAACCGTTTTATATAGTATAGTCTTCATTTAAGCGAATTAATTTTATGCGTACTTTGCTAGTTATTTGCTTCAAATTCTTCCATTGGTTATTTATGTCATTTAAGTAATTGTTTGTTTGGCATTTTATTTTTTCGGTTATATTTTCTTCGCCTTTTTCTGCATGATGCAATATTAGTTTGAATATATCTATGTTTCTATTTGTAGCCATGGTGAAGGTATCAGATAAAACATTAAAGAAACAATTAAGTAAATTCATGTCATTTATCGATGAAAAATATTTTAAATTATTGTATACAGACCAAGAGCGATAACCTTCTATTCTAATAAATTCACTGGTTCTTTCTATTTCTTCCAAAGCTCTTAAGGCGTAAAAAATTCTATTATCAACAAATTTATACGCATAAGGATTTGTTATTAAATCACCCATAGGATTTACCAGCAGCCCATCTATTCTAAGTTTTTCCGCAATTTTAGTACCATTAAACATCCCTAATTTATTTGTAATATCTTCCAGTGTCACATACAAGCCTGTTTTTTGCAAAAAATCTATATTTTCATATAGTTTGTCAAAAGTAGAATACGGGTTAAACATGATAAATCCATATTGAAGAATAATTCCGCTTTTTTGCAATAGTTTTATGGCGTTTATATTGTCAGCTATTTTTGCGTGTTTTTTAAAAAGTAATAAATCCTCTGCGTTCCCGGACTCGATCCCAATAAAAACGTGATCTAAGCCGACATTAAGCATTTTTACTAAAATTTCATTTACGCCTTCATTAACTTGTTCAGACCGGATGCAAAAGTTGAATCGTATTTTTAAGTCCCTCTTTATAATCTCATTGTATACATCTTCATACCAAACTTTAGGATCCAAAAAATTGCCGCAAAATGTTTCATCTGAAAAACAGATGTATCTTGCATTATAATTTAATGTCAAATTTTCTATTTCATTAAAAATATTTCCGATACTCCTTGTACGTATTTTTTTTCCTGGCTGCACTTTCTCTATATAACAAAAAGAACAATGCCCCAAACAACCCCGCGACGCTGAAACATAGTAAGGCTTGTCTTTGACGTAGCGGATCGCTCTGTCAGGGAAATCAAGCGTATCCAGATTCTCAACCAGAGCCCGCATTTTATTCTTTATGATTAAACTTCCTTTTCGGTATATCAGACCGTCGCATTCTTGCAAAGTTTTTCGTGTGCATATGCAATTTATTAATTCGCAAAGCGTTTCTTCACCCTCTCCATAAATGATGCTATCTATAAAGTCATAGTTTTTCATTATATAATCTGCATTGACATAAGCTTCTCTATGTCCTAATACAACATGAATATTCTTGTTCTTTATCAATTCACAAAACGTCAATACCGCTTTTATATTAAATTGCAAAACAGGCAATCCAACCATATCAACATTTGCATATTTAATATCTGCTGCCGCTTGAGTGATTTGTTGAATATTATAATGAAACGTTTCTACAACTACATCTTTCATTTTTTTTACAGCAGAAGTTAAATAACCTAACCCTAATTCAAAAACACGGGGACTATTGTCATAGAAAACAATAAACCGTACTTTGTACATAAGAATCACCTCAATGCAAAGGCCGTACTACTTTAGCAAGGAAATTATGGGGCGTGAATATATTGATTCTAGGTCAAAACGCGAGTTTTCATATTGGTTTTACACTGCATTTCAACTTAATCATAATATTCTAATGCTGCCGTATAATATTCTTTATCCAACTCAGGTGACGGCGCATGGGTTGATAACCATTTGCAAACATGGAAACACAATGCACAGGTTGATGTATACCCATCCGCATCAGGGATAAAACCCTTGCTTTTCGCATATCCAAGTAGCCCATATGTACCTTTTTCATATAAGGCTTCGAATACAGGATATTTACCGCAGGACAATCCAGTCGTTATTTCAGCTATTGGAGTCCTAATTCCGGTACAATTGAAAGAAGAAATAAAATCTCCGTATAAATCAACATGAAAATGATCTCCGGATATTAATTGGCTACATGGTTGATTTTTTATAAGATCATCAACCGGCTGACGCGGGTAATATTCCATTTCAATATTAATGGCCCGTCCAATATACCTGAATTTTTTTCCATATGCCCTTGCGATATTTTTTAAATAATTAGGAGAAAGTGATTCTTCTAATTCTGCACGAGAATATACTTTTGATTTGTCCAATTCCGATAAAGTTTTAATGAATCCTTTTTGCCAAAATTCAAAATTTATTCCAACATCTTCACATAGTTTTGCAAGTTTCAACGTTTTTTCAAACGGCACGTATTCTACATGAAATGGATCAACCGATATACACAATGATGTAATGCCAACCTTCTTAAGTTCCTTGAGGATTTCTGTTGAATTATCGCTTATCCAGGAAGCGTTGGTTTCGATAAACCGGACTGTAATCCCTTCGCTTATTATAGTCTTTACAATGTCTATTAACTTTTCGGGGGAAGTAAAAGGCTCTCCGCCTCCAACATGAACTTCCTTACAACCTTTTTTACGTAATATAGCACAAATATTGCGTAATGTTTCAACATCCATATACTTGCTTGTCCGTGTAGGCGAACAAGCGTATAAACAATGACGGCAAGCAGCAGAACATTGATAACATACTATGATTCCGCCATAATGCAATGATTCCACTTTAATGGTCATATCTCCATCTCCTCTGCTTAGTAAAAATACGATCATCGTTTGCATGGTGGTGTTATTTGAACCGCACTATTGCGGGTTAGTAAACCTAAAATCACCGTTTTCGATTTTTTAAATTCTAAACGGCGTTTTTGTACTCCATAAAATGGTACAAACATAGGTCTTTCTTTCGGAGTAGCCTCACTGTGTAAACAAGGATTTTTAAAAATACCCACTCAATCCATCCATATATTGGCAATATTTGATTGGGGCGTTATCTTTTAACCATTCAAAAGTCTCTTTTAACATAGTAAATTCATCCTTTGATTCAATTGCCGTAAATAACCTGTCATGCATTTTTTTTATGCTGGCATTACAATCTTCACCACGGATAAAATGTTTAAGGTTAATGATTAGTACTAAAATAGTATGGTCTATTAAATTATTCAGCAGTGAAAAGTCTTCTTTTTGCATTGTTTGTATATGTGGCGAAGCGGTGCATGTAATATCGACAAACATAAACGGACTTTCATTTGACAGCCCCATAGAGACAAGGTAAACCTCAGGAACTAAACTGACGGCAAAATTAACAAATGATATCTTGTATTTTTGTCTGAATAATGCTGGCAGCTTTGTCACAAACACGCCATTGTCAACGCCGGAAATTTCAATTTCAAGATCAATATCAGAATATTCGTCAAAGTCTCCATTCAATAAACTGCCGGATATGTTGCAGCATTTAATTTCCGGTATACCCAATAAAAAATTAATCACATCTTCTGCTATTTCTTTTTGCCTCATCCATTCAACCCCTTACAGGCAACAATGTAGTTATGTTCTGGCAAAATGCATTCATTTCTTATATACCACGTAGCCAGCGTTCCAATCCGCAGCCTATACATCCTGTAACGATCTTTCCATTATTGTCAAAGTGAAATTCTTTGCTAAAATGTGATTCATGATAGTTGGTAGAAGAAATCGCTATTTTATTGTTTCCGTTGCTTGCAATCAATTCATTTTTTAAATTATTTTTTAGTTGAAACCGTTCTTTTAGTTTATTACTTCGCGTGGGATAAAAATGGTCATTTGCTTCTTCAATGGAAACGTCACAAAAATATTTTTTCGCATATCTATATATTTTATTTTCCAAATCATTTAAAAAACCTTTTACATAATCAACGCTGCCGACAGCAACAAATTCTCTAACGGTAAAGTCCCATTGCCGTTCCATAGCGGTGAAATTGCCGTCTTCATAACGGTACACACGCGCAAGCGTTGTGATTATTTTATTCTCCAGAGGATTTTGTTCTAATGTAGGATAAAAATGCAGACATGCCGCAGGGGTTAAATATACATCCGGCGAGTTATCAACATAATCACAACCAACAATACCTTTATTGCTTGACAAGTCTTGCAACCGGTCACGTTTGATAAAACCAACCTTGGTTAAATGATTTTGTAAAGTAGAAAAATATCCACACCTTCTGAGTACTGCACCGTCGATTAATGCAGGAATAAACCATTCAAGGATGTCATATTCAGATATCATATTTAATAAATCATAGTCTATTTGCTTTAATATTTTAGTCGTATTATCTGGCAACAAAGAATAACCAAATTTTTCATGCATAAAAACATCATTCCTTTCTCGCATAGTGCTCTTTGAGAAAATGAAACGCCGCCGATAATAATGCGTTTAAATCATATCGAAATAGGTTTGAATTTTGAACCGGCAATTTTTTTATTAAGCTCACTAAGAAACAGTTCTTCGTCTAGCGGTAAAATGATTTCTTTATTAGTCCAACTTGAAAGATACATAGCGTTCGACAATGTAAGTCCGTTAATGCCTTCCCATCCTTCTGCGACAAGCGGTTCCCCCCGTAATATGTTTCCTACAAAAGCGTTTATAACGCCTATATGCATGGGACAGTCGCCTTCCACGTTAACATTGATTACATCATATGCAGGGTTTTCAAATAGTTCCCTGCTGGTAAACGCAAGTTCCCTTTCAGGTATTTTTAATTTATAGAACGTAAGAGTCTCATTTTCACAAACAAGTTTGCCATTATTTCCTGTGAGTTCAAAGCGGTTTGTTCCGGGCGCATCGGAAGTTGTCGTAACAAAAGTACCAGTGGCACCGTTGGGGTATTCCACATACACCGTAACATCATCTTCAACTTCTATATTATGCCATTTCCCTTCGTGGCAAAAAGCCGTCACTTTATTAGGCATTCCACATATCCATTGCCAAAGGTCGAGATTGTGAGGACACTGGTTTAATAATACCCCCCCGCCTTCTCCTGCCCATGTAGCACGCCAATTGCCTGAATCATAATAAAATTGTGTTCTGTACCAATCTGTAATGATCCAACTTATACGCTTTAATTCACCAAGCTCACCGCTTTTTACAATTTCACGCATCTTTATATAAATTGGATTCGTTCTTAAATTAAACATTATTCCGAATGACAGTCCTGATTCTTTTGCCTTTTTATTCATCTCTCTCACATTTTTAGTATAAACACCCGCTGGTTTTTCACATAAAACATGAATGCTTGCATCAAACGCCTGCATCGAATCCATAGGATGACTATAATGGGGTGTAGCAATAATAACCGCATCAATTTTTCCGCTTTTATACATATCCTGAGCATTATTGAATATCTCTACTCCAGGAAAATTATCATGAGCATACAAAAGGCGCTCAGGATTATTATCGCATATAGCGGTAAGTACTGCTCCTGGAACCCGACCCTTAAGTAATTGTTTTGAATGGCTAGTACCCATATTTCCAATACCTAATACACCCATTCTTATAATATTCATAGCATATCACTCACTTTCTTCAATTATATCCTTGGCTTAATAAATTATTGTAACTTAATTTTAGGCATTCAAACGGATCCTTCACATATTCATCATCTTGTTCAACAAATGCATATTTAACCCCTGCTTTTTTAGATTCTTCAAAAATTGATTGCCAATTAAGATTGCCGTCAAGAACTTCAGCCATAATCTGAATGAGGCTACCGTCAGGATTTTGAAGGATTTTCATGTCTTTGAAATGGATTGTGTCCACTCGCCCTGAAAATTTTTTAATATAATAGGCAGGGTCCCCACCCCCCGCTTGAACCCAATAGGTATCTAGCGTAAAACCCAACAAATCTTCTGAAAAGCCCTCTGCAATGCGGTCAATTACTAATTTCCCATCGAATTCAACAAAATCATATTGATGGTTATGATACATAAATTTCATTTTTGATTTTTTTATTTTTCTTGATATCGAAGTGTAGTCTACAATAAATTGATTAAGGCCTTGCAATCCATTATGGTATTCAAAAGGTAGCCCCCCTATTCCAATATAGTTCGCATTCATTATCTTGTGTTCTCGAATTACGTTATCTATGTCGTTTAATAAACGATTTGGATTTGTATGAGATAAAATGATTTCTATTTTATAGTTATCGCAAATGGATTTCACTTTATCAACGGGTATATCGCCAATACCGGATATCTGTACACAAGTGTACCCCATATTTGCAATCCGATTTATGGTTTTGTCAAAATCTGCCTCTGTTTGCGTAAATTGACGGACCGTATATAACTGTGCCCCTATCTTCATGTGATTATCTCCTTCTATTAGAATCAACATTGTGTTAAAAACTTGTTCTGCATTAATAAATCGTATATGATTTGCCTTGCAACACTGTTCTAGCGATATTTTCGCTGGGGCTCTAAAGTGCCGTATCCTCAATATCACTAGTGAGTGATGAATATGATGTTAGCACCGTGGGCTATTTCGATTACAGCGTGTAGCTGATAGCATCTTATAGAAGATTTGTACAGCATAGCCCCTTCAGGGCGGCTAATACCAATCTAAATGCCAACCCAAACAATACAAATGCACACGAGCGAATCGAACCATACTTAACGATTACGCCTCATAGCTAAACTTGACCCACATTTAAATCATGCACAATGAAACAACATAAAACAAGAAAAATCAACCAGTATTACGGAAGCATGCCTTGCTCATTTTTAGCAATATCCACCAAAACATTTATGGTCAACTTGTTAGCTTCGTAAGTTTAGCCGTGCGTAATCACGACGTTTTTGAGATGTGTGTCAAGTATAGACCTCATAGAGCGTTTTTTACTTTAGAAGCATATACTTCATAGTCTATAGGCTATTCTAAATTCGCCATACCCGTTTGAGTGAGTACCTAGTATCTTGAGCTTTATGATTTATTCGGTAGGCTTCAACCTGTTTAAAACAATATCTGCGATTGATGAAGCCGTTTCAAAACCGACTAACGATAAATCTTCATCATCAAATTGGAAACCATATTTATCTTCAATATGTATAACCAATTCAATAGTTTTAATTGAATCAATGCCGCATTCATTGGGAAGGGATGTATTATCGGTTAAAACAACATCCTTTTTTACCATACCGTTGGTTAACAGAATATCTATTATACTGTTAATTACCTGAGATTTATCCATAGTCATTCACTCGCTTTCAATATTTATTTTTATTCTATTTTGCTAAAAAACAACGGTTTGAAAATTCTTTCCATAACAGGCACTTCCCATTTTCTTGTATTTCCAGTGTCATCAAAATAATCATCAACGAAATCTATGTCATGACCCTGTATCAGGAATTTTGAATATATAGTTTCTGCATACTTTGATTCATAAAGATTTAAAACAATATATACGCAGTATAAAACAGGCTTTATAAAACCATTGGAAATTATATCGTTTATTTTCTCGTTCCAATTAAAAAAATAAAAGTATTTTTCTATCCACTCATAGATATCTGCGAACTTTATCAGCTGTATGTCTTTACCCTTTCTAATCTCTTGAATAAGCACGGCTTCTCCATAAAGATGCGTACATAATAACAAAAAACTATCAAAAATATTTAATGAATAACATGTTTCACCATTCCAATTCTTTGGAATTCTATTGTCAAGCACTTGGTCAATATCTATGGAATAACCAAGTTTATTTTGCAAAGTAAAATTGAATTGGACATCCACCATGTTTGTTTTAATAAGTGTATTCCCGGTTAATTTACAATACGGCACTGTTTGATGGGTATTCATTATATTAAATACATCCAATTTTCTATCAGCCGTAACAGAGATAGTCTTGGAATCGTAGATTCCACGCTCATACCCTAAACCGGTTAATATATTATCAATTACTTTTAAGTCGCTAGAATGAATCAATACATCCGTATCATTTGTTTCACGTCCACTGTTATAAAATAAATCCATTTCCAGAAGCGCGCCTTTTATAAAACAATACCTTATTTTTCCATTATTTAATTTTACAATTAAATCTTTTGTATATGTATTTCGCAATCCTTCCCTGTATTTGTTTAATTCAAATAGTTTTTTCAATGGATACATTAAAGCAGGGGGAATTGATTTTATCCAACCATGCTCATTTAAATGGTGATAAGCCCTGCAGTGTAGTTTATGAAACAATAGTTGGCCGACAAGCCAATCCCATTCTGCTTCTTTGTTAACATAATCATTGATAATATCGCACTCTTTTTCATTAAGCCTGTTTTTTGATAGAAGCACTAAAATATTGTTGGTTTTCATAGAACATCTCCACAAACCATTTTGCGTATCAACATTTCTTCTCCAGCCTTCTTATTAACTCAAATGATCTTATTAAATCGGAGCTATTTGTCTCAATTGCGCAAAGAGCATTGGGGCAATACTGTTGAACATAAGATATAATATCGGAATAACTCACATCCCCATCCTCTAAATATAGATGGCTATCTTGGTTTCCATAATTATTATGCATATGTATATATCCGATGTCATTTTCTAACTTCTCAAACCATTCAATTGGCTTTTTATTGGAAAAGCAATTTATATGTCCAATATCAAGGCATAACTTCAGGTTTGGGGAATTTATCGCATGAATTGCTTTTTGCATCATGTCTCCGTCATGCTCAAATAAATTTTCGAAATAAATGGCAATGTCTTCTGCATCATATAACAACTTTACAATAGTATTATAAAAATTAGCGATCCATTTATCTTCTTTCGTTGTATTGGGATAATATCCATGATGAAGCACAATATTATTTATATTTAATTTTTTAGCAATAGCTATTATTTGCTTATATCTATAAACAGTCAATTCTCGAACCTTGCTGTCTTCGCTGCCCGGAGATAAATCAAAGAACGGTCCATGCAGAGATTTTAGGTTTATTCCTGCTAATTTATTTTTCATTTCATTAATCAAACAATCACTGTAAGAATCCAGGATTGACGGATTATGAAAAACCTGGATTTCAATTCCAGTACTACACCTCAAAGATAATTCCCTCACAATATCAAATTTACTATTATCACAAAATATTAGTTTTAATCCCATCCTTATTCTCCTTTAGCTTTTTATATACACACATAGCAGGCTAATATCCCCTCGAGGAATATTGCTTTGTCAAAAAAGATTTTTTATTTCATCGGAAATGGATTCAATATCCGATGAAATATAATACATTGGAACCTTTGTTAAATCTGAAGCTATGCGTAGTCTATTATTTTTTAAATTTATGTTGTCGAAACTAATTGAAGGAACTTTCCCTTGAAAAAGGATGGCAACCCCGCTAATAAGAATTGATATCTTTTCATATAAAAACCAGTACGCCTCATTTGCTGGTATTTTGCGAAACAATTTATCGTTCGCCCTTATATGGGGTACAACAATGCCCACTAATTCGCGCTCTGTCTTGTTATTACCATCATCTTTATAATAAGTTCTTTCATCAAACATTTTTACTATTTCATTTGAGCATTTTATATGGCGGTTGCTATTATTTAATTGAATCATTTCATTGTATCCAGTCAGCTTTCCATTTGAATATACGGTATAATAGTCAGATAAAATTTTTAAATTAGGATGTTTCTTTGTTGCCATAAGGGCACTAGATGTTTTACCTTGCCAATAATCACCAATCAACATTATAGCTTTTCCGTTGTCGTCTCCTATAGAAACGCTGTGTATCTGGCACATATTATTGTGTTCAAAAAAATATTCGAATATTTGGCTGACGTATTTAGCAATCCATGGATAATCTTTGTCACTTATATTTTCCAAACCAAACATTGTGCTAGTGGTTTCTGTCAAATACATTTGCTTTTCGGCTTTCTGTATATAAAGCGTGTAGTCGCATTCAACACTTTCTGCGCAAATATTTATTTGTATATTGCAGCAAAACCGATTGACCCAAAAAGAAAAAGATTTTATGTCCATAGCCGCGTCAACAATTACCAATATTTTTACACCCAAACTAATTATACATATGCTCAACCTGCATGCCCGCCTTTCTGTTATAACCCAAGCCGTTCAATAAAATAAGATGTAATATTATTTATATTTTGTTCATACATTGTATCTTTTTTATATAAAGCAATTGCGTTGCTAAAATGGTCTAAATTCGAAAGAAAATCTTCTATCATGAACTTATTTGTGTTCATGATATTTTGCCCCATCTTATTTTGTTCTACGACCATTGCATTGTAATGTTGTTCAAATGTACCAAGGGGATATAAAAGCATAGGACATTCAAGCAAAATCAATTCAGATATTAATTGATGCCCTGAACTGGATATAACACAAGAAGCTGACTCCATATGATGCAGAAACTGCTTTCGATTAAACCTAAATTGTTCTATAGAAATGGGTAAGTTATCAATATGATACTTAGAATACACAACAATTTTTATGTCTTTTATATCCGATAAGATATTTACAAGAGTTTGATATTCTTCCTTAGAAGAAAAAGGAGACAAGTAAACGAGAATGTGCCTGGTCTTGTTGCACATTTTTCTTTCAAGGTTTAAGATGTCCCCACAAATAATAGGCCCTACCAAATCAACATTATACATATTCTTTTCCTGCGGTAATTTAAAAAATGAAGCAGCGATTCTGTGCTTGGCCGCGGGGAAAAAGAAGCGTAATCGACTTTCCTCTTCTTCTTTATAAAAACCATTAATATTGCTTGATTTTAAATTTAAAAATTTACTTTGCTGTTCCATAGTGACAAGCGGAATGTCGTATGCATATGCGTACCATGCGCAAATGGGTTCATAGTCACTTAGCACAACATCTACATTTTTCATATTTTTTCGTATCTCTTCGCATGAAGAAATGAAGAGCTTAAAATAATCATTGTCATTTAGTTTGTTTTTTGTTAAATCCCAGTTAATACCTTCTTTACCACAGACAACAAATGGAATATTAACGTTTATTACTTTAATGTCAGGATAATTTTTTGTGAAAAACGAAAATGATGAATCATGAGCTGTAACTAATATATTGTGCCCTCTGGATCTTAAAAAATCTATAACAAATTTTTGACGTAAGGAATGCCCATGCCCTAACCCACATATGCCAACCAATACATTCACTTATTTCATCTCCTATCTCTTATTATGATAAATGCCAAGTGCTTTTTTATTAATATCAAAATATTCATTATGTTTTTTTATAAATCCATTTGCTCTAAGATATTGAAAGGGATTCTCATGTCACCTTTCCCTGTTCCAATTTGTACGTCTGGTAACGATTTACCATGAAAATCACTTCCACCGCTAATGTGGAGGTTTAATTTTTTCACAATTTCTGTTAGATGTTTGTCGGGGTTGATAAGATTTTTAGAGTTATAGCACTCAACCCCCCACAAGCCTTTTCTTGCGTATTTCTTAATAAATTCTATCTGCACTTCATGGTTGGACGATACAGTATTAGGATGCGCTAAAAAAGCTTTGCCACCTGCTTGTGTTATAATTTCTATTGCACATTCAATTGAAATAAGGTTCTTTGAAAGACGTATTTGGCCATTACCTTCAAACATATCAGAATGTTCCGAAACAACATAATCCCAAAGTTTCTTCTTTTTAAGAATTTGAGTTATTCCAAATGTGTTTACAACATATCCCTCGTCTATTATTTCAGCTAAAGTTACGGGAATATTCTTTTCATTGAGCATTCTAATTACATTGGTGGATCTTTGGAATTTCTCATTTTTAATTTTGCTCAGATATTTGTTCAGTCTAGGTTCATATGGATTTATACCATATCCCAGAATATGAATTTCTTTATCCTCATTATTAGATGCTGTCAATTCAATTCCATTAATAATCTGTACCAATGGTCGTTCATTGATGAAATCGATATCTAATAGAGCAGCCACTGAATCATGATCAGTAATTGAAATCGCCTTTAATCCTATATCTTCTGCTTTATTGATTATTTCATGAATACTATAGGATCCGTCCGAATAATTAGTATGTATATGTAAGTCAATGCAACCATGCATCATATCTTTATTATTCATAAGACCATGCCTTTCTGTGAAAGGCACCAATAAGGCACCAATAAGGCACGAAAAGGTGCATTTCGCTAATGTTTGTAGGAGTCCACAGGAAAGTATTGGATTCCTGTTTTTAACGTCTTGGAAAAGACGTGTAATGTCTGATTGACGCACCCCCCAGTACGTCTTGGCAACTAAAGGTAAAAAGACAGATAAGAAGGATGCACGTTAGATTGCAGACCTTTTCTGTAAAATATTTCAACATATACATCTAAATTAAACTTGGTCATGGTATTTTTTTCACTATCTCCAACCCAACCGTCATTTCCCGAATAGTCCCCATGAAAGGAGCCTCAACGACCGCCTCCATCTTACGACGATACAATCGCTTAATTATACCCTCAAGTCCAATCATGGGGCCATCCGTTATGATAACCGAATTACCTTCCATATAACCTTGTGACATCTCCACACAATACTCATCATTAAAAAATTTTTGTAAAAATTCGCAATCTGCCGCTTTCATATCAAATCTAAAGTCATCACTTGTATGACCATACCTTAATAATTTCAGCGCCTTCTCTGTTTGCCATATGAACGGTCGAACCAACGAATAAAACTCCAGGCTATCGGCCTTCGATTCAAGAAAAATATATCCAGGGATTAACTGCTTTTTCTCTTCCAGAATATTTCCAGCTTTTCTAAAGCGGGTATCATACATCGGAACAAAGGGCCGCAAACCATCAATACGCCATACGCGAGATATCACATTTGCCAACTGATGTTCGTAGCCTGTCATGGCAAACAAAACATACCAATTCATTTCAACACTCCCCATTCAGCACAAAATGAGTGCTTTTGATTTCTAGGCTTGCGCTTCAAAATGGGCACACCTTCGGCCTTTCGTGTGTCAGCCACCAATCATTCCTTCATCCATCCGTACACCATACAGCTTTCGCCGACAGACGCACTTCTGGCCTTTCGTGAATCATTCGCTATAGACGCACTACCCATAAACCAATGTATGTTCCTTGCCTCCGCCATCATGACCCGCCATGAGCTGGCTTGCAACAAGTGCTTGTAAAATATATTTGCATATAAACGATTTCGATAAATTATTGTGACGACAAAATCTTTACGTATAAAAATCATATCGCCGTTCTCATACACAATACAACCACTCATTAAATTTCTCAAAGTAATCTCCTTTGAGAAATTTAATGTTAAAATAATCTCTGAGTAATCTCCTTTGAGAAATTTAATGTTAAAATAATCTCTGAGTAATCTCCTTTGAGAAAATAATTATAAAATCCTGATATTATACGGCATTTTCGCATTGAATTGACGGTATTTCTGACGGCGATTGATTTATTATCTTAACCAGTTTTTCTATGTTGGTACGTTTCACTTCACCTGAAGTATGCACATATCTTTCAAGGGTTATCTTTACGCTGGAATGACCTAGAATTTCACTTAGACTTTTCACATCAAATCCGGCTTCTACATAACTCGTAGCAAATGTATGCCTAAGAGTATGGAAATGGTAATCCCCAGTGCCTCCCTCTATCAAGCATTTTTTGAAATGATTATGCAGAGCCCGTGGTTCCATATAATCAATGTTTCCGGTCAAGAAAAAATGGGTTGGATTAATTTCCATTTTACAGAGAATAGCCGTCAAAAAGTTTGGGATAGGAATATCTCTAATGGACGTTTTGCTTTTGGGCAAAGTGATAATCACTTTTGTTTTGGCTGTAGAACTTTCTTCCGACAATAACTGAATACGTTGCAACGTCCTCTCTATATGAACGGTTCCCTCATCGAGATCAATATCGCCCCATCGTAAGGCACAGAGTTCGCCTATGCGGATTCCCGTATGAAGACTGAGAAGGATACCCGCTTTTATATTATCAGGACTGTTAATAAGGTATTGGTGCAGAATCGCTTGCGTCATTTTTGACAATGTGAGGGGCCTTTTATCTTCTTTTTTGATTTTGATCCGATGCAGTTCAAGATGACCTTGACATTTACCAAATTTCAGTATGCCCTTTACGATGATCAAAATATCCTCAACAGTTTTAGGTGAAAGTTCAAAACCTCCATCCTTCTTAAATTTCAATAAGCTCCCTACAAACTGTTCAATGAGTTCTGTGCTGATTTTTGAAGCCTGGTATTTCCCAAGGTAAGGCAAGATATGTTTCTGCACTTGATTACAGTAACGGGCGTATGTTGATTCTTTTACCCGTAATTTTGCGTTATTCAACCAATTCTTTGCAAGTTCTCTAAAGCTAATAACAGGAGATGTGCTGACCTCTGTTCCTTTCATAGATTCATGTATTAGCAGCAACCTCTTCTGTTTTGCATCTTGACGGCTTATTCCGTAAACAGAGCGATACTTTGCTTTTCCGCCAGCATCATAGCTATGAATATAACGGGCCTCCCACCTCCCATCTTTTCGTTTGTAAATATTCTCACCAGTTCTTGCCATAATTGCACAACTTCCTTTCTGCATTATCTCTGACGGCATTTTCGACGGCGAATAACCTAAGTCAGAGTCTTTTTTCTGATTAGCTATGGTAATCATTTCCTTCGGAAAGCGGTTTTATACTCGAATTTTACATATGTCAAGGGAACTTTTGGACACACTTAAAATACTAACAAAAAATCACAAAAAATATTTTGAGAATATTTTCATTTCGTATTGACTTATCCGACGGCATCTGTTATTATGCAGCACAGTTCCGAGAAAAGCCTTACAATTCGATGCTTTTCTTGAAGGAGATTACTTTGAGAAATTTAAGGAATAATTTTTCTGTGCAAAGAACGGTGATGTCGTTCTTTCTTGTTTTATTTTTTTGAGCGCATTACACTTTATTTTCATATATTCTTAAATACAGGCATTGATAAAAAGCCGACAATCTCTATATTTTTCAAGAGTTTACCGGCTTCTTTGTTATGCATCTTCCTTCTGAATAAGAAGATGCAGTTTTATTTATGAGATATTATTGAACACTTTAAATTCACTGCTGTGTTTATTCCTATACCAACAACCCTGAAACCTTCCCCAACAACCTCGCAAAAACCTCTTCTTCCTTCGCATTACCATCAACCACAGTCACAGGCATCCGCCCTTTATGCCGCTCAAAGGCTTCAAAATAAAGGGCGCGAATTTCTTTTGCAAACGCTAACCCATCATAAATCTCTGTAATCTTCCGCCTAGACTGCCTGCGAACACATTCTTCCGGATCAACATCAATAAACAAAGTCATATCCGGTGCCGTCAAAGACCGTTCATTATAGGCAGCGATTGTATCTAAAGGGATCGCGGTCCCCTGGAAAGCCATATTGGAATACACAAAACGGTCACACAGTACATGTATCCCCGCCTCTAAGGTAGGGCAAACCTCTTTTGCTATATGTTCTGCCCGGTCTGCCGCAAATACCAGGGCCAATGCATCCACAGACAAAGGCTCCGTCCCATGCAGAGCCTGTCTTGCAATATTGCCGATAACACCGTCTGTAGGCTCTTTTGTCGCGATGCATCGTACGCCTTGCGCCTGAAGATGCCTGACAATACGCTTTATTTGTGTAGTTTTCCCACTGCCGTCTAATCCTTCAAAGACAATAAACTTACCCCGTTTTACCGTTTCATCACAGGCTTCGCTTTGATCTGTCATTTCTTTATTCACCACCATAAAGATTTTTACATGTTTCCATCACATAAGCCGCAAGCTCATCGCAGGTACAACCCGTATCCCGGCCGGTAATTGCAATCTTCCGTTCGGTCATCGTGCAGATGTCCAGTGCTTCAGCTAATACATCCGATTCTTTTTGATAGCCGATATGTGACAAAAGCATCACACCGGCCCGCATCATACTGGCCGGATCCGCAAACTGGGCGCGTCCTTCTTTAACCATCCGGGGAGCAGAGCCGTGGATGGCCTCAAACATGGCGTAGCGATTACCTATATTGGCACTGCCTGCTGTCCCTACGCCGCCCTGAAACTCCGCTGCCTCGTCTGTCAATATATCTCCGTACAGATTGGGCATAACCAGTACCTGAAATTGGGTGCGGCGTTTTTCGTCGATAAGTTTAGCTGTCATGATGTCGATATACCAGTCATCCAGTTCGATGTCCGGATACTCTTTGGCAATTTCTTGAGCGATGTTTAGAAATTTTCCGTCGGTGGTTTTTATCACATTGGCTTTTGTTACGGCGGTTACTCGCTTTTTGCCGTTTTGCTTTGCATATTCAAAGGCAGCTCTGATGATACGTTCACTGCCTTGGGTGGTAGTGACGGTAAAATCCACTGCCAGGTCATCGTCTACGTGGAAGCCCTTGCTGCCTACGGCGTAGGCACCCTCTGTGTTTTCCCGGAAGAAAGTCCAGTCCAGGTCTTTTTCCGGTACTCGGACCGGCCGGACATTTGCAAAGAGATCCAGTTCTTTACGCATGGCTACATTGGCGCTTTCTACATTAGGCCATGGATCCCCTGCTTGAGGTGTGGTGGTAGGGCCTTTTAGTATGACATGGCATTCTTTTAGTTGAACCAGCACATCGTCTGGGATCGCTTTTTGGACTTCGGCGCGATGTTCTATGGTCAGGCCTTCGATGTCTTTAAATACTATTTTTCCCGCATCCACAGCGTCTTTTAGAAGAAAAGCCAGCACATCCCGGGCGGCTTGGGTGATGGCGGGGCCTATGCCGTCGCCGCCGGCTACACCGATGATAAGGGGGTTGCATGTGGCATAGTCGATGGGAGTGGAATTTTCTTTCATGCGTGCTACCCGTTCCAATTGTTCCTCGATTAGTTTTGCAAAGGATTCCATTGCCCATGAGACATTGCCTTTTTTCACTTGTACAAACATTTTTTTCTTCCTTTCTTATAAACCTGCATTTATTGAGCTTCTATGCGCCTTTTCCGGCTTATTTTTTTGCTTTCACGTTTAAATACAGATTCTTGACTTTTTAGTATATGTTTTCCAAAAATGCTTTAGGTAAGGCTTTGTTTTCTGTTTTGGATGTCTTTCTTACCATTGTATACCTATATTGGTGTTAAAGTAAAGTCTACTTGACGGTGTCCTTTGTTTTGTGTATCATAAGTTGCAAGAATTCGCAGCCGCCGGAGGGAGGGTAGTATATGTCAGAGATTAGGATAAAAGACAATGAGACTTTGGACAGTGCGCTTCGGCGTTTTAAGCGGAGTTGTGCAAAAGCAGGTATTATGGGGGAAGTTCGTAAAAGGGAACATTACGATAAGCCCAGCGTTAGACGTAAGAAGAAATCTGAAGCCGCTCGTAAACGGAAGTTTAATTAAGTGGAATTTTTTTGAATGGGAATTTTGAATAGAATGCAGGCCTTTTTCTGGTGCGTTTGTGTTGGAGGGGTCTGTTTTTTTGTTGTTTGAAGTGTTATGTATCGGTGTTTTTTCGAGGGGAGGGCCGCGCCCTACCCTCGAGCTCCCACCGCGCCGGGGACACCCCGGACCCCGTTGTTGTCGAAATGCAAGGCCATCTGCTCTCGGTCTTCTTGGAGCTTTGGGCTACTTGCAAATTAACGACGGGAGACCTTCGTCCTCCCTCTTGGATAGGTGAAGTGGGGTGGCAGGTTTTTGTGATGGAATGGCCGCTTCGCCGCGTTGAAGCGCTTTTGGCAATATCGACAAAAGCACTCTAAGTCCGCAATCTAGCGACGCGATCGGGTTTCCCCAAAACGTCAAAAGCGGTCGGCCGACGTAAACAATTGTTGTATTAACCGGTTAGTTATAAGCATAGGTAGGCTATTTATTGTCCCTATTTTCAGACTATTTTTTGCAAAACTGCGTATAGTATGTTATGATGATTTTTGTAGATGCTTTGTTTGCTGCTAATTTGCTAATGTATGTATTGGTGATTTAGTAGCCGTTGGCTAACTGGAAGGAGGCAACTTTTATGCGGGATTATTATGATAATCAACCTGTGATTTTGGAAGCTGATGGTGATGGCGTTAATCGTTATGTTGCCAAGGTTTTTGGATGGATGTTTTTAGGGCTTTTGCTTACTGCTTTGTCTACCTTTGCCATTGTAGTGGGGATAGGCGTTAGTGATGCTTTCGCATCGGTTATTGGGACATTGTCTCAGGGGATATTGATTGTTTTTTTGGTTCAGGTATTGTTGGTTGGCTATTTGTCCGTGCGGGTAGAGAAAATGAATACTTCTACCGCCACCCTTTTATATGTGCTGTATGCCATTATTAATGGATTTACTTTTGGGCTGGTTGCTTTGATATATGCGGGTAGTGCTGATATGTTGGTCAGCGCTTTTGCTATTACTGCTGTTAGTTTTGGAGTGATGGCTGTTTATGGGCTTACTACTAAACAGGATTTGACGCGAGCCGGTAATCTGCTTAGGATGGGATTAATCGGTATCATTATTTTGTCTGTCGTTAATATTTTCTTGGGAAGCGGGCCTTTAGATTTCTTGATTTGTATTGCGGGATTATTTATTTTTATGGGGCTTACTGCTCATCATACCCATCGGATTAAAAATTATTATTCTCAGGTTGCATTATCTGGGGATGTTAGGCTGGCTAATAATTTAGCTATTATTGGTGCTTTAATGTTGTATTTGAGCTTCATTAATTTGTTTATGTTTATCCTGCGTCTGCTTACCGGTGGGCGTAGATAGTTAAAATGCGGCGGATGGAATGCTGATAAATTCGTTATTATGCGAATACCAATTCAAAATAAAATGAATGTTTATAGTAAAAAGGCGGCTGTCATATTTTCGACGGCCGCCTTTTTTATTCCAGTTTGGAATTAATTTGCTATAGCATCTGCAGTGCTGGTGCGTTACAATAAAGTGGATTTTATGCCAAAAGCGAATTTCATACTGGAGGTTTTGTTTATGGATTCATTGCCCACTTCATCCATGCAGCATATCAGCTATTGGGAGTTTTTTCAGCAGTATTATAAGCCCTTATTACAGGATCTGGATATACTTTTAAAATGTATGGAAACCACTATTTCTGTTGACGAAACCGCTCAAGCCTTAGCACTGACTAAAGAAACTGTCGAGAGCATCATGACCGCCGAAAAAATAGATCATATCGATCAAAAAGGCTTTTGGAGCATCGTCCTGCAGGGAAACAGTCAATTGTGCGGGCTTCTGCAGAGGGAATATCTGTGTGGGTCTCCCACACTGTACTCTCCGGAACATATCGCATACATACATAGCCTGCAACTTGAGCATATCACCCAAATTTTTGAAGCCAATGGATACACCGAAGTACCAGCACAAAATCTGGGGGATGTCTTAAGCCAGATTTATGTTTTTATCATGCAATGATTCTTATTCTTCTTCAGCCACTACGGCGATACCCAAATCTGCCAATTGCTGCGGCACCACAGGACTTGGGGCATTTGTCATCGGACAGGACGCATCCTTCACTTTTGGAAACGCAATAACTTCCCGCAAAGAATCCGCGTCGGTAAATATCATCACCATGCGGTCAAAACCGTATGCCAGTCCACCATGAGGGGGCGTTCCGTATTTAAGGGCTTCCAGGAAAAATCCGAAGCCTTTTTGCGCGTCTTCTTCCGTAAAGGCCAGGGTTTTAAACATTAAGCTCTGCATTTCCTGTTGATGGATTCGAATACTGCCGCCGCCTATTTCGTAGCCATTTAACACCATATCATAGGCTTTTGCCCGAACATTAACCAAATCCTTCCCGGCTTCAAGCATAGGAATATCTTCTTCCATAGGGGATGTAAAAGGATGATGCCTAGCATAAAAACGCTGGTCATCTTCCGACCATTCCAGTAGCGGAAACTCCGTTATCCACAGGAAATTAAATGTTTTGGGATCCATGAGATTACTGCGCTTTGCAATTTCCAACCGCAGTGCGCCTAAGGCGTCAAACACAATCGCATTTTTATCTGCGCACAAGAAAATCAAATCTCCCGGTTTGCCGCCAAAATAGGCAACAATCTCGTTTAACTGCTCCGGGCTAAAAAACTTCGATAGTGTGGTTTTTATCGGACCGTCTTCGGGGATTACTATCCACGCCAGTCCTTTGGCTTGATATTGCTTTACCAATTCTACCATCGCATCGATCTGTTTGCGAGGCATACTGGCACAGCCTTGCGCCAAAATACCGCGAACACTGCCTCCCGCGTCTATAGCCCCTTGAAATACGCCAAAATCGCTGCCCTGTACCAAATGAGTGATATTTTTAAGTTCCATGCCAAAACGGGTATCAGGCTTGTCTGAGCCGTAGCGCTCCATGGCCTCTGCATAAGGTATCCTAGGGAAAGGTGTTGGGATATCTATGCCCAATACCTCTTTACATACGGTTTTCATCAGCCTTTCGTTTAGGGCAATCACATCTTCCATATCTACGAAGGACATTTCTAAGTCAATTTGCGTAAATTCCGGCTGGCGGTCTGCCCGTAGATCTTCGTCTCTGTAACATTTTGTGATTTGGAAATACTTGTCCAGACCGGAGATCATCAACAGCTGTTTAAATAATTGGGGGGACTGGGGTAAGGCATAAAACTGTCCCGGATGGGTACGGGAAGCCACCAGATAATCCCTTGCGCCTTCCGGAGAACTCTTAGTTAATACCGGAGTCTCTACTTCTATAAAGCCGTCGTCGCTTAAAAAGCGCCGTACAGACTGGCTGATATTATGACGCATCCTTAAAATGTCCTGAGCCGCCGGGCGGCGCAGGTCAATATAGCGGTATTTAAGCCGCAAATCTACGCCCACATCTTCGTCTGCCACTTGAAAAGGCGGTACATCCGCTTCGGAAAGCACGCGTAGTTCCTGTACATCTAATTCTACCGCTCCGGTGGGCATTTCGGGATTGATATTTTCTGCTGTACGGGCAATGACTTGACCGGTGGCCGCTACTACATATTCTCCGCGGATGCCTTTGGCTAATTGGTAAAGTTCTGCCGTTTTGCCTACCGCTATTTGAAATATACCTGTCCGATCCCTCAGCACAATAAAGATTACATTGCTTAGGTCTCTTTGTTTGTTGACCCACCCCATGACTGTGATGGTTTGTCCGATTAAGGACTCGTTTATCTCACCGCAATAATGGGTGCGTTTCATACCTGTCATGCTTTCACTCAAAGTTGTTGCTCCTTCCTTCTATAACAGCCTTTATAGCCTCTGCATCCAAAGCCACTTCGCCCTGCTCACCGGTTGCCATATTTTTAATCCTGGCCGCGTTTTCGGCGATTTCATTATCTCCTATGATCATAGAAAACTCAGCGCCGCGCTTATCCGCGTATTTCATTTGGGCTTTTACACTACGTTTAAGCAAATCACTTTCTGCCGCCACGCCCATATTTCTTAAGATATTGACCAGCAATTGAGATTTTTGATATCCTTCCGCTCCCGCGTGACCGATATATATTTTACACGGAATCGACATATTTTCCGGCAACAAGCCCTGATTTTTCAGGAGAATCAGCAGCCGGTCCATTCCCATACCAAACCCTACCGCCGGAGTGGCTCCGCCGCCGATCTGCTCGATCAGTCCGTCATACCGGCCGCCGCCGATGACCGTTGGCAATCCCTCAGCCATAAACTCAAATACCGTACGGGTATAATAATCCAGTCCACGTACGATTTTCGAATTGATGACGAAGGGGATCCCCATCCCGTTTAACAGAGCTTGGAGGGTTTCGAAATGGGTACGGCATTCTTCATCTAAGGAATCCAGCACTTCCGGTGCTTGTGCCATAACGGTTTTGCATTTCTCTACTTTACAGTCCAAGGCCCGCAAAGGATTTTTTTGAAAACGCCGTTTACAATCTTCGCAAAGAGCCGCCAGATTATCCCCTACAAAAGCCTGCAGGCGCTTTCTGTATTCACTGTTACAGGTGTTGCAGCCTAAACTATTGATATACACCGTAACATCTTTGATCCCAAGTCTTTGCAAGAAGCTGTGCCCTATGGCAATAACCTCGGCATCTACGGTCGGTTCGGCGGAGCCAAATATCTCTACCCCAAACTGATGATGCTGGCGGTACCGGCCGGCCTGTGGATTTTCGTATCTAAAAATGGGGCCGGTATAATAAAACTTGACCGGTAAAGGCGAATTATGCAACCCATGCTCTATAAACGCACGAGCCGCTCCGGCGGTACCTTCCGGCCGAAGGGTAATACTGCGTCCGCCCTTATCGTCAAAGGTATACATTTCTTTTTGCACCACATCGGTGGTTTCACCTACCCCACGTATAAACAGCTCTGTATGTTCAAAGATTGGTGTGCGGATTTCTCCAAAACCAAAGAGGTCGCAGGTTTGTCTGATATGGGATTCCAGCCACTGCCAAGCGCGCACATCCGCGCCATATATGTCTCTGGTACCTTTGGGGGCTTGTATGTTCATGATTTCATCTCCATCCGTTCTATATAAGTCTCTACGTTTTTGGGATTAAAGGTTCTTGTGATCAACGGCCCTTCATGTAGAGAGTCTTCTTGTTCAAAACTTACAAATTTTGTGACACCGCCTGCGCCTGCGGCAAATACTGTCTGCGTTTCTGCCATCATAGCCACATTGTATATACTTTCGCAGCCCGGCAGGCTGTATCCCACATTTTCAAAATGTCCAAGCATATTTTTTTGCCGATACATATAGTAAGGGGAGAGTCCCAGATCCTGGCAGGCCTCCTGGGCAATAGACAGCATGTTATCTATTGTCTCGCAATCCTCCGCAGAATGATACAAACGATATTCTTGAGAAGCCCTGCAGGTAGTATCAGGCCATGGCTTCGGCAACACCTTTGTCAACGCTTGCTCATGTTTAGACGAAGTCAATTCTTCCAACAATCGGGAAGCTCTTTTGATCGCCAATGTGTGCACCGTAATATGAGCGGGAGCCAGTTTTTTTAGACCTTCCATAGTATAAGCCATATCCTCTGGCCCTTCTCCGGGAAGGCCCGCGATGATATCCGTATTGATATTGGTAAATCCGGATTGTTGTGCCATTTCGTAGGCTTTATAAAAATCCCTTGACGTGTGACCCCGACCAATACGTATGAGGGTTTCATCATTTAATGTTTGCGGATTAATTGCGATCCGGTTAACGCCGTACGCCTTAAGGAGTGTTAACTTTTCACGGGTAATACTATCCGGCCGCCCAGCTTCTACCGTATATTCCGCCTCTTCCATAAAGGGCCTGAAAAATCGTTCTACCATATCCAGCAAAACAGCCAAATCCGCCTCGGACAAGGCAGTTGGCGTACCGCCGCCGATATATACCGCATTAACCACCTGTCCATTTTCTTGCACTTCTTTGAGCTGTACTGCAGCCATCATTTCACATTCTTTAGCCAATGCCGCCAAATACCGTTTGTGGGCATCGGGACCGGCTTTTTGAGCCGCTACAAAGGAACAATATAAACACCGGCTGGGGCAAAAGGGGATCCCTATATACAGCCCCACTCCCGGCTTTTTTTGATTTTGTTGGATAATCAGATTTTTTTCAGCCTGAGCTACGGCGATGGCTAATTGTATTTTATCCTCACGACATTGATACACTTGGCTTAAACACCGGGCAATACCCGCTTCGGATTTTCCTTCTTCAAGCCATATACGCACTTGCTTGGCTGGACGTACGCCAACCAAAGCGCCCCAGGGGGTAGATTGTCCCGTAGCTTCTTTGAGTGCGTGAAACAAAGCCAGCATCAATGTCCGTTTTATCACTTTTACCGAAAGCAAATTTTCTGGAGCACCCAATATATTATCTTGCTGATCTTCCGATGCAATTAAAGCACAATCGGATACTTTTTGACCATCCAAATACAATTCACCCGAACAGACCACACCGGCTTTATTCTCCAAACGACTCATTACGGCATATCCATCCGGCGGTACTTCTTCCCCAAACGCAAATCTGGAATTGGCAAAAAATATTTGCGTGATCACTTGGACCTCGTGAACATACTCGTGGCCCAACAACACGCAAAATATCTGGTTATCTCTCATACGGTAGCCCGTTCTATTTCATAAACCCCGGGCTGCTGCCGGATACGATCCCGTAGCCGCTGCAATTGCCCCCGATTATGGATCTCTACACCAAGATCCATTATCGCGTCCCCGTGATCGGTTCGCACATTAAGGGCTTTCACGCTTAAGCCTTCATCCGACAGTACTTTAGTGATATCCAGCAAAATACCATCCCGATCCATGCATCGTATGCGAAGATCCGCCCGGTACGTTTGGGTGGTCGATGATTCCACATTCCATTCGGCCTCGATCATACGGCGGCGGTTGCTTTCGTCCAGATGAATGATATTGACACAATCGGTCCGGTGGATCGAAACCCCCCGGCCTCTGGTTACAAAGCCCACAACCTCGTCCCCAGGTAAAGGACTGCAGCATTTTGAAAAACGCACATTGGTATCCCCTACCCCTTGTATGACAATACCGCTTTTGGATTTACGGGGGGCTTCTTTGCTTCCGGCTTTCAAAAGCTCCTCTACCAACTCTTCCAATATAACCGGCTGAGCCTGCTGATACGCTTGATAGAGACGGTTGATTACCTGTGCTTCCCGCAAACCCCCATGGCCTATGGTAGCGCAAAGGGAATCAAAATCATTAAAATTATACCGCTTCAGCACCAGATCAACCCGGTCATCGGCTAATAAGTCATCTAACGACACCCCTACGGTTTTGGCTTTATCTTCTAAAAGCTGTTTACCCCGCAAAATGTTGTCGGATCGGTTTTGCTTTTTAAACCATTGATTAATCTTGGTGCGTGCCTGGGTTGTCTTTACGATTTTAAGCCAATCTTGGCTGGGGCTTTGGTTTTGGCTGGTGAGTATCTCTACCCGGTCCCCTGTAGAAAGCGCATGATCTATAGAAACATTGACACCGTTAACTCTGGCCCCCACAATATGGTTACCCACCGCACTATGGATGGCATAGGCAAAATCGATTACCGTAGCCCCGCTGTTTAAGCTGATAACATCTCCTGTGGGCGTAAAACAATACACATTCTTATTGAAGATACTTAAGTCAAATTTGACCGCATCAATATATTCTTCATTATCGGAAAGATCCCGCTGCCACTCTAAAAGCTGTCCCAGCCATTGCAGTTTATCCTCGGCATTTTCGTCCGCGCTTTCGCCGGTCTTGTACCGCCAGTGGGCCGCTATACCAAATTCTGCTACCTTATGCATCTCGTAGGTGCGTATCTGCACTTCAAAAGGTTCCCCCTCTTTTAGGAGGGTGGTGTGAAGCGATTGGTAGTTGTTGGGTTTAGGGACTCCAATATAATCCTTTACCCGCCCATAGACGGGGGTATATATCTCATGAAGGATTCCAAGCACCTGATAACAGTCAAAAACTTCATCGACCAATACCCTAATCGCGTGAAGGTCATATATTTCATCCAACTTTTTGTCTTTGGAAATCATCTTCTTGTAGATACTGAAAAAATGTTTAGGCCGCCCGACCACCTCAGCTTTTAAGGGATACGCGTCAAGCCTTTCCTGCACTTTACGCACAATATCTTCTACCATTGCTTGCCGCTCTGCCTGTTTAAAGCCGACACGATGGGCCAGATCTTTATAGGTTGCATTATCGAGATATTTAAAACCCAGATCTTCCAACTCGTACCGGATACGAGAAATACCTAATTTGTGAGCCAGAGGCGCATAAATTTCCAATGTCTCTTGGGCTATCTCTTTTTGTTTTGCTTCCGGCTGAAATTGCAAAGTTCTCATATTGTGAAGGCGATCGCAAATCTTTATGATAATGATACGGATATCCTGAGACATGGCAAAAAACATTTTGCGGTAATTTTCTGCCTGCTCATCGGTTTTTGAAGTGTATCGAAATTTTTCAAGTTTAGTTACACCGTCCACCAACAGGGCTACTTCATCCCCAAACTGCTGGGCAATATCCTCAATGGTATATTGGGTGTCTTCGGCGACATCATGAAGAAGTGCCGCCACAATCGTTTCTGTATCTAAGCTCAGTTCCGCCAAAATAATCGCTACCCACAGAGGATGAATCATATAAGGTTCGCCGGATTTACGAAACTGATTTTCATGGGCGCTACAAGCCAAACGGTAAGCTCTGTCAACCAGCTCCAACCGCGCACGGGGATGATATTTTTTTATCTTTTCGATGAGTTCTCTATAGAGTTCATCACAGGACATTGGATCGCCCCCTTTTGGCGAAAGACATCAGACATATAGACAATATACTGTCTATTTTATGGCTATTATAGAGACTTGTTGCCGAGATTGCAAGAATGAGCGGAAAATTTCTTTGCACTATTTCCTAAGATCTGGTACAATATATTGGTTTAAGGAAACTATCACACACATTGTCCAACCCATGGTGCCCCAATGAAAAGACCGGCCTCAAGCGGAAATCCGTTGTCGGTTTATGCAGACAGGGTCTAGGGAGACAATGGAGGACAAACCATGGAGGTAAAAAATGGCAGTTATTAGCATGAAGCAACTACTGGAAGCAGGGGTACACTTCGGTCACCAAACCCGTAGATGGAACCCTAAAATGGCAGAGTATATCTTTGCGGAGCGTAATGGCATCTACATCATCGATCTGCAAAAGACTGTCCGTAAAGTAGACGACGCTTACAAAGCGGTTACAACGATCGTAGCCGATGGCGGCGACGTACTCTTTGTAGGTACCAAAAAGCAAGCCCAAGAATCGATTAAAGAAGAATCACAGCGCTGCGGCATGTACTTTGTTAACGAGCGCTGGCTGGGCGGTATGCTTACCAACTTCAAAACCATCCAATCCAGGATTCAACGCCTTAAAGATTTAGAACGGATGGAACGGGAAGGCACTTTTGAAATCCTTCCTAAAAAAGAAGTGGCTCAGCTGGTTCATGAAATGGAAAGACTCCAAAAGAATTTGGGCGGCATCAAGGATATGAAACGTATCCCTTCGGCACTATTTATTGTAGATCCGCGCAAAGAGCGTATTGCTATCCAAGAAGCCCGCAACTTAGGTATTCCCATTGTAGCCATTGTCGATACTAATTGTGATCCTGACGAAGTTGATTATGTTATCCCGGGCAATGACGACGCAATCAGAGCGGTCAAGTTAATCGCCGGTAAAATAGCGGATGCCGTATTGGAAGGCAAACAGGGCGTTCAGACAGAAGATTACGGCGCTGATCCAACTCCTGCACAACCGGCAGATGTAGACGACATAGCAGTAGAATCTGTAAACGCTCCGGAAGTTTTAACCGAAGGATCAGAAGCGGAAGCGTTTTAAGAAGTATTTGAAATCAGAAAGTAGTTTATATAATCGTCATTTGAAAATTTGGAACTTAAGCTATAGAAAAGAGGGACATATATGGCTGTAACAGCAGCAATGGTAAAAGAGTTAAGAGAACGCAGCGGCGCGGGTATGTCCGCATGTAAAGACGCACTGGTAGAAGCCAACAGCGACATGGAGCGTGCCGTAGAGATTTTACGGGAAAAAGGGTTGGCCGCCGCGGCTAAAAAAGCCGGTCGTGTAGCTTCCGAAGGTTTGGTATATGTTTTAGTCACCGACTGCCGTAAATCCGGCGTTATTGTAGAAGTAAACAGCGAAACAGACTTTGTGGCAAAAAACAAAGATTTTATAGAGTATGTTCATCAGGTAGCGGACTTGGCCCTTAAATCAAAGGTCGAAGATATCGAAACCTTTATGACAGAAAAATGGTTTTCCGGCGAAACTGTCCAAGAGGCACTGACCAGTAAAATCGCCCTTATCGGCGAAAATATCGGTATCCGCCGTTTTACACGGTATACTGCGGGAGAAAATGGTTTTATCATCCACTATATCCATGGCGGCGGCCGTGTCGGTGTTATGTTAGAGCTGGATTCTACCGTCGCCAACGACGAGTTATTTGAAGCCGGACGTAATCTGGCCATGCAAGTAGCGGCTATGTCTCCGCTGTTTGTGGCCCGCGAAGATGTTCCGGAAGATTTTATCGTTAAAGAAAAGGAAATCTTGCTGCAGCAGGCAATTAACGAAGGCCGTCCCGCTAATATTGCGGAAAAAGTAGTGGAAGGCCGCCTCAAGAAAAACTTAGTGGCCATGTGTTTATTAGAGCAAGAGTATGTAAAAGACGGAGATATGACCTGCGCTAAGTATGTGGAATCTGTCGGCGCAGCAGTCGGTGCCAAAGTCAGTGTCAAGCGTTTTGTTCGCTACGAAACCGGTGAAGGTATCGAAAAGAAAGAAGAAAACTTTGCCGAAGAAGTCAGCAAAGCAATGGGTGTATAATAGAATATCAACCACTTTATAACTTAAATACGACGCATTAATAAATATAGGGGCCGATGTCACATCCTCCAGCGACTTGAGCAATCTAAGCCGCTGAGTGATGCAGATATCGCCCCTATATTCATTTTCATATGGTTCCCTTCTTAGAGGGTGTATACACCCTCTAGTTGCCTTTTTAAGAAAATATATGGTATACTTTCACAAGTATATTCCATAGTATAACCCACATTTATAACAGGAGTAATTATGCTTAATAAATCCACCGAAACTTATGACATTGAGACCCCGGAAAGGCCTCAATCACTCAAATCCGTAATCATCAGCGAAATTTGGAGTTGGACCAAGCTCATTGCCTTTACTTTGGCTTTGGCAGTGATACTCAATCAATTTGTAATCGTAAACGCTTCCATCCCTACGGGTTCTATGGAAAGCGCCATTATGCCAAACGACCGGATTATCGCATTCCGTCTGTCATATCTTTTTTCGGAGCCGGACCGCTTTGATATCGTTATATTTCGCTATCCGGACAACGAAAGCCTATTATACGTAAAACGTGTGATCGGATTACCCGGAGAAACCGTTACCATCCGAAATGGTCAGGTATTTATAAACGATTCTCAAACCCCTTTGCGGGATGATTTTATAAACGATACCCCCCGTGGAAATTATGGCCCTTTTTTAGTGCCCGAAGACAGTTATTTTATGTTGGGCGATAACCGTAACAACTCAGAAGATTCCCGGGCGTGGGCAGATCCTTTTGTTCATAGCGACGGCATTTTAGGCCGCGCGATTTTTAGGTACCACAGAGGCTTTGCACTCTTAAATTGATATAGTGGTGATTATGATTAAAGAAAAACCGCAACAGCAAAAAACCGAATCCATCAAGTCAGTATTAAAGGAAGAGGCACAAAACTGGAGCAAGATAGTTGTCTTGGTAGTACTGGCGATGGTACTGTTTAACCAGCTTTTAATGGTCAACGCCACAATCCCCACTGCTTCTATGGAAAACACCATAATGACCAATGACCGAGTGATGGCACTTCGTCAAGCCTATAGATTTTCGGATCCCGCCCGCTTCGACATCATTATCTTTCGGTATCCGGGGGACGATAGTTTACCCTTTGTAAAGCGCGTTATTGGGCTACCGGGGGAAACCGTTACTATCCGCGACGGACTTGTATTTATCAATGACGCCCAGTTTCCCTTACGAGATAATTTCGTAAAGGGACCCGTATCCGGAAATCATGGTCCGTTTTTAGTACCTGAAGATAGTTATTTTGTATTGGGGGATAATAGGGGCAACTCATCGGACTCTCGCACATGGGCCGACCCTTTTGTTCACCGCAGCAGGATTTTAGGACGTGCAATTTTCAAATACTATAGAGGCTTTGCCTTATTTCATTATTGACAAGGAGGAACAAAAATGGCACAAGTAACAAAAGATATGATAATCGGTGATATTTTACGAAAAGATTCGGGGACCGGTATCGCAGAGATTTTAATGCGGGCAGGTATGCACTGCGTCGGTTGCCCTTCGGCCGCCAGCGAAACTTTAGAGCAAGCCGGTATGGTCCACAACATGGACGTGGATACATTGGTAGAAGAGATTAATGTGTATCTCCAAACCCTTTAATATTACGGTGAATAATCTGAATTTAAAATAGCTTTAGAACCTGTATTCATAACCTTTCTATCCTATCGGTACCGATATATAAAGGAGAGGACTTATGCGATTTGGTTACTGTCTCAATCCGCAATTTTTAGAAGGGGATGCCGCAAGCCGCCGCATCTTTGAAGCTGTATGCGAAAACGGCTTTGAGTATGTGGAGCTTCCACTGTTTACGCTGACCGCCTTAAGCACTGATAAGCTTGCGCAGCTTAAAAAGGAACTTGCCGCTAAAAGCATGCCTTGTTTGGCCGGCAATATATTTTTCCCTCAAAGCCTGCCTATCATCGGGCCCGAAAGAGACAAAGCAAAGATGCTTAGTTATATCGAAAAAGCACTGGCTATCGCAGCGGATTTAGGTGTAGACACTGCCGTTTTTGGCAATGGCGGTGCTCGTAAGATTCCGGAAGGCTCAAACCGGGAAACCACATGGGCTCAGCTGCGGGATATTGTTGAGATGATGGATCCCATCGCGCAAAAAAACAATATCACCGTCGTTGTAGAACCCTTAAACCAAAAAGAAACCGACATGATTAACAGTTATGCAGATGCTGTTAAACTGACGGAAGGCGCGCATTCTGTAGCGGCAATGTGCGATTGGTATCATGTTTTTATGGAAGGGCAAACTTTAGATGATCTCATAAAGTATCCGGATAAGCTGCGCCATTTGCATATCGCCTATGGCAAAGAACGGCTGATCCCCTCCCCTACCGATGATATGAGTCACTATGAGGATTTCGTTAAAACAGTAAAAAAGCTGGATTATAACGATAAGCTCAGCGTAGAGGGCGGATTCAAGGGCACCGTATCTGAAAACGGATCAGAAGCAACGGCTATTAGAGAATGTATGGATACATTAAAAACGCTGTTTGCGTAATTATGGAAAACGCGTCAATGGCTGTAGTTTAGCGGCCGCGAGCGCTTTTCACCAAATCGACAAAAGCGTCGGTTTTGCCCCATATCACAGATTATGATATACTATCCTGTGGAACAATTTACTACAAATACATGTTAAAATGTAGGAGGTCTACTGATGATTAAGATTGGAATCAACGGATTTGGCCGTATTGGCCGGTTAGTTATGCGCTATGCACTTAGCCGCGATGATGTACAGGTAGTTGCTGTCAACGATCCTTTCATTGATTTGGAGTACATGAAATATATGCTCCAGTATGATTCGATCCATGGCCGTTTCAAAGGCTGCATTAAAATCGACGGTGATAAATTAGTGGTAAACGGTAACCCAATTTCTGTTTTTAAAGGCATGGGACCTGCCGAAATACCTTGGAACAGTGCGGGAGTAGAATATGTAGTGGAATCCACCGGCGTATTTTTATCCCAAGAAGCAGCGGCTCCCCATATCACCAAAGGCGGCGCAAAAAAGGTTATTTTAAGTGCGCCTGCTAAAGATGATACCCCTACTTTTGTTATGGGCGTTAACCACAAAGAGTACAAAAGCGATATGACTATCGTTTCCAACGCTTCTTGTACCACTAACTGTTTGGCACCTTTGGCTAAAGTTATCAATGATAAATATGGCATATTAGAAGGCCTTATGACTACTGTTCACGCGACAACCGCTACACAAAAAACCGTTGACAGTCCATCTTCCAAAGATTGGCGCGGCGGACGTGCGGCTGCGGCAAATATCATCCCTTCATCCACCGGAGCCGCCAGAGCAGTTGGTCTGGTTATCCCGGCGCTTAAAGGTAAGTTAACCGGTATGGCTTTTAGGGTTCCAACAATTAACGTATCTGTGGTAGACCTTACCGTAAGATTGGAAAAGCCCGCCTCATACGAAGATATTAAAGCAACGATTAGAGCTGCTTCTGAAGGCGATTTAAAAGGTATCCTTGCATATACTGAAGATGCCGTTGTTTCCAGTGATTTTATCGGCGAAAGCTGCACATCTGTATTTGATGCTCAAGCTGGTATTTCACTGAATGATAATTTTGTTAAGCTGGTATCCTGGTATGATAATGAATGGGGTTATTCCAGTAAATTGGTGGATTTAGCTGTTCATATGTCGACTGTAAAGTAAGATAGGGATATTTGATATTGGCTTGTGTTTTATGCGCAAGTTTTAGTTAATAATAAGGCCGCATGGATTAAATCTTATTAAATTAATCCATGCGGCTTTTTGTTTGTTGGTCATAATTGCAGCTGCTTTACTTCTTCCGCTGTTAAGCGCCGATACTTCCCTCTGGGCAAGTTTCCCAGCTTAAGCGATCCCATGGCTACTCGCTTTAACTCAAGTACCGGGCAGCCGATAGCCTCACACATTTTACGGATTTGCCGATTGCGCCCTTCGCGGAGTGTGATACGAACAATACAACCCGTCGGCTTTTTATCCAATATTTTTATTTGCGCCGGCGCTGTTTTTGGTCCGTCGTCTATGAGTAACCCTTCTTTAAAGGCTCTCAGTCCATCCCTATCGGGAACTCCGCGTAAACGAGCGATATAAGTTTTTGGGATGGAGTGCCGCGGATGAGTCAAGGTTTGAGCCAATTTTCCGTCATTGGTTAAAAGCAATAACCCCGAAGAATCGTAATCCAGCCGCCCAACCGGAAAGAGTCGTGCCGGAATGTCATGGATCAAATCCATAACCACGGGCCGATTGTACGGATCGGATACGGATGTAATAAAGCCCTCCGGTTTGTGGAGCATGATATATATCAGCTTAGGATTAGTAAAACGGATGACCCTGCCGTCTAAAGCCACGGTATCCTTATCCGGAGATATTTTTATGCCCAACTGCGTAATAATCTGGTCGTTTACCGATATCCGCCCGGCAGTGATGAGTTCTTCAGATTTGCGGCGGGAGGCCACACCGGCGTCAGCCAGATATTTTTGTAAGCGAATTTCTTCTGTTTTATCCATATGTACCTGCCTGATGAGATATTTATACTCAAGTATAAATCGTGTATAACAAAAGTACAACAAAAATAGATATCTAACCATTGACCCATTTCAAAATCCCGATTATAATAAAATCACTATTTCGATTTAACGAGGTGTATTATCTATGTATATTACTCGGGCTTTAGAAGGCAGAATATTAAAAGCAAGCAAACACTTTCGCGCCTTGATTGTAACCGGGCCGCGTCAGGTAGGTAAAACAACACTTCTTAAGCACATGGCCGAAAGCGAAAGAAAATACATTACCCTTGACGACCCTATAGAACGCGAAGCGGCGAAAACTGAACCGGCATTATTTTTGGAACGCAATCAGCCGCCTATTATTATTGATGAAATTCAATATGCTCCAAATCTTTTGCCGTACATCAAAATGTACGTTGATGCACATGAAAAAAAAGGTGATTTTTGGCTAACCGGTTCTCAAAAATTCCATATGATGAAGAATGTATCTGAAAGTCTCGCGGGGCGAATTGCAGTCATAGAGATGTATGGGCTTTCCCAAAGCGAGATCGCCGGTACGGAAAGTGAAGTCTTTGTCTGCGACCACCTTAGGATGTCAGAGCGTCTTAAAAACAGAGAGCCAATGAGCCTAGCCCAGGTGTACGAGCGAATTTTCAATGGTTCTATGCCCGAAGCCTATACAGGCAATTTTCACCGAAATGAGTATTATTCAAGCTATGTTAATACGTATTTGGAAAGAGATATTAGGGCTCTCACACAGGTAGCGGACGAGTTGGACTTTTTCCGTTTTATGACCGCTTGTGCTGCACGGACAAGTGAAGTGGTTAATTATGCTGATCTTGCCAAAGACATTGGAATCAGCGCACCAACCGCCAAACAATGGCTATCCATTCTTGTATCAAGTGGTATCGTGACATTGATCCAGCCATATTTCAATAATACATTAAAGAGAGCTATTAAATCACCCAAAATGTATTTTATGGATACCGGGCTGGCGGTTTATCTCACCCGTTGGGACAGTTCTAAAACTCTGGAGGTTTCGGCTATGTCCGGCAAGATATTTGAAACCTATGTTGTCAGCGAGATATTGAAGTCATATCATAACGCCGGTAAACATCCGCATGTTTATTATTATCGAGATACGGACGGGAAAGAGATATATCTTGTTTTAGAGTATGATGGTACGGTATTTCCGGTTGAGATCAAAAAAACCGGCAACCCCGGTAGAGATGCCGTTAAAAATTTTGATGTATTGAAGAATTCGGGGAAGCTGTTGGGCGAAGGGGCAGTGGTTTGTCTTTATAATAAAGTTTTGCCTCTTGATAAAAGTAATTGGATTGTTCCGGCGTGGTTGATATAGGGGTCACTTGCTCTCTTCCACGTTGATTTCAATTATTACTCGTTATATCACACCGCACCACAGGCACAATTTCCATTTCTTTAAAAACCACAGGCCAATCATCGACATACTGTCTATATAAAGAATACCGCTGCCTTCGCAGAGCAGTTTGAAAACCAAAAGCATCCACCTCTAATTCCTGCTGCAGCTTTTTGGCAGTTTCGCTAATTTCCTGAGCAATAAATTGCTCATATTTCAAGGCTTCCGGAATTTCCTCGTTAAATCGAAGGATTTCCCCTTTTACACGCACATCTATAGTACAGCGAAGCCGCCCGTCTTTTTCGCTAAAACGCAAAGTACTCCTATGGCGACGTACAATCATGGGAATGTTATCGATTGTCAATATCGCACCCTTACAGGCCTTATTCTCAGCCCATAGCAGGCCCCGCAGCTGCGTGCCATCCAACTCTCCGGCCAGCCGGTAATCTTTGATGACCAAAGCCCCTTCAATTCGAATAGTGTCTTTTTGAACAATGCCTCTTTGAACAGCATCTCTTTGATTAGCATCCTTTTGATTAGCATCTCTCCCCTCCCCCTTCTCTACCAACGGCAGCACAGTATTCCCTGTAGCCCGCAAATCTGCCATCATCGATTCGAAATCTTTTTGAAATGACCGTCCGCCGCTTTTTGCTGCCAGTCGGTAGAAATTTACAACATGATATCCCGGTTTAGATTCATTGGGCGGACTTGCTGTTAAAACATCCGAAACTCTGCTGTTGGTAGCAAGTACTGTAATTGTGCTGTCTATCTCCGGAGTATTTTCGACTACACCGATAACTTCGCAAAATAAATCCCTATCTCGTAATATTTCTGTGCCTAAAACCATTGTTTTTGCCTGCCCAAGTGATAATTTACGGCTGGAATTTGCATCCAAAGTGTGTATTGCTTCTATAAGCGTCTGGCCTTGCGCGGATGAACCGGTGCCGCTATCGTCTCTATTACTATCTTCATTGTCTTCATTGTCTTCATTTTCTCCACTGTCTCCACCATTACTACCAGCCGATTCCCCGTCATGGCTGGCCATCGCTGTGGAAAACTGGAAACGGAAAGGAGATGCAGTGCTTACAGTGGTTACAGTATCTGTAGTATCCACAACATCCGTGACATCCATGGTATCTATAGCCTCCACGCCATCTACCCCAAAAGCCACTGCAAAGGCTCGATTTTCAATTTCCACACGATCCCAGCATCCCGCTAAAAAAAGTACAGCAACAACAGCTATTGCGCTAACTCCTTTTTTCATTCTTCCTTTTGTAATCACGTCGCTTTTCATCTCCCCATTATTCACCCCTGCCACTCTCATCTCGCGCCCCCACTTCTACGCAACTTTTTAACCACAATCAAAACAACAGGCAAGCCCACCCAAAACCCCAACCCAAATGTCAAAAACATCTGATCCAATATCCAATAAATCTGCACCCGACTCAAAGGCAACATCGCCACAGCGCAAACAATCACAGCACAAGCCATCACCCACCACAAATGTTTACCCTTACCCACTTGATCCCGGCCTAACACCGCCCCATAAAACAGCGATGCTGCCGCAAAAGCAAACACCGACAGCATCCAAAAGCTCAACACAAGGGCCTCCTGGCGAACGATTAGTGAACCGGGTATACTAAGCATATCCATCATTTTAAGTATCGGCCACTGCCGGGCCTCCGTATTGTGAGGGCCAAACTTTGCCAAGGTTACCGCCGTAATGACGGTCATCATAAACCCCGTAAAAGCCATTGCCCAAACCGCCGCTTTTCTGCCTTCTTTAGGTTTATTGAGATACGGATAAGCCAGCCATATAAATTCCAGCCCTGTAAATACAAAACCCAAACTCAATACTCCGTTTAAAAGATCTTCCGGCGGTGTTACAAAAACAGGCATCAGATTAGTCAAATCAATGCTGAACATAGCTACAACACCAAGGCCTATCATGGGTATGGCGATAATCACTATCAAAATTTCGGCTACCCGGGCCCGGGTTTCTATGCCTTTAACAGCAGCGTAGGCGGCTACGCCCAATATAACAATGTATACGGCTAAAGATGGGGTGCGCATCAGCATCAATGTCCGTATAATTTCGCCAAACAACCGCAGCTCAAGCCCGGCGCAAAAAAGTATTTTTGCCCATAGCAGCAAGCACACAACAGCTGCTATTGGGGCGCTTAACATCCGCCGGGTATATGATGTAAAACGCTCACTGCCAAAGGACCGGGCTGTCCCGGATATCATAGCGGCAAAAAAAACGCCCAGCACCATTAATAATAGCGCCACTATCCATCCATCTTGACCTGCATACCTTGCCGCCAGCCTGGGCATCACTACAAAGCCTGTGCCAAAGGCTTCTAATATGAAAAGTATTTGAAATTGCCTCAATGTAATACGCTCATTTGCCGAAAGCATAGCATGCTCCTTTCCCTCTATTTCATCCGCGTGGTATTTTCAGGATTCGCGTAAAAAGGCCGCTTTTTCAAAGTAAATAAAGGCAACCGAAAAAAGCTGTCTTTCGTATCGCTATAATCATTCATCTCAGGGGACGCGTACGGGAATAGATAAGGCATGCCAAAACTTCTGAGGCTGGCCAGATGTATCAAGATGATAAGCAACCCCGCCCAAAATCCCAACAACCCAAAACCCGCCGATAAAAG
>Ga0131853_10000051_pt1 | contig 157585 bp, 153 predicted proteins | sample TergutLab28metaG_FD_92764 | JGI IMG/M metagenome (GOLD analysis project Ga0131853, IMG submission 92764) | Labiotermes labralis P1 segment gut microbial communities from Petit-Saut dam, French Guiana - Lab288 P1 (version 2) (version 2) | ecosystem: Host-associated > Arthropoda: Insects >... | reverse complement strand
GCCATTAGCCTGCTCAATCCGCACCAAGCGGGTTCCTGCTGTCAACAATTTATTTGCCTATCAGGCGATTAATAAAACTCAAAAACTTTCATCCAAGCTATTGACAATGCTTAGCTGGACTTTGTGTTAGATTTTATCAATTTGCTGCTGACCTTTCAAACAATCTCAGAACCGCAATTATAGACTGCTCGCGCGTAAATGTCTCTTGCGGCGAAAACATGTTATTGCCTGTGCCGGTCATTATTCTTGCTGCATTTACCCTTTGCACGCCATCACGTGCCCATTGGGATATTTGAATAACATCGGCAAAAAATTCGCCCATACCGGGTGGAGCCGGTAGTGGCCTGCCGCTTGCAGTTGCCAGGCGGTCAATCATAACAGCCGCCTGTTCGCGGGTTATGGTATTGTTGGGGGCAAAATTGCCATCGCCCATACCGGCTATTACATTTATGGCGGCCGCTTTTCGTACATTTATGTCGGTAGTGTCGTTAAACGAAACAGATGTGTCAGGGTTAATTACTCTGCCAGTTATGGTTTCATAAAAAGTTACAGCCAGGGTGGCAAATTCTGCCCGGGTTATGGCTTGGGTATAATTTGCCTGCAAAGAGCGTGGTACAAGCCCTTCCCTGATAGCCCTGTTTACATATGCTGTGGCCCAAGCGGAAGGCCGATGAACCAAACGCTCATAATGGCGCCAACTCTCCATAGATTCTATGAAATTTACATGGGCAATGCTCCAGCTGGTAATGTGTGTATTGCTATTGTTAGTAGCTCCTGTCATAAGAAGGTCTATTATTTCGCCTGTAGCAAATTCTCCTATCTCACCTGTCACCGGCCCGAAGAAGTTAAGAGGCAAAGCCCCTGCCGCAATACGTATAAGATTTTCATAGGGTGGAGTGTTCATGTGATTATTAAAGTGACCTCTGCCCATCCTTAAAGAAGACATTCCCATTTGTATATTGTAATATGCATATATATAGTCAAGAGCCATAACTAAATTATCTTCTGGAAACGCACCACCGGAATTTCTTATATGAAGATTTATGCTTGCTAAATCCCGTATGCCATCTTGCACCATTCTGTTGCCGTCCAAAGCTTCGTTAAAGATCCAAGAGTCTGTGTTTTCATCCCAAGGCATAGAAAGCCCTGCCATTCTTGACAGGTCATAGACTGCCCCTGTTGAAAATCCACCGAGAAGCAACCCAAGGGTTATAGAACTTGCTGAAATAAAATATTCTTGAAAATGAAAAATCCTTGATGCACTTCTAAATTCATTGTAATAGTGTTGCCTTTTCGCTCCTATCCGTTGTGTAAAACTGAGAAAGTTTTGTGCACCTGTGTGGCTAAGGTCTGGCCCTGTCATCAGCATGTTTCCGCCGTGATTAAGGCGATTGAAAATTTGCTGGGCATGTTGAATGGGTGACAAGAATGACATGGTAGGAAAATTGTCTGTTTGCCATTGCAAAGCAGGCAAAGCATTTTCGCCTTTGGGCATAAACCATACATTTTCAAAATCAAAACCTATGGATTCCCATGTGGATTGTTTAAAAAAGGCGGCGCGTGGCAGGGTGGTTTCTGCGTCTCTATAGGCATTGACGAAGGCTACGGCATAATTATCATTAATTGTACGATTTACAACATGCCTTATATTGCCACCATCATAACCTCCAACAATTGTTCCTACCCAAACCCAATCCAAAGAAGGGATGTAGTTTCCTGTTATGATATTGGATAACACAACATTGGAGGATAATTGTTGATTGTTGAAATGCCACATAGTGCCAACAATACCCCCAACACCTCTTCCGTTTGGCATAAGCGTTTCGTTTCCATGACTATCAAAAATAGAATTACCAACAATAGCTATTACATCGCCGGCATTATAAGTATTAGTAATATTTGCACCGCCAGAAACATCTTCAGATCCCAGAATTCCTCCTGCACGGTCGCCACCAACATGAAAGGCTAATCGCTCTCCCCCTTGACGAAATATTCGACTATAGCCTGTTGCGGTGACACTTCCTGTGTTAAAGCTGTCTGAAATGGAGGCGGCATTTCTTGCGTTCCCAACTAGGCCACCTACCACTCCAACAGTTGCAACTACTTCTCCGCTATTGTAACTGCGCTGAATGGTTGCTGATTGAGCCATGCTGCCGGCAATACCACCAACACTACTCGTCCCATAAACATTGCCGATGTTGGCAGAATCAAGCACATTAATCTGACCATTATATGCAACAGGATTATTGCTGCCTGCTCGTCCGACTATACCCCCCAATGAACCTGCGCCAAATTCATCAAATTCAATTCCATCACGCCATGAAATAGTTCCTGTGTTTATAGCACTCCTAATAGTAGTACGTAATCGAATATATCCAACTATGCCGCCAGCCTGCCCGGCACCAGAAGTCACATATCTTCCTGAGCCATCTGTGATATTAGGTCCTCGGCTTCGGGTAACTGTAATATTTCCGTTATTTATGCTATCTATAATATAACCGACTTTAACATAATTAGATCCGCTGGTCATAAACCCTGCAACCCCGCCAACGTTCCATGCTCCATATATATCTGCATTATTAGTAACATTCTCAATTAAACTACCGTTTGCAACCCTGCCAGCAACGCCCCCAACATAATTTCTGCCTATAACCATTCCGTTAACTGTAAAATTTCTTACAGTCGCCCCGGATATAGCACCAAAAAATCCTTGGTCGTCACGTTCATCAATTGTGTTGCCTACGCGCATATTGGTTATTTGAAAACCGTGCCCGTCAAACGTGCCTGTGAAAGGGGCTTCTCTTGTGCCAATAGGTGTCCAATTAAATCCCAAAGTGCTTACGTCAATATCTTGCGTCAAGTAAAAATTGCCGCCAAGGTTGTTGCGGATGTTGTCAAGCTGTTGTGCATTGGATACTGCAATTGCTCCTTGCATCGTGCTGTTAGCGGCAAGGGCCACTGTATCTGTCACCATGCCAAATGCCATAATCAGCACAAGGATAAGAGCAGTCGATATTGACACATTAAGTTTTTTCATGCGCAATTCCTCCTATATTCACACATATTACACCATATCAAACAGCCGCAGCATTGCGATTATGCTTTGTTCTCTTGTGAATGAGCCGTCGGGTGAAAACATATTATTGCCAACGCCGCCCATAATGCCAGAGGCTTGCAGTTGTCCTACGCCATCAAGTGCCCAATCGGATATTTGTGCATTATCTGCGAATGTTGGGCTTGATTGTGGAAACGGCTGGCCCATCGTGGCAGCTAGGCGGGTAATTAGAATCGCCGCTTGTTCGCGAGTCAGTTGGGCGTTTGGCGCGAAGTTGCCATCGCCCACGCCTGTTACTACGCCTAGGTAGCCCATTTTTTGCACGTTTATATCGTTGGTATCATTAAATGTCATACGGCCTGTTATTTCATGGCCTGTTACAGTTTCATATAAGGCGACGGCAAGGGCGGCGAACTCTGCGCGGGTGGTGGCTTGAGTGTAGTTTGATTGTAAATTGCGCGGTACGATACCCGCTGTAATAGCGGCACTTACTTGTTCTACTGCCCAATGAGACGGCAGGTCAGCAGGGCGGGGGGTAGTGGAGATAGTAGGTGTGGAAGGCGCAAGATGCCGCCAGCGGTTCATCTCCTGCATAATCCTATTTTGCTCTTGCCGCCATGTACGGATATGAGTATTTGTAACTCCAGCCCATGCTATTTCCGATGCATTTGCAAGGGCATCGAGGGCTTCACTTGCAGCTGTGCCTACAAACCAGTTTGTCACATCGCTGCCCACTCCATCTGTAACCACGTCAGCAAAAAGTCCTAATGCAACATTTGCAAGGATTTGTCCAATATTTTCAATGCGCGAAGTGCGGAGCGTGTCCGCGAAAAAGCGTTCTCCCATGCTTAATGATGACATACCCATCTCAATTCTGTAATACGTAGTTATATAATCCAGAGCCATGCCAAGGTCTACGACTTGCCCATTCCTGTCATCAAGAATTTGATAATGGAGATCAATAAACCTGCCTAGAGCCAGTGCGTCCCGATTGCCTCTTAATGCCGTGGCAAAAACCCAATCAGTTTCGTTTCCATCCCATGGTGCAGAGAAAATATCCAACTCGCTTAACGTGAATCTTGCCATATCATATGCATAACTGGTTATTGCACTCACCGTATCGGCGGGGTTTGCTTTAGCTTTAATGCCAGCCACAACAAAACTAAGCGTCAATGAGCTTATGTCAACGGCCATCTGCTGCATATTGCTGACATGAGCTGCTCCTGTCATGTTTTGATACAAACCATGCCGTCTTGCGCTCATTGACTGTGCCCACCCATTGAATGTGCCCATGCCTTTGCCGGTTTCCAAATACTCAAATAGCCATTGTGCATATTCTATTACTGAGTTCCATACAGGTACAGTGTTGACCGGAAAATTATCCGTTTGCCATTGCAAAGCAGGCAAAGCATTTTCGCCTTCTGGCATAAACCATACATTTTCAAAATCGAAACCTATGGATTCCCATGTGGATTGTTGCAGGAACGCACTCATGGGGAGGGTGGTTTCTGCATCATTGTGGGCATTGCCGAGGATGTGTGCAGCGGCGAAATTGTTGTTTATAATACGAGTAAGCTGTTCATCAACACTTAAAGCAGCTTCCCCTGAAATAAGGCCAAAAACGAATCCGGCAACGATTGCATTCTGTTGACCTGTTATGGTTTCAGCAATAATCATATCTCGCCCATGTATGGAATTCGACAGTACGACATTAAACCTCACGACGCTATCAGAGACTAGATTCCCCGTGCCTCCGATAACACCGCCCACGTGTGTTCCTCCAATAGGCAACATAAGCCCTCGATAAAAATAATTTTCGACTAATGGACCCGGAACAGCCACTACATCTCCTGCGTTGTAGGTAAATTCAATTGTGTTTCGAGCTTCACTAGCAGATAAATTTCCAATAATTCCGCCAACGGAACGACCTCCTGGACGACCTCCTGGATAATGCACAAATTCACCATCGTCACTACCATAACCTGTTGCAATGATATTTCCGATATTGTATACATTTGATATAATGATTCCGCGTGATGAAGTGCCGACAATTCCGCCTACGCCTTGGTAGGATGCGGAAATGTCACCCGTATTAAAACTCTGTCGAATAACATTGCCATTGCCCGCAAATCCAACAATGCCCCCAACGTGTATGCGTCCATTGATATTTGCCTTATTTGCGCTTCTGTCTATAATAATACCATTGATTGCAAACCCTGTAACTCCGCCAACGTTCCATGCTCCATATATATCTGCATTATTAGTAACATTCTCAATTAAACTACCGTTTGCAACCCTGCCAGCAACGCCCCCAACATAATTCCTGCCTATAACCATTCCGTTAACTGTAAAATTTCTTACAGTCGCACCGGATATCACACCAAACAGCCCTTGATCATCACGTTCTTCGTAGGTATTGCCCACTCGCATATTGGTTATTTGAAAACCGTGCCCGTCAAACGTACCTGTGAAAGGGGCTTCTCTTGTGCCAATGGGTGTCCAATTAAACCCCAAAGTGCTTACGTCAACATCTTGCGTCAAGTAAAAATTGCCGCTAAGGTTGTTGCGGATGTTGTCAAGCTGTTGTGCATTGGATACTGCAATTGCTCCTTGCATCGTGCTGTTAGCGGCAAGGGCCACTGTATCTGTCACCATGCCAAATGCCATAACCAGCACAAGGATAACTGCCACTAATGCATTGCATTTTTTCATATAGAATCTCCATTTCGGCTTCTCCGGCACAAATAGGAATGAAAGCCAAGTGCCAGGGGCATATATTTAAAATATATTTATATTAAAACCGTACCACAACGCAGCAAGTTTGCGTATTCCTTTTACATTCCTTTAACATTCCCGCGTTTTTTGCACTTGAAAATGCGACAATATTGCGATATATTTTCAGTCATACGATTGGAGGAATGCCATATGTTGAGGTACGGCACTTTTGCGTCTGTGTTAAGAAGTTGCATGAAAAAAAGTGACGCAGAAGTTATAAAACTCAACAACGCGATTTACAATGCAATTGGTTGGACGGACTACTGCGAGGACTATCTTAAAGCGTGGAAGCTATTTAATTGCAATGCTTCTTTAAGCCATTATGTAACGGATATCGTGTATGGACTTAATGTGCATGTAATCGCCCAAGGATTGCAAGAACATATGATGCCTTTGCTGGACAGCAACAATTATAAGCCCATGATATTGGCATTAATGGATTTGATACGGCATGACAACACAATCGACAGCGAAACGATTGTTTTTCATGACAGCGTCACCAATAAAGACATTAAAAAGTCGGAGCTCAACAACATAAACTCTATACAATTGGCGGATTTTATTGCAGGAGTATTCGTGCTTGCAGTACATTTGGGCAATAATAAGCAGGGTAGTGCTTATGTGAAGCAAATCAAGGGCGATTATATCGAAAAGTTCCGCAAAGATCAATACGATTTCATAATAGTTAACGGCGAAATCGACCATTTAGAGCAACCAGGCCAAACGATGACATATCATAAACCGCTCCTCGCTTCTGCTGCCAGTGAAAAGCGGATGGCATTGGGGGCTGCTTTAGCTATCGGCTTTGCCGGTCAAACAGTCGCCTTGCTTGTTGCCGACAACCAAATGGGGTTACGCTGGAATATAACTGCCCTTATTATCACTTTGCTTGTCAGTTTTGGTGTCGCTTTCATTCACTTTTCGGCTGCGAGGCGACTTATTTCAAGCAAAGCAATACCTGTTCTATTTGCTGCAATAACGCTGGCACCTGTTGCAATTAATCGGCTGACTTTCAACCAAGATACAATTGTTGCAAAGCATTTAATCCCTAACGCGCTGGGATTTTTAGCAAGCTATGCCTTTCTTCGTTTGTTTATTGCCAGAGAAGACTCCTATTTCAGGTTAGAGAGGCGAAGCTTGGTGTACGTTGTAGCTACGACGCTTTGTGCGCAGCTAGCCTTGCTTACCATCGTGCTTTTTAACCAGCATGAGCACATATATCAGTTTTTCAACAATATTTTTCTGTTTATGACAACGGCATGGTGTTTATACCAAGCTGTTTCATGGGCGGCAAACACATCTTATTTAATACGCATCAACCAAAAACTGCAATTAAGTCACAAAGAAATGACACTGTTTTTATTGCTTATTCCTTTTTTTGTTATTTGCGGATTGCACCCGGATAACGCATTTGTGTTCAGCATCTTTTTAGTTGCTACGCCAATGGTAATCATTTTAACCAGCATCATATGGCTTATTGGCTACAAACTGTCTTTCCGCAACAAAAGCACGATTATCATTTATTTGCTGCTTTCGGTAGCCGGATATTTATATGTTTTGTGGCGCAACGACGTGATAGCGCAACACACCGTGCCGATTTTAGCATGTTCTCTTTTGGTTATGTCAATGTTTATAAGCCGTACGTCTGACCCAGCCATTCATTTTAACGACGCATTTGAAGATTTTTACTGGCTTATGTTAAGCAATAACAAAATTATTGATCGCTATGGCTTTTTGTCTCTTTTGAAAGATGTACCACAGAATGACGAAGACTGCTATTATACTGACGTTTTGTGGGATACTTTAAAGAGTACAAATCACAAGCCATTTGAGTTTAATCAGACTTTGGAGGAGTACAATTTTACTTCTTATCGTGAAATGGCGGAATACAGTAATGCCGCACGTGTAGAGCTTCAAACGAAATTAAATATCGCCCGCAACATGGTAAACATGGGGGAACCCATCGAAAAAATAGAGCAAGTCTCGCAACTCAGCGAAAGTATAATTAAAAGCGCTTGTCTATAAAACCGAAATAGGAGGTATAGTATGACGCAGATAACCGCCGACAAAATGAATGAATTAGCAAAAAAAATCAAAAAAATGTCCAAATATAAAGATGTCGACATTCCTACCGATACAATACTATCTCTTATCGAACTCACGTATCCCATTTCAAAAAATTTAGCTGACTTAGAAAAAAGAATACGCGAGAAAGTTCATAATATAACCGCGCTGTATTTAGGTGACATAGATTACAAAAAAGCAATAGATGAATTTAGGCAAGTAAAAAATGACCCCAGCGCATTGGAAGCATTTGCACAGCAAAAATTAGCATTCCATGCATCAACCAAAGAACGAGGCCATGATTTAGCCAGTTTGTATCAACAATTATTTAGCCGAATTGGCCCTTGCAAACATATTGCAGACTTGGCATGCGGCATACACCCCTTGGGCTTGCCTTTTATGGGGCTGCCCTTAGATACCGGCTACTATGCATATGATTTGAATAAAGCCAGGGTGGATTTTTTAAATGTTTATATTACCGAACAGGGGTACAATGGGGGATGCTTTCATCAAGATATACTTGTACACCCGCCTGCTATTGACTTTGATGTAGTGTTCTTTTTTAAAGAAGCGCACCGTTTTGAAAAGCGGCAGCCCGGGATTATGTGCACGTTCTTAGATAGCATAAAGGCATCAAAAATAGTGGTTTCTTTGCCTTTGCAAAGTTTAGGGACAAGCAGTGAGTTATCCCCCAAATATGAAAAAACCCTATATGTATATGCCACCCAACATGGGTGGTCTTTTGATAGCTTTACACATGGCAACGAGGTATTCTATATCATTGATAAAAACATCACTTATGATAAGGCTCCCCGCTGTTAATACGAAAAGCGCGGTAAACTTGCTCGGCAAGTATAACCCGCATAAGTTGATGCGGAAATGTCATTTTGGAGAAAGACAGTAAAATGTCGGCTTTTCTTGTCACTTCTGGACTTAGCCCCAAAGAGCCGCCAATAATAAAATATATATGGCTGTGGCCGTCAACGGATAGCTTTGAAATTTTCCCCGCAAATTCTACACTGTCCAGCTGTACGCCGGCAATAGCTGTAGCAATTACATATCCGCTGTCTTTGATACATTTGAGTATCCGCTCGCCCTCTTCCCGCAGGATAATTTGTGCTTCGGCGTTGCTTATCTTTTCCCGGGCGGGTTCGTCCATTACTTCGATTATATTAAATTTTGCATATTTAGAAAGCCGTTTTGCATATTCATCCACTGCCGATTTAATATATTTTTCCTTGAGCTTGCCTACGGTTATAAATGTGATTTTCATATATTGTCCTGTCTTTTTTTACGAATTTTATTTTCATAAGTATAGCATGATAACTCAATTTGTAGTTGAATTTATCAAAAATTCAATTTTGCGGTTATTGCGCTGGGTTGCTTTACAATGCATAATGACTACAAAAGGTGGTGTTGATTATGCGCGAAATTTTGGCCGGGAACATAGCCCGCTACAGGAAAGATACAGGGCTGACACAGGAAGTTCTTGCAGATAAGCTGGGTATTACATTCCAAGCGGTTAGTAAGTGGGAAACGGGGCAGTCTGTACCGGATACAATGCTGCTGCCAGAAATTGCCCAAATTTTTAATGTTAGCGTAGATAAACTGCTGGGGTATGTATCATTCAGGAACGATACATCATCTTACGAAGACGATTACCGCAAGCCGGAGTATTATTGGGGTGTTCAGCCATCAACAATGTGTCTAAAGGTGCTGGAGCTACTGCCGCCGGTGCGCTCAATAAAAATTTTAGATATCGGATGCGGCGAGGGCAAGGACGCTGTATTTCTTGCCCGTTGCGGTTATGATGTAAGTGCTTTTGATATTTCAGATGCTGGGCTTGAAAAAACAAAACGCCTTGCCGACCAAGCGCGTGTCCATGTGAAAACATTTAAAGCTAACTTGCTGGATTATCGTTTGGAAGAAAAATACGACGTGCTGTTTTCAAGCGGTGTACTGCACTATATGAAACCGGAACTGCGTGACGAAATTATGGCAAACTACAAGTCCCATGTAAAAGAAGGCGGCATTGTGGCATTTCACGTTTTTGTACAAAAGCCTTTCATTAAACCGCCGCCAGAAAAAGAAAGTGCTTTTTCATATCACTGGAAAAGCGGGCAGCTGTTCATGTATTTTCACGACTGGTATATCGAGCATTGTACAGAATATGTGTTTGACTGTAATTCGTCCGGTGTTCCGCATAAGCATGCGGCTAATAGATTATTTGCAAAAAACGTTGTGATATAAACGAAAAGGCCGAATTAAAATAGGGTAATGGAAAGAAGTGCAAGAGAATTTGGTGACAATTTAACTATTAGAGCAGCAAAAGACGGCTATACTAATCCTACATTAGTCCAGCCGCCTTTTGTATTACTTGAAAACAGAGTAAGCACAAGGTATAATAACGTCAGAATGAATAAAGGGGGCATGTGATTTGTACAAATCAAAAATATACCTTGATAGTTGCTGCTTCAACCGCCCCTTTGATGATCTTTCGCAAGATAAAGTTCGCTTCGAGTGTGAAGCAGTTTTAGAGATTTTGAACAACTACGTTGCGGGAGTATGGGATGTTTTCCGAAGTGACGTGCTTGATGACGAGATTGACAGGATTGCAAATTTTGTTAAGAAGCAACAGGTTCTAATGCTGTATTCATCAACTTCAATATACATCCCACTAACTGATGAAATTGTTTATAGAGCAAAGGACATTCAGCAGATATCCAGTATCAAGCCCTTTGATGCCATCCATCTTGCAAGTGCAGAATATGGCAATGCAAGCGTTCTTTTAACTACAGATAAAAAGTTTATAAATCAAGCAGCAGTGATAAACACAAGCGTTAAAGTAGCAAATCCCGCAATATGGTTAATGGAGGTAATGTATAATGACCAGTGATTTAAGCGTAATTCGAGAAAGAGGATTTAACGCATTAACAAAAGAATTAGGGCCGTCTGGCATGGCTATTTTTATGCGTCAATTTGACAATGGTAGTGGCAATTATACTGAAGAACGAGAAGAATTGCTGAAAGACATAACCATTGACGACATAGTTGCGAGCATTAAAAACCGAAAAGGATAACATATGCTACAGCTACACATAGTCAAACAAAGGGCTGTCTCTACAAGGGTAAATTCCCTTGGTGAGACAGCCGCTTTTTATGCGTATCGATAGCTGCTTTCGTTTTCCTGCATCATACTTTCGATAAAAATTCCATATCCCTTTGTGGGGTCTTGCACAAATACGTGAGTAACCGCGCCAACCAGCCTGCCATTTTGCAGAATGGGGCTGCCGCTCATGCCTTGCACAATTCCGCCGGTTATTTTAAGCAGTTGTGGGTCGGTTATACGAATTATCATGCCCTTTGTTTCGTCGCTGGTTAAGCGGTTTACGCTTTCGATATAAATTTCGTATTCGCCAACACTGTCGCCGGTCACGTTGGTTAGTATAGTGGCTGGCCCTTCTTTTATGTGGGAACGCAGGGCTATTGGTATTGGGGCGCGGGTGACTATTTTTTCTTTCGCGCTATTGTCCAGCGTACCAAAAATGCCGTTATTATTGTTTGTAACTATTTGACCAAGATTGCGGCTGGAGTCTACACTTCCTTCAAGTTCGCCCGGTGCGCCGCGCGCGCCTTTTTTGACCGATGTCACTGTAGATGGCATTATTGTGCCGCTTTTTACAGACATTAATTTTTTTGTATCAACGTCCATTATACCGTGGCCAAGCGCGCCAAATGTGCCGGTGTGCGGGTTGTAATACGTCATTGTACCAATGCCCTTTGTGGAATCCCGTACCCATGCGCCAATGCGTCGCACGCTGTCTGTAGCGGCCACAGCGGGGGAAAGGGATAGTTCCAAGTCTGTCCCGTTGCGGCGCAGATGTAAGATGATATCGCCCTTGCTGTCAGCAACAATTTTGCTTAGGGCTTCCTTATTTTTTATTGGGGTATCGTTTACCTTAAGAATCAAATCCCCTGCGCGGAGTATACCCTCGCTTGGGCGGTGTGCTTCGCCGTCCTCCCCTAAGAAACCGCCGGTGCCCAGTACCATAACGCCGTCGGTATTTATGCGCACACCAATTGCCGTGCCCAGCGGTACAACTTTGACATCCGGCATAACATCCAGCGTAATGCGGCGCATTGGCAGCCCAAAAACGCCCAGCGTCATTTCCGCAGTACCGGCACCGTCTGTAACGATGGTGAACGGCTGGTTTGCGAGTATGCTAAAGTTGTCCGTTACTGGACGGTCATTAACTTTGGCCACAGCTGCAGTTTCGCTGCTGAAACCGGCAAAAAGCGGAATCCCCACGTTTAATCTGTGCGTGGCAAATTCCGTCAGGCGAATTTCGCTTGGAAAATGAAGAAGTGCCGAAATATTGCCGACAAAATACCCGGCAAGTATAGCTAATATGAAAAAAGCAATAATACGTTTAGGTTTTTTGCACATTTGCATTTATGATAAAACCCCCTTAATCCTTATTTATCCTAGCCGGAATTTGGGGGATGTATACGTGTAAAAATTATACTTTTGCATTGCAGTATTGCTGTGTTATGATGTCATTGGTGATGAAAACATGCAAATTAACAGACTTTTTCAAATAATTTACACATTGCTGGACAAAAAATCTGCCACTGCCAAAGAATTGGCCGCCCAACATAGCGTATCCGTACGCACAATTTATCGGGATGTAGAAACATTAAGCTCTGTGGGCATTCCAGTTTATACAGAGCAAGGCAAAGGCGGCGGCATTAGCTTACTACCTAATTTTGTGCTAAATAAATCAATTTTAAACGAAAGGGAGCAAACAGAAATTTTGTCTGCACTGCAGGGGCTTTCCAGTGTAAAAACAATTGAAACAGACAGGGTATTGCAGCGTCTGTCAACTTTTTTTAACAAAGCTGTTGTTAACTGGATAGACGTGGACTTTTCGCATTGGGGTTTTATAGCGGGCGAATTTTTTAATGGCTTTAAAACGGCTATAATAAGCCGGCGTGTGGCGGAATTCGATTATTACGCTGTGTATGGCGAAACCGCGCCAAGCTTTACAAGCCGCCGCATAGAGCCTGTCCAGTTGTGGTTTAAGGGTAAAGCGTGGTATGTAAAAGGCTTTTGTCTGCTTAGGCAGGATATCAGGACGTTTAAGTTATCACGCATGGGAAATTTGATAATTACAGACGAATATTTTGCCGAGCGTGACTTGACTACCTTGATTCAGACGCCCAGTAACCCAGACTGGGAAAAGAAAAACATTCCGCTAAAATTTAAAATTGACCAGGAAATGGCTCACCGGGTTTATGACGAATTTCACGAAAGCCAGGCAGAAAAGCAGCCTGATGGTAGTTTTATTGTTACAACAAGCTGGCCGGAAGATGACTGGGTTTACGGCACAATATTATCGTATGGGGAACATATCGAGGTTTTGGAGCCGCCCCATGTACGGGCATTAATTAAGGAAAAAGCAGAAAAAATTGCAAAAAAACATTTATAACTTGACGCGCTGTTGTCAGGTTTACTGTGCTATGCTTAGCGAGAACCTAAACCAATCTAAGGAGGCGCGTACTTATGGAGAACGCTAAGCATTGCCAATCGTGCTATATGCCGATGAATGAAGCCAAAGACTTTGGCACCGAAAAAGATGGAAAAGCCAGTGCCGATTACTGCTGCCATTGTTACAACGATGGCGATTTTACGTGGAAGGCATCTTTTGAGGAACATGTAGAGGGTAATATCCAGTTTTGGAAAGAAGACGGCGACAAAAGTGACGACGAAGCAAGGGCGCGTATTATGGAAGTTTTCCCAACCTTGAAACGCTGGAAAACAGCATAAAATATAGCCCTGTCAAGATTGAGGTGTGCAAAGAGAGGAGTATCCAACATGCTAGGTACACTAAGAGCAATGCAAAAAAAGAACAGCGGCATCCCCGAAAACGTATTACCTATATTCGAGAACATAGTACAAAAACACATGGACGAAAATGACGGCGGTCTTACCGGGGTCAAATGCTTTGCCCCGGAATGGGACGACGACTTTTGTCAAGCAATGACTAATCACCTTACTCGCGAGCAACGGTTCAAATTATACGAAACCCATGGCGGTTGCAATGGCACCGGGGATGACAAACGGCGCAGAGCTTTCGCGCTTGAGTATGCTCATTTGGCTCTTGATGAAAGAATGGCATTGTTCTCGGAAACATTTAAGAGATGGAAGCCTGTACTAAACGATGACAATACGCTAACGCTCACATTCAAATGTTCGCATGGATATTACAAACGCGCGCGGGAAGGGAAATACACCGCCCCGCCACCCAATGCGGAATACTATTTTGAAAAATGCGCAGGCGGCCGGCTATATGAGCTGCAAAAGGCGTTGGGAATAAAACTGAGAATTAAATCGGTAGATATATCTCCGCTTACCGAAGATGTTAAAAACCCCGTTGTGTTTACATTTGAAATAGTGGACTAAGACCGTTATGCAAATAGGAAATTTTTGGAAATATGGTATATGAAATACTTTGTCCAAGAAATAGCGCGGAACTATCTAAGAAATCTCCCGGACGGAACCGAAGAGTTTAACGTGCATCAAAAACATTTGCATGGGCTTTCGGAAGAAGAGTTTAAGGATGGATACTCTGCGCTTATACTATTTATGCGGGGTTTGTATGCAGACATTATTAAAGACCCGGCCAGTTTTTATATGATGACTCCGCAGCTTGTAGAATCGGAAACCCCAAAAATCAAATTTGGAATAGAATATCTATATCGCTGTCTAAACGATGAAAATCGCGAAATTGCCAAAACATTGCATGACTTTGTTGAAGGAAAAAACCATAAGACTAAAACACTGTTCTCCGGGTTTATGCGCAATATTTGGACATGCTCATACACAGGCATCAAAACAAAAAAGACTGTCATGTCACTCAAAACACAGCAAGACAGGCTTAGAGTCAAATTAAACCTTGAAAATATCCACGAGTACATGGACGTAATAATGCAAATGCCCAAATATATCCGCGAAATAATCCGTAGCAATGGCGACCCGTGCAACCGTTCGCATCAATGTTTTGCTAAGTGCGCAGGCGGGTTTGCCTTTGAAATGGGTGGCGTGGCTTACAAGACATGCCGTGTCAGCGCGTTTTGGTTTAATAATATGGCGGCGCAGGATGTTCCGTATATCAAAAAATTGCTTGAATTTAATATGCCCTAATGGCTGTTAGGAGAGAAAATTTGTGAACTCGCAAAAATTGTCAATCTCAGATTTTAATGCAGAAGAGAAATATCGCAACTTTGTATTGCAAGTACATGAACTTTTGACCCAAAACGGCTATAAATCAAAAATTCTATTAAGGAAGCATGGCTTATCTGCACAATATAATTCGCCAAATACAAAAGGGAATGCACTGCAGCTTATCATCCGTGATAATATGCTGCATATGTACTTGTACAACATTTTTTTGCATGAGTTTGATGGATTTTTAGAAAACTTGCCGCCAGTCATTATTAAGGAGTATACCGAATATCGAAACTGCACAGACTCTTGCAATCCTGTATGCGCAGGTCATAGACTTCATTACACAATCAATGGCATACAATATCGCAAATGCTTATCTGGACGAAGGTTTTTTACAGTGGATGAAGAAATAATTGGGATTTTATCTGTACTAAGAAAGGAGACATCGTAATGGCAAAAAAAGACGACAAATTCGCGCACAATGGCGAAGATTTTGAAGGTTGTCGATTCGTAGGGTTCAATTTTTCACTTGATAATGCGGCAGAACGTGATTTGCTTGAAAAATGGATTGAACTGGAGGTATTCCAATGATAGAACTCCCTGAAACCCATGTTCTGACAAAACAAGTTAACGAAACGCTTACCGGTAAAGCCATAGCAAATGCCGTAGCCAATGCGCACCCGCACAGCTTTGCATGGTATTCTGGCGACCCTACTACCTATGGCGCGATGCTGGCAGGCCAAAAAGTAAGTCAGACCAGCACAGAGTTTGGTTCTTGCGGCACCAGCGTAGAAATAAAATGCCAAGACATGCTACTGTCTATTAGCACGCCAATAAAATATCATAATCCCGGAGAAAAACTGCCAAAGTCGCACCAACTTCTGCTGGAATTTGACGATGGCTCACATATGAGCTGCACAGTGCAAATGTGGGGCAGTATGCTATGTGTACCGTTTTCACAAAGGCCGGAACCCCCGCAAACCCCATGCCCGTTTACCGACGCATTTGACGAAAGCTACTTGGATGGTCTTATTGGTAAAGAAAGCCCCACCCTAAGCGCAAAAGCACTTCTGGCAACAGAGCAGCGTATTCCGGGGCTTGGCAATGGCGTTTTGCAGGATATTTTATTCAATGCTGGGATACACCCTAAAAGAAAGCTTGCTTCACTTAGCGACACGGACAGAGAGCGGCTGTTCCACAGCATAAAATCCACTCTAAAAAACATGCGCGACAAAGGTGGCCGCGATACAGAGAAGGATTTGTTTAACCAGAACGGCGGATATGTAACTATACTTTCGAAAAACACATTTATTTTTCCATGCCGCGAGTGCGGTAGCCAGTTGGTGCGACAAGCTTACATGGGCGGTAATATATATTTTTGTCCTACGTGCCAGCCAATGTAAAGGAGGCTTTGACCATGGCCATGACATTGCGAGAAAAACTGAAAATTATTGATAACTGGCTCATTTTTAGACGCAGGACATATGCTGTGCCGGGGCATTTTGATATTTTTGACAACGGGAAGTACGAAGTAATGACACCTATCGACGATGCAAAAGGCTATCGCGAAGTCTTTAATATACGACTTGAAAATTTGTCGGATGATGAACTGCAACAAACTGTTAAGGAAATAAGGGGAATAACAGGTCATGACTCAGAGGATTTTGTTCATATAGAATGGCCATTTGCGTGTTCGGAAAGGATTCATCTTGCAATTAGGGGCGAAATACCTATGCATCCCATGATGGACGAATTGGTATTTGGGATTATGATGCCGGAAGATGCACCTGCTTGCCCAGAAATTACAAGGCTAACCTTAAAAAGAGTTGCCACTCGTGAGGATTTTGCAATTTGGTGCCGCGTCCTGTACAACGACGAGATGATTTGGGTATACGATGAAGAGAAGCATTTTCACTTGGTTGAATCCGGCGAAATGATTTGCTTGCTGGCCTTTGTTGGCGAAAAACTTGTAGCCACACCATGCATCTTGAACGAAAAAGGGGCAGCGGCGTTTGAACATGGTGAAGTTTTGGCAAAGTATCAAAACAGTGAAGTTTTAATTGCTATTTATCAACACGCGATTAGACAGGCATTTGAAGCGGGAGTAAACTTCGTTATTGGATATACTCATCCTAAATTTGCCCCGGATTCTTACGCGGTTTTTAAGAAGTTGGGATTTTTGGCGGTTACATCATAATTGGAAAAGGAGCGGTAACAAATGAGTGCTGCTAACCATGGCGAGGCTACAATGCAACCGCCAATAAGCGAATACGCAAAATTTATGAAAAACCTGATACCGGCGGACATACCCGAAACTTACACGCTAAAACTTATGTTTAAAGACGTCGCAAGTGACAAAAATATACGAAATGGCATCATTGCCTTCAGGGATTTTTTGCATTTGTTTTGCGACCGACTAATTTCTGACGGGGATATGTATGCCAAGCCGAAAAGGACAAAGAACCCTGACAGCTATCCGTTTTTGCACGATGTTAATCAGATGCTGATTCACATAGGGTATCACGACAAGTTGGCCGATAGCGGCGGCTCGTTGTTGGTAACTGAATCGGCCCCTAAAATATCTGCTCCAAAGCAAAAGGAATGTTTGCGTTTTTTGACTTTATGTGGTTTTGTTTTTGCCGGTGAAGAATTTATGGAAGTGACGTATCCCGCCGCCCCAATTTTGCTGACGGGGTTAAAAGCATTATCGGTTGCAAGTAAAGAGTTGTATGTGCAATTTGTTAATAACGCCCATAATCTGTTTAGGTGCGATTACAGGGTAATGCAAGCGGAAGATGTGGACATGCTGGATGTTTTGACGGATATTTTGCATCCGTTGCCTGAAGAAATCCAAAAATTCGCATTTGAGTTGCACAAGCGTTATGTAGATATGGGCATGACTTGCGCGACACTCTACGACAACGCGGTTCATTTTGTATATGCATATACCGCAAAAAGCCGAAAGGCTCTATCCGTACGGGATATATACTCCAAAAGGGTATGGCAGTTCCATTATTCAATGAAGTATGGTTTTAGTATATTTGTAAGGGCTAAAAAAACAGAAAAATATGCGGACGTTATCGAAAATTTCCCATTGTACTTGCAAGAAAAAATAACAAGAGGTTATGGCTGCGACAGGAAGCTGCGCAATGAACGCTGTCAAGGCGGCTGCCAGGGGATTCGCATACCGCTTGACGACTCAATTGTCGATATGAAACAGGATATCAAAATATGGCTTGATAATGAAATGCCAAGTGCATTATGAAAAGCGGCTACGCCGCTCCCCGAAGGAAGCGTAGCAGGGATTCACTCCCTGCGGAGCGGTGGGGTTTGGGGCAGAGCCCCATTTAAATAGAGGGAGGCATAGTTATGTCAAATGCAGTATTTTTCAATTCGTACAAGATTAAGAAAAGTTCATCTGTGCCGGAGTTTTTACAAACGGTAGATAATTTGGTTCGCGAGTATGCATCAAAACAACCGGGTTTTATTTCGATGGCACTACTTTCCGATGACGAGATGTGGGCAGATTTTGCTGTTTTTGAAACTATGGAGGATGCTATAAGCTTTGAAAACCCAACCGAAACCAACGAATTTGCAGAAAAGTTTTACTCGTTTTTAAATTTTAGCACTTGCAAAAGCCGCATGTTTTCGGTTGAAAAAGACTATCCGTTAAAATCAGAAATGCCAAAAGCGGTTACTTTTGTGACTTTCAAGCTTAAAAAAGGCGCGTCAGTGCCGGATTTCTTGCGTGCTTCAGAAAACGCAGGTAAAATGCTTCCTGCCGGATGCATTTCCAATAAACTGCTAACCAACGGAGATATGTGGGCGGATTTAACTTTTTGGCAATCAATGGACGATGCAAAAAATGAAGCGGAGTATGACCAAGATGTTTTCCGCGAGTATTTTTCATTTATTGGCAGTGTCGAGGCTCGCCGTCATTTTACTGTGCAGCAGGTGCACTCATGACCACTAAACAAGAGCGGTCAGTAATATTCAAGTCATTTCAGTCCAATATAAAAAAAAGTGTTTCCTTTGACGAGGGTAAGGCAAATTTTTTTGCACTCAGGAAGGAACTGGCGGCAATATGTGATTATATTTTTAAGGTTTGCGGCGATGAAGATTTTTGCAAAATGCCCCTTAAAAGCGATAAAACCATTGCATACTACCTGTATCACTTGTATCGGATTGAAGATGCGACATCCAATGTTTTAATTGCGGGCAAAGAGCAGTTGTTTTTTGCAGGAAACATTAATAAGCAACTAAACTCCCCTGTAATTACCACAGGCAACGAAATAGCCCGTGACGAGATAATCGAGTTTAGCAAAGCGTTGGATATTACACAACTCAAGGAGTATGTTGTTGCGGTTATGGCCAACACAAACGAGATAATTAACGGCATGAGCTTTCAAGATTCCAAAACAAAAATTTCGGCAGAACGAAAATTGGAAATCATAAAATCCAATACTGTATCTACAGATAAAAGTGCGTTTTGGCTTGTTGATTATTGGTGCAATAAAACTTATGCCGGTTTGATGCTTATGCCATTTTCGAGGCATATAATGCTGCATCTTGATGGCTGTCTACGAATAATTAACAAAATCTAAAAAAATAGGCTTCTTCGATAAACAACCTAAAGCCAGGCGTGTTGGTTCGTGAATACGGCCTTCGGAAAAGATCACTGCGTTGGCCGAAGAGAAACCGGTCACTTTGCCGCGCTCGTTTGTTGCTACTAGTACAGACCCCGGTAGTTTTGCTATATCTTCATCTGAAATCAATGCCGCACCGTGTAAAAATGCGGCGTTATTGTAAACCCTGCGCATATGTGAAATCTGCTCTGGCTGCATTTCGGATACGGCTATATTATATATGTTTTCGCCCATATAATTATAGTCGGTTCGGCGTATGGCAAATGGAGTCCGTAATGTAGCGGGGTCATATATTATTTTATTGTTGTCAAAAACATTTTCGGCAATTGCATAAACTTTTTCGCCCAAAGCTTCAGCCAGCACTTGAACAAGATCATAGTATCCATCGCCATTGTACAAATTATCAAAAAAGGCTGTTCTGTCCGCGCGGTACTTGTCTGCCGGCGTTAAGTCTGTGAAAAGCGCCCGGTGTATTTGCTGGTTATCTGCAATTTCTTCCTCTTTTATCTGGTGGTTGTCAAAGCTGCGCCACCCGGTATACTCTACCCCATTAAGCCGCGCTTGTTCGCTGGGGCTGCTGGCCAGGGCGCGTACCTGATGACATAAGGCATCGCCTTTTAGCATATGCTTGGGCATGTACTGGCAAAATAGCGGGTGGAAACCCGGCGTAAAGCCCATGTCCCAACAGCACCAAGTAATGCCTATTTTTTCTTCTTGCTCTTCCAAAAAGGCTTGGGCATATGTGCAGCGTATCGAGTATAAGTGATGCTTTTTATGAGCTGGCGCCGCGGCGTAAACGCATTTGCAGGTGTAGCCCCAGTCTGCGCCAGTATCATGCCACATTGCGTCCATGTCCGCGATAAGCAGGGCCGGGTCTTCGCGATAGCGGGCATCTTGGGCTGCCAGGTCGCGGTTTATTTCTCCTTGATAACGGCCGTTTTCGCGGCGGTGTTCTTCGGCTATATCCAGGACTATATCCTCGTTGCCCAATTCATTGATAATTGCACGCAGCAGCCTTGCATATACCTTTGCGCGAAAGATGCTGCCATTGTCCCATTCGGCAATTGCCCTTACGCTTTCCAGCTTTTTATGTGTGTTGGTCATGTCTATAGCTCCTTTTGGAATGTAAATGCGTGGATAAGTTCCGGCTTGTAGCCCAGCTTTTCGTAAAATTTGACTGCACGGAATAGCCCGTTGTTAGTTGCTAATATCACCCGTCTGGCACCTAGTTTGTATAAGCGGTTATGCGCTGCCGTAATTACATGTAGCCCATAGCCCTGCCCGTGCGATTCTGCTTGAGCATATATCCAAAGCTGGCCAATGCCCTTGCCAAAATGTGCGGAAATAGCTTTATGATATGTGTATCCGCAAGAAGCCAAGACCTCTTCACCCCGTATCACACGAAATTTGCCGTTAATGGATAACTCGTCTTCGGAATTGTCTACTTTAATAATTTTTAAACCAGAATCAATAATATCCGGGCAAGCGGGCATGTCTAAGTACATATTTATGATGTCCAGTTCCAAATCCCAACCCTGCCGCGCAAAGGCATTGCGGGTGGCGTACAGCCCGCCCCAGCAATAAGATTCTGTCCCATGCATAAGGCAGCTGTAAGGGTTAAGCCTTAAATTGTGAGAGCGGATTAACCCAGCGCGGGAGGCCGCCCAATTCTGCGCTTCTTGTAAAAGTGCTTGGGCAACATCGTTACTGTCGGCCAGCAGCAAGTGCAGTATTGCAAATTTATCATCGCCGTCAAGCAGGCTTATATGCACAACGCCTTCTTCCAGTTTGCCGTTCTTCTCGCGGCTCCCAATTAGGCAAAGAGTCTCGTTGGCGGCAAGGAAGGGGGCAAAAATTCTGCTGGCATAGCCTTTATTAAATGGCACGGTATAGGGTGCGTAGGTTAGACAGCGGTTACAAATGTCCAAAAACCGCGGCCAGTTTTCTGATGCGTTTTGCAGGGATAAGGGTATTATTTTCATGACGTGTTCCTCCTTTTGTGGTATCCTTCGGATTATACAGTTTTTGAGAGAGGATGACAAACATGGCTTTTAAACATCGTGTGCTTTTAAATTGGATTAACGATATCAGCACCATTCCACGTTATGGGCGGCGTTGGCCTATTATCGACTTGGATGACGCCTTGGTGCAGGATTATCGTAATTACATCGACGAGGCTGTCAAATGGGGCTTTAACGCTTTTACCGTATGGGGGCTTTTTGTAGACCATAGCTGGCCCGTCGACATTGCAAGCTGCTACCCCAAGCGGCGGCCATATGTAGAACAAATTTTGGATCATGCGCACAAACGCGGTATGCGCATGATGACTGGGCTTGGCGTCTATAGCTGGGGCTTTGAAGAACTGATACGTCAAAACCCCGCCCTTAAACGCTCTGCAATGAAACATCTTTGGGGTAATGTGCGTGAAAACAAAGAAGCAATGTGCTTTCACAGTGCTCAGGCGCGGGAAGTGATGAAGCGGGTGGTGGATTTCTGCTTATCTACGGGAATAGACGGCTTTGGTATGCAGGGCGCAGACCAGGGCAGGTGTATATGCCTTGACTGTGCCAGTTATTCTGACACTGCCTACTATGCCGAAATATGCGGCCATACGGCGCAATATATCCGTTCAAAAGCTCCCGACAAAATGCTTTCTGTAAGCGGCTGGGGAATGTCATTGGCCAGCGACAGGGATACCCTTGTCTGCCTGGGCAGAACTGTGGACTATATCACAGATGTGTCCGGTACTTCCGGGCATCCTGGTTCTGCCCAGCGGCGGTCGCTATATGCGGATTTACCATGCGCAGTCGGCACAGTTGGCGGGACCATTGTTGTGCCGCCCACGCGCTGGGAACGCTTGCGCTGGTTCTTCCCGCATATTCGTGTAAACGGTGACCATATCCGTAATTTATACGCCGATGGCGGCCGCGCAATGGAGTATTTTACGGGTGTGTTAGTGAACCCGGGCGACGAAGTTACATTAAAAGCGGTTGGTTGGCTGCTGCAAAACCCAGAAGACTCTGTAGAAAACGCCGCCGCTACTGCCGCAGCAGATGTCTTTGGCGCAGATGATAAAACCGCGGAGAAACTCGCAGAGCTTCTGCTGTCAGCAGAAGACACTTATTTTGGGTGGGTGAACGCGCCAAAAGACGGCGAGTTTGACTTCGAGCCGCTGTTCTCTGTTGACCCCGGCGCACCAATTTACTTAAAAGACAAGCCCCGGGAAGGCCTGCGCGTTTATAGGAATACTCTTTGCGATATCGAAAGGCAGCTTATGCCCCTCTCTTCTTCTTTGCGCAAGCCGGATGCTTTGGCGCGCTGTTTGGCCAGTATCAAGGGTACATTGGGCGATATTGACGCTCTTGTTTGATTTTTGCGGAAAAACTAAACCAAAAAAGTCGAGTAAAACCGCACCACAGATGATATCCTTTTTCAGAAAAGCGCGCCGTCGCGCTTCCCGCAGGCGTAGCGCCCCTACTTAAATGAAATAGGAGGAAAGACATGTGGACATACTAACAAGCCTAACCCGCGCAATGGACTACATCGAGGCAAACATTTGCAACGATTTGGACATAGATGCGATTGCCCGCGTTACCCCATATTCGGCATATCATCTGCAAAAAATATTTGCCTATTTGGCCGACATATCCCTTGCCGAATATATCCGCAGGCGTAAAATGTCTCTTGCGGCACAGGAATTGCAAAATGGCTCGTCTAAAGTTACCGATCTGGCTTTTAAGTATGGTTATGACAGTTTGGACAGCTTTTCCCGTGCGTTTGTGCGGTTGCATGGTGTTACGCCATCTGCGGCAAAAAGCGGCGGGGCGGCTTTGAAAGTATTCCCGCGGCTCTTCTTCCAAATTTCGATAAAAGGAGATGTGGAAATGAATTGCAAAATTGTTGAACTGGATGCCTTTAACGTTGTGGGCATCAAAAAGCGGTTTTACTTCGACGAACAAAGAAACCCGCAAGGCATACGGGAATTTTGGGCCGAGGTCAGAGGAGCCGGCATGTACTACGAAATTCAAAAACACAGCGACGGTAAGTTTGACGATTTGGTTGGTGTTTGTACCAACGGCGACAGCGAAGGGCTGGATTACTTCTTGGCCACTACAACCAAGCTGGAAAAAGCCACGGCAGGGCTTGAAATCTTCACCTTCCCGGCAAATACATACGCGGTGTTCCATTTCAAAGGCCCGCTTGACGAGGTAATGCCAACTGCCGAGAAGATGATTTTTACCGAATGGATGCCTGGCTCCGGCTACGAGCCTGTGGATGGCGCGGATTTGGAAGTTTATTCGGCATTGCCAGTTGATTCGCCAGATTATGAATTTTGGAGTTATGTACCGGTTAGGAAGCGTGTTTGACATAAAAGATAAATTGAAGAATAGAATTGCCATGGCAGAATTGTTTTCCGCCGGTAGTTTGCATTGTTAACATAGGCGGTAGTATAGTCGGTCAATTTAAGATTGACCGATACGATTGCTTCGCAATCGTCTGCACCTTCCTTCGCTTTGCTCCGGTCGGTACGGGGCGTTCGTGCAACTAAAATTTTGCTCATGAGGCTACGCCTCAAGCAAAATTAAGTTGACTCACTATATTTATATTTTGATATAAGAAACGTGGTGCATTATATGAAAAAAGTAAAGCCGCTCTATTATGTCGGAGCAACGATCAGTTTGTTTTTTGGTATCTGGCATTTTTTTGTTCCGTATTTATATGATTGGTTCCTGTATATTCCTAGCTATGAGAATCTTGTAGTAGGGATTGAATATACAAACTTCTTTTTCTCATTACTACTTTCTGGGCTAAGCATATTGCTTATTATGCTTGGCAGAAAGTTTTTTGCAGGGAGTAAAGACGTTCTCATCTTTTATGGATTATTGGTATTTACATGGCTTTGCAGAGCGGGAATAACTTTTGTCATACCGTGGCCGCTTGAGCCTATTCGATGGGCAGCTTATTGGCAACAAATTGCGGCGTTTGCGGTTTTCATTTTTCTGTTGATACCCTTCGTTTTTCAAATTTTCTCCAACAGAAAAAACTGCGCCGAATAAGTAAACTTAAAACAATTATCAATACTTAGTCATCCTCTTCTTCAATGGCATCTTCAAAAGCTTGGAAATCCGTCATGTCCCTTGACATTGTATGCTGCAAGAACCGTACTATAAATGGCGGCACAAAGAATACCAGCCAACCTGGGTGCCACAAGCCCCAAACAAAGCCCAGCAATAGGAAAACGCCTGTGGCGGCAGAATAAATTACAGAAACTAAGAGAGCAATCCTGGAATGTCTTAGAAACCCAGAATTAATCTCTCTTGTTTTTGGAATAGGGGCATATGAATGGGCCGGAGCGTAAGAGTTTTCGCCCAGAGACATTTCAACTCTCCTTAAAAATCAAATTTTCATAAAGTATAAATTTATCTGGCAACTATTTCAAGCAAAATATTGTGGCGTGCGCAACTAATGGTTGCCTGCCTCCCCTGTGCCTGATAAAATGGAAAAGTGACTGCGTCGCTTTCTGAAGGAAGCGTAGTTGGGATTCATTCCCAACGGAGCGGCGGGGCTTGGGGCAGAGCCCCATTTTAATGGAAAAAATAACAGGAGGTACAGCATGTATATTATTGACGCACACATACACCCGTTCATAGAAGGGCGGGACAACACTGGCCTTGTCCGCTATGGTGGGCCACGGTCACCAGAGGAATTTGTAGCAGAGCTTAAACGCGCAGGGGTTTCAAAGGCTTGCGGTACAGTAATTTCGCCCACCGACGGCAAGGACTTTGCAGATATAAAACGCCTTAACGACGACGCGATAAAACTGTGGCAAATGTTCCCGGATTTTTTTATCCCCGGCATTCATATCCACACGCACCATGTAGAGGCGTCGTGCAGGGAAATTGAAGAGAAATACGTGCTGGGTGTGCGCTGGGTTGGCGAACTTGTGCCATATATGACCGGCCACGACCTGTACGCTACCCGCGATGCTTTTCCAATTTATGACCTGATGCAAGAGAAGGGCATGGCGTTAAACATTCACCCCACCACGGACGCAGATTTGGAAGAACTGATGCAAAACTTCCCCAGGCTTAACATCGTAGTGGCCCACCCGGACGAAAAGCCAGAGTTTGAAGCCCACCTGGACCGTATGCGCCGCTATAAGAACGCGTACTTGGATATCAGTGGTACGGGGCTGTTCCGCAATGGGTTAATGCGCTATGGAATTGACAGGGTTGGTAAAGAGCGTTTCATTTTTGGGACAGACTTTCCTATATGTAACCCTGCAATGCAGGTGCATGGTGTGCTTTATGAAAAATTGACGAGTGCGGAGTTTGAAGCTGTGTTTTCCGGGAATTTTCTGGCATTGACAGCGTGATACGCAAAATAACAAGGAGGTTTGTGTTCATTTTGAACACAAACCTCCTTGTTATTTTATAAACCTATCGTCTTCTGGAAACTGTAACGTCGTCTGGCCTTGAATGTGGGTGTATTAGAAGTGACCAATCAATATGAGGCAAGATTGCGGTCCAATTAAGGTAGCCATTTTCCAGGCGTTCAAACTCTGTGGAGTGACTGGCTTCTTGCAAATATAGATAGTACCACGCGTTGGTATTTGTCATATCTGGCCAGCGTGTATGCCCGGCAAGCAGACTGTCAGCGGATTCTGGTACACGATTCAACATGCGATTAATAAGTGCGGCCACTTCTGCCCTGGTTATCAGGTCATTTGGCCTAAACGTGCCGTCTCCAGAGCCCTGCACCCAGCCGAAGTTAGCTAAACGGTTAATATATCCTTCTGCCCAATGTCCGTTAATATCGGTAAACGTAGCTTGTGCTTGGCTCGTTTCTTCAAAGAATCGTGCTGTAATTGCTGCTACTTCGGCACGGGTAATAGGGTGGTTAGGGTCAAATGTCCCGTTTGGCCTGCCCTGTACGATGCCGGCATTTGCCACTGTAGATATTGCATTGTTGAACCAGTCTGCGCTGTTTACGTCAAAGAATGGGTTCTGCTGACTCCACATCCGAATACGGAAATCATCGCTAAAGAGCCTGAAGAATATGGTCGCAACCTCTGCACGGGTAATATTGTCGCTTGGCGCAATACTACCGTCGGGCCTGCCGATTATAAATGAGTTGTGATATGGTGAAAATATGCCATGGATTATCGTGTATGGCAAATCTTCCGGCGGTTCGTCTGTTGGCTGCACATTTGCAGGCGGTGTTGGTGGGGTTGTTGTTGGCCATATAGGAGGAAGTGGGGGATTTGACGTTACGACGCCATTGTCGTTGCCGCCGCCCGCCGGTGTAAATGTCCAATATCCTGTAAAGATTACGTCATTTGCTGGCATGGTGAACGTGCCGTCATATACTGTTACGCCATAACTTTCTGTCGTCCAACCGCTGAATGTCCATGTGCCGGATACGCCATTATGAATAGTTGCAGTAGTGGTCAGCACAGGTGCAATTGTAACATTCGCGCCTTGCTGGTGGGTTGCCAAAGCCGGGATTGCCGGTGTAAAGGTTGCCGGCGTTGGGCCTGTTACCGTATAGGTTATAGTATGGGCTGGTATGGGGATAAACGTTGCAACCAATATCAAATCTTCTGAAATTGGTGTGGCAAAATTCCATGGAGTAGTGGTTCCCTGTACAACCCAGCTCGTAAACTGCAAGCCGGAAGGGGGTGCTGGATTGGCCGGTTGCGCCACTGTTTCACCGTCCGGCACTTCCACGATGTTTATTGTCGTTTCCCCTACAATAAATTCCACTATATGAGGAACATCAAGCTTAACAATCACTTCTTCTCGCATATATACAAAACCATCGTTAATTGGAAAATCACCAAATAAAATACGTCCTATTGCATGGATGCTTCTTGTGCGGTTGGGAATATCTACCGGGTCGCCGGTAAATTGTAACATAGAACCTCGTGGGTTATCCTCGTCAAATGCGAAAAGTATTTCCAAACGTCCGCCATCCAGGGCAAAGGCATCCGGTTCCCAATCTACTGTAAATGTATTGGTTTCTTCACAAATTACAATTTCAAGTGATACTGCCACATAAACATCTTTGCTTCCAGGGTAGTTGTAAAAGTGCCTAATATCTCCTTGATTTTGATTCAATAGCCCGTGGTTAGAGTCCCATGTTTCATCATAGGTCGTCCTGAAAACTGCGGCATCGCCACGGCGATCCCACCAGTTTCCCCAGCCCATCCATGCTGTCGGCCCCACAAATTCTATATAGGGAAATCCAGCAAGCGAAATGCTTGACAGGTCAACTTCGAGAAAGTAAGCTGGGTTATGCAGCCACAATTCTATCCGCTGATGCGGCATCACAGGCCAGATAACGTCCTCAATTGTAATATCACGCAGCATGGCGTCAACTACAAACCAAGAGTAGCCTGCCTCTAATAAAATAACCGGATGCGGCGGCCACAGGTCCCCAAAAGTTGCAGTTTGCCATGAAGGATAAAATGCGCTGAAGTCAATATTGCTAATTGCAACATCCTCAGAATTTCTAATCCAGATGGCCGGGCACCAAGTATATGGATTGATCCTTACTGTATCGACAACAATGTTCTCAATTGTAAGGCCGCTAACCCCATCGGCATCTATAACCACAGGTGATTGAGGGTGTGTACCCGTATTCGTAATTATTGTTTTGAAGGTAATATCTCTGATTACGATATTGCTAGTTATTACGCCGCTATCACCTTCGCAGCAGCATTGTGTATCCCAATCAAAGAAAGCTGCTATTCTAATTGCCGTACGATTCCAAATGTTATCCATATTGAGTATGACATTGTTATCATAGCCGCGGATGATTAAGTCACTCCGCTCTACAATGAGCCCAGTTCCAAATCGATCTTCAGAGGTGCCAGCACGATGTTCCCCCGGAAGCAATACAATTTCCCTGATATCAGGGTTGTCTATAGCCTCTTGAATGGCTTGGAAGCTATAGCCCGGCTGAATATAGGCCCTGTCGCCCACAATTTCATACATATTTGCCAATATCACAGGCTGTACGCTGGGCAGGTAATATTCCTCCAGTTCTTTCTCGTCCAAATCATAGCTATCATCATCTTGAGAATTGTAATAATGATTCTCTATTGCTGTATCCGCCGCTAGTGTAGAGCTGGGAAACAAACCTATTAGCATGACTAAGGCTAACAATAGGCACAGATACTTCTTTCGATAATACGTTTTTTCTTGCATGAATAATGCACTCCCCTTTTATGGATAATAAGACTCTGTTTTCAACTATACCACAAAATTACTTAGAATTCAACATAAACTAGAGAAATATTAGGCGTAAAATGTGCAAATTTCAGGAGTGGGAGTGTTGGTTTTGCGGGATTTTTTGCAAAAAAATAGGACTCTACGAGTCCAACATAAATAATTTCCCTTGCCAGGGCAGTAAGAAATAAAAGCCCTGCACTTCCTTGCCTCAAGGTTAATTTACATTAGCATACAAATGCTCACTTGTCAACAAAAATTAAAAAAAACGATAAATTTGCATGTTTAATACCAAAATCTCAACCCCGAAAGTACGCCAGCAAGCAATAACGGGTTTTGAATTTTGCAGGGCTGCGCTTATACTTTCAATATAAGAGGGGCTGCGCCCCATTTTAAAGGAGGCGGCATATGTCACATATTGAACTAAGCGGTATTAAAAAGCAATACAATGTATACGAACGCCCAGGTGGTAAATGGGGCCTGTTAAAAGGGGCTTTTGTGCGCAATAAAAAAATTGTAAATGCACTAAATGGCATCAGCTTTTGCGTGCAGCAGGGCGAGTTGGTGGGGCTAATAGGCCCAAATGGCGCGGGAAAGTCCACCACGGTTAAAATCATGAGCGGCATACTTACCCCAGATGGCGGGACTTGCGTTATTGGCGGCAGAATCCCGTGGAAACAGCGGAAAGCCCATGTTTCGAATATTGGAGTGGTTTTTGGGCAGCGCAGCCAGCTATGGTGGGACGTACCGGTTGGGGATTCGTTTCAGTTATTGCGGGAGATTTATGACATCAAGGAAGCGGACTTCCGCATGCGGTTGGCCGAACTGACAGAAGCTATCGACATAGCAAATATCCTAAAAACCCCGGCGCGGCAGCTGTCTTTGGGGCAGCGTATGCGCTGCGAACTGGTGGCGGCACTCCTTCACCGCCCACAATTGCTATTTCTTGACGAGCCTACCATAGGCTTGGACGCGGTTTCAAAGCTTGCACTGCGGGCATTTCTCAAAGAGGAGAACGCAAAGACGGGCGTTACCGTTCTGTTAACCACCCACGACATGGACGATATCGAAGCCCTGTGCCAGCGTGTAATGGTGATAGGCCATGGCAAACTTCTGCATGATGGCGGCTTGGACAGCCTAAAAAGCCGCTATGGGGCATATGATGGCCAGGATATCGACGAAGTAATTGCCGCCATGTACGGAGAGATGGCATTATGAGGCGCACATTTAGGGCCTGCATGGCATTGTTCAAAATTCGTGTGGTGGAACGCCTGCAATACCGGGCGGCGGCCATTGCCAATAGCAGCATCGGCATTTTTTGGGGGTTTCTGCAAATTGCGATGTTCACCGTGTTCTACACATATGGTAATGCGGACAGCGCGGCTCTTTCCTTGCCGCAGGCAATTTCATACGCGTGGCTGGTGCAGATTTTGCTAGGGCTTACCGGAATCGGCAGTATAGACGGCGAACTGCGCGGTAAAATTGTCAGCGGCGACGTGGCTCTTGAACTGTGCCGCCCGCTGGATTTATACAGTCATTGGTTTGCGCGCCTGGCCGCAGGCAGAGTAGGCGGTTCTTTGTATCGGGCAATTATTACGTTGGCCGTGGCGTGCCTTGTGCCTGCCGCGTTAAGTTTGTCCGCACCGGGCTCCATGCTTGGGTTCGCGACGTTTCTGTTATCTGTATGTACCGCGTTTTTGCTGGCAGTAGCATTCAGTATGCTGCTTGCCATTGTCCGCATGGGCTTGACTTGGGGCGACGGCCCGGTTTGGATACTTATTATTGTGGCCGGGGTTTTTGGCGGGAGTTATCTGCCCCTGCCGCTGTGGCCGGACTTTTTGCAACCGGTACTCATGTTCCAGCCATTTGCAGGGCTTATGGATATCCCGCTTAGGCTGTATGTGGGTAACATACCCCCAGGCGACGCACTGTGGGCCATATGCATTCAACTGTTGTGGACAGCGGCGTTTATTGCTATTGGGAAAGTGCTAATGCACAGGCAGATAACTCGCCTTATTGTGCAAGGGGGGTAGGGGATGGGCTTACTAAAAGAATTCAAATTATATTGGAACTATGTAAAGCTCCACATGCTATCCGCACTGGAATATAAGGGCTGGTGGGTGATGTTTCTGCAAGTCGTGGTCATAGTCATAGCCGAGCCGATTATGATTGTGCTGTTGTTTAACCGTTTTGGCAACATTGGGGACTGGACGATGGAGCGCGTTCTTTTGATTTATGCTATTACGATAACATCTTATGGGCTTGCGGAAAGCTTTTTTCGCGGCTTTTCCTACTTCCCGTCGCAGGTTCGCGGTGGCGGTTTCGACCGTATTCTGCTTCGTCCCAAAACGTTATTCATACAGGTTGCGGTAATGTTTTTCCATGCTCGCCGTCTGGCTCGTGTTGTTGTGGGTCTGGCAATAATTTTTTGGGCTTTAAACAGACTAGACGTCGCATTAAGCTTGTATGTTGCCGCAATGCTTGTGCTTGCCCTGCTTGGAGGCTTGTTAACCTATCTTGGGGTTTTTGTTATAGAGGCAGGTATATCTTTTTTTACCGTCGAAGGACTGGACTGGATTAGCATTTTCACATACGCCAGCTACGAAACCACTCGTATTCCTATAGACCATATGCCGCAGACTTTGCGTTATATGTTTACATTTCTTATGCCGGTGCTGGTTATCAGTTACTTCCCTGCGTCGGCAATTGTGGGATTTGGCGGGCCAGCATGGCGCGGGTGGCTGGCATTGCCGGCGGGGGTTTTATTTATGAGTGCGTCCATGCTGATGTGGAAAATAGGGGTAAGGCATTATAAAAGTACGGGGAGTTGAATAAATGTGTTTAAAGAATTCAGATTATACCGGAAATTTATGAAAATTCACCTTTTATCCGGGCTGGAATACAAGGGCTGGTGGGTGATGTTTCTGCAAGTTGCAGTCACGGTTATTGCGGAACCAATTGCGGTTATTCTAATGTTCAACCGCTTCGGCAACATTGGCGACTGGACTATGGAGCGCATTCTTTTGATTTACGCCATCGCCGTCACATCTTTTGGCTTGGCAGAAAGTTTCTTTCGCGGCTTTGACTACTTCCCGTCACAAGTACGTGGCGGCGACTTCGACCGCATTTTACTTCGCCCAAAATCGCTGTTTACGCAAGTTGCGGCATCGGTATTTCATATTCACCGTTTTGCCCGTGTAGGGGTGGGGCTGGCAATTATTTTGTGGGCTTTAATCAGGCTGGATGTTACATTTTCTATGTATAATGCCGCCATGCTTGTATTTGCACTGCTTGGCGGCTTGTTGATGTATGCCGGGGTTTTTGTAATGAGTTCCGGCATATCTATTTTTACTGTTGGCGCGCTGGACTGGATTTACATCTTCACCAATGCCAGCTATGAAACTACCCGCATACCCGTAGACCATATGCCGCTGGCATTGCGGAGTCTATTCACATTTTTTATGCCAATGCTGGTTATAAGCTACTTTCCTGCGTCGGCAATTGTGGGTTTTGGCGGGCCTGCATGGCGCGGTTGGCTGGCACTGCCGGCAGGTTTTTTGTTCCTTTGCGTATCCATGCTGGTGTGGAAAATTGGGGTTAGGCATTATAAAAGTACTGGGAGTTAAAGCCCTATGCGCACCATATTCCACGACAGTGGTTTTAATGTTGCGGAAAGCGTGCTGCCGCTTACATTTGCGGTATCGGCTACTTTAGGCACAATATGGCAAACATCCTTTGTGTTGGTTTGTTTTATATCATGTTCGCAAATCTCCGTAAAATCCAGAATACTTGTTAGGTCAAATCCTTGCAGTTCCGCTGTAAAACAGGCGCATTCGTCCTGTGAGCGGTTTACCGCAAAAATTATGATTTCATTTTTGTCAGGGTTGTGGATTGCTACGGACTCTACAAAAGGCACAGCTTTGTAATCTGCCGAGTCGTAAGCAGGGACTTCCATGTTGTGGCGCAGTACCATCCCATGCCCATGAGTTGCAGCTTGCATAAACGGGTAAAATGTTGCTTGCCGCCATGCCGGGCCGTCTTTTTCTGTCATAATTGGTGCTATAACATTTACAAGCTGCGCTAGGCAGGCGATTTTTACCCTGTCGCTGTTTTTTAGCAAAGTAATAAGCAAACACCCCAGCAGCAGCGCGTCCTCGAAGTTATAAATATCCTCCAAAATTGGCGGCGCTTGTTGCCATGGCTCTCTTTTGCTGTCTTTTCCGCTTGAGTGATACCAAATATTCCACTCGTCAAAAGACAGATTAATTACCTTGTCGCTTCGCTTTTTGGCCTTAATATAGTCGCATATAGCTGTGACGCTTTTGATGAAGCTGTCCATGCCAACGGACATGGCAAGATAATTTGGCAAGTCATTTTTATGGTTGTTATAGTAGCTGTGAAGCGAAAGATAATCTATATATTCGTAGGTATGCTCTAAAACGGTGGCTTCCCAGGCCGCAAATGATGGCATGCCAGGGCCAGAGCTGCCGCATGCCACAAGTTCTATGCTTGGGTCTACCCATTTCATAACCTTTGCGGCTTCTGCCGCAAGCCGGCCATACTCTTCGGCTGTCTTACTGCCAATTTGCCATGTGCCGTCCATTTCGTTCCCTAAGCACCATGTTTTGATTTTGAACGGTGCTTCCGCCCCGTTTTTACGGCGTAAATCGCTCCAATATGTGCCGCCGGGGTGGTTGCAATACTCTACAATATTTCTGGCGGCGTCTATGCCCCTTGTGCCTAAGTTAACCGCCATATTTACTTCTGCTTCAACATCCTTGGCCCACTCAGCAAACTCATGCAGGCCAACTTCGTTGGTTTCTACCGATTTCCACGCAAGGTCCAACCTTTTTGGCCTGTTTTCCACCGGGCCTATCCCATCTTCCCAATTGTAGCCGGAAAGGAAGTTGCCGCCGGGGTAACGGATAAACGGCGTGTTTAGCTCCTTTACCAGTGCTTTTACATCCTCGCGCATGCCATTTGCGTCCGCAGTGGGGTGGCCGGGTTCGTAAATGCCGGAATACACTGCCCTGCCCATATGCTCCAAAAAGGAGCCGTATATACGCGGGTCAATTTCACTTATTGTAAATGCCTTGTTTGCTGTCATTTTTGCTTTCATGTAAACCATCTCCTGTCAGATATCTGCGGTACGCCGAGGGCGGCGCCCCCTACACCTCAACTTTGACCGGTGCAATGCCGCGTAACGCCGTGCTGCGGGCGTCCGGCTGGGCGAAACCAATGTGCAGATAATGTGTGCCGGGCAGCTCGTACAGGTCGCCGTTTTCGTCGCGGCGGCTAAAAGCAGCCAGGCTTATGGCTACATCCACTTCCTTTGCCTGGCCTGGGGCAAGCTTTACGACTTGCAGCCCGCAAAGGGAATGGTTTTCTTTTTGTCCTGGGTTTTCTGCATATATTTGCACGGTTTCAATGCCGTCTTTGCCGCCCGTGTTTGTAACGCGCACGCGGCATTTTTCACGGCCGGTTTCCAATACATCAAGGCTAAAATTTGTATAGCTAAGGCCAAAGCCGAACGGGTACAGTGTTTCACCCTGATAATAGCGGTAGGTGCGGTTTGTCATGTCATAACAAGAGAAATCAGGCAGGTCGTCCGTAGAGCGGTAGAATGTAACCGGCAGCTTGCCGCTTGGGTTAAACTTACCTGCAATAATCTCTGCAATAGCTTGCCCGCCCATTGCGCCGGGGTAGAAGCTTTGGATTATGCCGTTTACATTTTCGCTTGCCCAAGTAATTGCCAGGGCAGAGCCGGACATGCATACCAATATTACTGGCTTGCCCTGTGCGGCCTTTACAACTTCCTCCAACAAATGCTGCTGGCGGCCCGGCAAATCCAAATGATTTTTGTCGCCGCTGCTGTACTCGTTGCCGGTATCGCCTTGCTCGCCCTCTATGTCGGCATCCAAGCCCAAGCATATTACAATTGCGTCGCTTGCGCGTGTGGCGGCCAAAGCTTCTGAAATCCTGTCGTCTGGGAAGGCCAGGCCGGAATAGCTGTTTTTCCACAGCGGGCAGCCCAGGGCGTAATGTACGCGGGTATCAGTTTGGTCGGCTATTTGGGTTATGCCCTCAAGCACCGTAACAAGACGGCTGGCAGTGCCAAAGTAATTACCTTCCAGCGCGCGGCGGCTGTCTGCATTGGGGCCAATTACCGCAATGGATTTAAGTTTGTTAAAATCTAAAGGAAGTGCACCGTCATTTTTAAGCAGAACTTGGGTGCGGCGGGCCACGTCCAAGTTAAACTGGCGATGTTCGGCGCAGTCGTTTTTCTCAAATGGGATGTTTACATAATCGGGATGCTCTTCGCCGCCAAGCAGGCCCAGCTTCATGCGTGTAACGTACAGCCGTACCACGGCTTGGTCTATCAGGGCTTCGTCCAGCGTGCCCATTTGTACCGCTTCCACGGCTTGCGTATACACACAGCCGCAGCATAAATCGCAGCCGCGTTGTATCGCAAAAGCAACGGAATCCTCTGGCGTTGCCGTAACGTGATGGTGGCTGTGGAAGTCTTCTATGGCCCAGCAATCGCTAACATAATGGCCTTTAAAGCCCCACTTTCCGCGCAGGATATCTTCCATAAGAAGCTTGCTTGCGCAGCATGGCTCGCCCAATGTGCGGTTGTATGCGCCCATAAAGGCTTCGACATTGCCTTCGTACACTGCCGCCTCAAAATGTGGCAAGTAGGTGTTCCACAAATCGTAACTGTTGCATATTGCGTCAAATGAATGCCGGTCGGCTTCCGGGCCGCTGTGTACTGCATAGTGCTTTGCACATGCCGCAACTTTTAAACGGTTGGGGTCGTCCCCTTGCAGGCCACGGATAAACGCAACGCCTAAACGGCCTGTAAGATGCGGGTCTTCGCCATAGGTTTCGTGGCCGCGGCCCCAGCGTGGGTCACGGAAAATGTTAATATTAGGGGACCAGAACGTAAGCCCCTTATAAATATCGCGGTCGCCTTCTCTTTCGAATGAGTGATATTTTGCCCGAGCTTCGTCAGAAATTACAGTTGCTATTTCTTTTAATAAATCCTCGTCAAAAGTAGCCGCCATCCCTATAGCTTGCGGGAATACGGTAGCCGTACCTGCACGCGCTACACCGTGCAGGGCCTCGTTCCACCAGTTGTAAGCGGGTATGCCAAGCCGCTCTATTGCATTGGAACGGTGCAGCATTTGTGAAACTTTTTCTGGTAGAGTCATTTGTGCCACAAGTGCGCGGGCCTTTGCCTCATACATAATTAGTTCTCCTCACTGCGGCTGTACCGACGATGGCGGCACGCCTTTGTGTTTTTTAAAAATCCTTGAAAAATAAAAGACATCACTAAAGCCGCATGTTTGCGCGACTTCACTGATGTTTAATTTGCCTACTTTAAGCATACCTTCGGCCTGATTAAGCCTGATATTATTTACATAGTCCCTAAATGCGGTTTTGGTCTCCTTTTTAAACAGCGAGCCAAAATATACCGGGTTAAGCGAAACCTCCTTTGCAACTTGCATGATGCAGAGTGGCTGCATGTAGTTGGCGGTGATATAACGCATTGCGGATTTAACGCGCGGGTCAATTCCGTAGGTGTCTACGTCGTATACGCGCATTTCCATAATGCGGTGCAAAATATACATAAAGCGCGACCGCACTTGCATAACAAAGCCCGGCCCACGGCGCAGCCAGTCCGAATTCATGCCGGTAAAATGAAAAATTAAGTCGTTGTTGAGCCCGATTTTAGAAATCAGCGGCAGGGGTACAGTTACCTCTTTACCGCCAAGTGTGTGTAACAAGAAATTTGTGGCAAAGCAAGAAAACTGTGCCGGAGAAGAACTAACGGCAGACCGCGTACTATCCCGCGGGATACACAGCAAATCCCCTGCCTCTGCCTGGATGTTTACACCGTTGACAGTATATATTGCCCTGCCGCTTATTATATAAGTCAGATCAATGAAATCTGTCAGGGATGGCAGTATTGTCCATTCCGGCGTATTTCCCCTAAAGATAAAATATTCAATGCTAGGAACCGAATCATCAAAATCGTCAAAGTTCATTGCGAACCTCCCTGTGTGAATATTTTAGAAATACAAAAATTTTTTAATGAGTCCATGTAAGTTATGCCTCATCAATATTACTATATAACCATGAAAAATGGAAGAGGGTGTTGTTATTGTTTTCCTACAAGGCTTGGCTCCAAAATGGAAACAATGAGGATGTACCAAAAATAAATGGTCATGCCTGTTTTGTTTTGGATGAGTGCAAGGTGCTTTTTAAGGGGTTTAGCGGCGTGCCAAGCATCACCCTTGCAATTTCCAGTGATTTAGGCGCGGAAGCCTACTCACTTAAAAACACAGGCGAATCAATACTTATCACAGGTGGGGACGAAGCTGGACTTCTATACGGGGCTTACAGGTTGTTCTCGCTATTTCGCTGTAATCACAACTTGCACAATCTTGATATAACCGACGCCCCTGCTGTAAAGCGTCGCATACTTAATCACTGGGATAATCCAGATGGCAGCATAGAGCGCGGTTATGCCGGTAAATCTTTGTTTTGGCAAAACGACCGTATCGGTTTTGACCTTTGCCGCTTAAAAGATTATGCGCGTTTACTTGCTTCTGTAGGCATCAATGAAATAAGCGTTAACAACGTAAACGTGGGCGAGGCGGGTGCTAGGCTTCTTACAGAGGAAGGGCTTGTTGACTTGGCCAAGGTTGCGGCTGTTTTCCGTCCATTTAATATCAAGCTAATTATATCTGTGCATTTCGACAGCCCTACTATTATTGGCGGGTTAGAGACTTCCGACCCTGTAGATCCTAACGTCGCTGTCTTTTGGAAATACATTGCGGAAAGAGTGTACAAAGCAATCCCAGACTTGGCTGGCTTTCTTATGAAAGCTGATTCAGAGTTCCGCAGCGGCCCCGCGGCACTTGGCCGCACCCAAGACGAGGGTGCTAATGTAATAGCGCAAGCACTTAAACCGTTTGGTGGTATAATTTACTGGCGTACCTTCATATATGATTGTAAGCAGGATTGGCGCGACACCGTTACAGACCGCCCCATGGCCGCCTACAACTATTTCCAACCGTTGGACGGTAAATTTGACGATAACGTAATCATTCAAGTTAAAAATGGACCTGTGGATTTTCAAGTAAGGGAGCCTAACTCTCCACTTTTGGGCGCACTAAAAAAATCTGCCCAAGCGTTAGAATTTCAGGCATCTCAGGAATATACAGGCCATGCAATTGATATGTATAATTTAGCTGTCCACTGGGAAGAGGTATTTGACCACCCGGTTACGGAAAGCCGCACCACCCGCGATTTAATTAATAATGAGGTAACAGCCGTTGTGGCTGTCTCCAACACAGGCGATGATGATAACTGGTGCGGACATTTATTGTCTCAGGCAAATCTATTTGCTTTTGGGCGTATGGCTTGGAATCCAAACCTTAAAGCCTGTGCCATTACTAGGGAATGGATAAACCTTGTCTTTGGCAACGATCCAAAGCTGGTAGAGCCTCTGCTTAAAATGATGTTGCAATCACGCAGCACATATGAGAAATATACCTCGCCCCTTTCAATTGGGTGGATGGTGAAACCGGGCCTGCACTATGGCCCCGACGTGGACGGATACGAGTTTAGCAAATGGGGAACATACCACCGCGCAAATAATGTGGCCATTGGCGTAGACAGGACTCGCAAAGGCACAGGTTACGCCGGCCAGTATCAACATTATGTGCGCGATATGTATGAAGACTTGGAAACATGCCCGCAAAACATGCTTCTGTTCTTCCACCGCTTGCCGTATGACTACAAGCTTAAAAATGGCCAAACACTTATTCAATATATTTATGACACCCATTTTGAGGGTGCGGCAGAAGTAGAAGAATTTATAAAAATTTGGGATGGTCTAAAAGATTTACTGCCGGAAGAAGCATATGAATCTGTAGCACTGCGGCTAAAACGGCAGCTGGCAAATGCGTACGAATGGCGCGACCAAATTAACACATATTTCTACCGTAAAACGGGGACACTTGACAAACTGGGAAGACACATATATCCATAAGGAGTGAGGGGCATGAAAATCTATCATAGTGGGTTACTGTTCAAGATTATCTTGCTGGTACTGTTTGCGCTTTACTTCGTTGTGTACCTATTTGTGCCGTTTTTTGTAACCGGCATGGATTTTGGGCCTACAATGCCATCCCAGGTTAGTCTTGCGCACTATGCTTGGGAGCCGACAGAAAACCGCCATATCGCTAACTGGATTGTTAACAACCATGTGGGCAATTTCCCCACTGTTGGCATTAGCCGCGATATGTTTGTAGCGGGTATTGTTTGGCCGGTGTTTGGGTTGGTGCTAACTGTATTGACTATGCTGGCTAGTAAAAGAAAAGCTGTAATTGTCGTATCGGCCTTAGCGTTTATCTGGGGGCTGGGCGGCGGTATCTTTGTTGCAACAGACCCGGTTTTGGCTATCGGCGGGTTGCCTTTTATTCTGCTGGTTGTGGCACTGTTTACTACTTTTGTGACTGCGGCGCTGCGCATGATTGTGTGCCTGCGGAAAGGGGAAAACCATGACAAGAAGTAAACGCGTAAGTAACTTTTCATCCTATATGAGAAGGCACTGGGCTTTGTACGCAATGCTTATGCTGCCCATAATATTTTTTATAATTTTTAGCTACTGGCCCATGGTCAACATACTTATCGCCTTTATGACAAACAACGTAATCATCTCTGTAACAGACTCTCCATGGGAACGCTGGCTGGGCTTAGCAAACTTCCGTTGGCTGTTTGACAATATTCAGTTTATACAGGCATTCCGTAATACGGTTATGTTTAGCTTGCTGGATTTGGCTATAGGTTTCCCAATGCCAATAATACTGGCATTATTGCTTAATGAATTAAAGTTTGCGCGTTTTAAGCGCATTACCCAAACCATCACCTACATGCCATTCTTCCTTTCTTGGATTATAGTTGGTGGCTTGATGATTCGCTTATTCCGTACAGAAACAGGCGCGGTCAATATCTTCTTGATGAACTATCTGGGTATGAACAACGGTATCCCGTTTTTGACCAATAGTAACCACTGGATATTTACCAATGTATTTACTGCAATATGGCGCAGCCTTGGCTGGAACACAATTATTTACCTGGCAGCCATTACAACTGTAAACCCAGAGCTATACGAAGCAGCAGACCTTGACGGTGCCAGCCGCTTGCGCAAAATGTGGCATGTTTCACTGCCAGGCATACGCCCTGTAATTATGACGCTATTGATACTAACACTTGGCGGAATCATGGGTGCAGATATGGCTCGATTCCTGGCTACAGAAAATCACCTTGTACGCGATGCCAGTACGGTATTCCCCATATTTGTATTCCGCTGGGGTATCGAAGGGCTTCAATATCACCGTGCGGCGGCGGCAGGTCTGTTCGCCAGCATTTTGAACCTGATATTCCTATTTACTGCTAACTTTATCTCCCGCAAAGCCACTGGCAGCGGGTTGTGGTAGGAGGTATGAACATGGATGAGAAAAATATGATAGCCCCGCGAAAGAGTACAGGCAAGCTAAAACGTTCGACTTACGGCGACTGGATTATTGTAGCCGTAATGATACTATTGATTATCACTTGCATCCTACCAATACTAAGCGTTGTTGCGGTTGGTCTTTCCGACCCACGCGCCGTTAACCGCCGCGAAGTAACCTTCCTGCCGCTGCGGATGGAACTTGTTGACTCCAATACAGGCGCGTTACTTGACCCAGAAACGGATGCCGGTGTTGCTGGTGCGGTATGGCGGCCACGGCTGGGCTTCCAAACAGAAGCCTTTGGCAACGTGCTAACCGATAACCGCTTTATGCGCTCGCTGGCCTGGACGGCTGTTTTAACCCTTATCGTAGTTGTTATGAACTTGGCAATGACTGTGTTATGCGCTTATCCGCTGACATATGAATCGCTAAAGGGGCGTAAAATACTAACAGTCTTTGTTATTTTTACAATGTATTTTGGCGCAGGGTTGATTCCAACATTCATCTTGTTTAGGGATTTGCGGCTTTTAAACAACCCGCTGGTACTAATTTTACCGGGCATGATAAGCGTATTTTTCATGGTAATAATGCGCAACTTCTTCATGGGTATACCAGAAAGCTTGAAGGAAAGTGCCGAAATAGACGGCGCAGGCCCAATGTACACTCTTGTAAAAATAATATTGCCACTGTCTAAGCCGGTACTTGCCACGGTTGGTTTGTTTTATGCCGTAGGACGTTGGAACGGCTTTATGGATGGACTATTCTTCTTACCGGGGGCGCAGGACTGGCATCCGATTCAGCTGTTGCTATATAACATCATGCAGGGCATTACATCCGTAGACGTTAACGACCCGGGGGATGTAACCGTGCCTGGTATGGGGCCGGCGATGGAATCCGCAGCAATTGTAATTGCTACAATCCCAATACTTTGCGTATATCCATTTGCGCAAAAATACTTTGTTAAAGGTGCAACTCTCGGCGCTGTCAAAGGCTGAGTCTAAATAGAAAGGCACATAAATAAGGAGGAAAAAATGAAAAAGTTATCTGTACTACTACTTGTGGCAATCTTGGCTATGGCTGTGTTTGCCCTAACCGGTTGCCAACGCGAAGCAGAACCACCTCTGCAACCAACACCGGCGCAAGAACAAACGCCAGCGCAAACACCGGCACAAACACCAGCGGTGACAACGCCACCAGCACCAGAGGCATCTGAAATGGAACTGCTGGGCCTTGACGAAAATGGCCGTTTCCTTGAAACCCAACAACTAACTGTTGGTATTTGGGATCGCGGTCACGAGCGTATGCCAGACATGACAGACAACGGATGGACAGACTGGTTAAAAGAGCGCGCATTACAAGACCTTAACATAGAGGTCGAGTTTATTTCAATTAGCCGCTGGGACCAAGGCGAAGTAACCAGTACACTTATTGGTGCAAATTCCGCCCCGGATGTAACTTTCCACTTTGGCGCATTGCCAATGACCAATACTTTTGCGGAAATGGGCGCGTTGCTTAACTTAGCTCCATTGCTGGAGCGTTATGGCGGCCTGTTGCCAGACTTGTATAACTGGTTTGATGATTTGGTTTACTACAACGCACGCCCAACCGGCGAACTTTTTGCAATAAGCAGCCGCCGTACAGAAATCATGCGTCAAAACACCTTCATTCGTGAAGACTGGCTCAACAGATTAAATATTGCACCACCTACAACTCTTCAAGAGTTTGAAGACGCACTTATTGCATTCCGTGACAATGCGGAATATCTGCTTGGTGCAGACGCACACATGATGATTCCACTATTGATGGATGGCGATGTGGGATGGGCGCTTGGTACCCTAATCGACAGCTTTATCCCTAATGATATTTCAGAACGCGAATGGTTCCGCTATGGCTTTGATGACAGGCGCGTTATGCACCCTACAACAAAAGAAGCTATACGCGTAGGTAACCGCTGGTTTAACGAAGGTCTTGTTTTCAGCGAATTTGCATATGGCGAAGCCGGTGACCTTATGCCTGGTTTTGTACGTGAAGGTTTTGTAGGTGCGCAAATTGCTAACTGGGATATGCCTTTCCGCGCAGGCGGCGACATGCAAATCCAATCTATGCGCGAAAATATTGGGCCAGAAGCGAACTTTATCACAATTACACCATTCCCCAACGATGCTGGTGTAAATGTAATACCCGCGTTTTCATCTTCCGATCGTCATATCGTTCTTCCGCATACAAACTCTAATCCTTTGGCTGCGTTGCTGTATATCAACTTCAAGAGCAGTCAAGAAGTACGTGACTTCATGTCACATGGTATTGAAGGCGTGCATCACGTTGTAGAGGCTGGCGGCGCAAGGCGCACATTGCCTGCGGCAGAATTGCCAGACAACTTTGTATTCGCAGCTGTTAACAACTTCGATATCCAATTTGTAGCTAATGGTTTTGATCTTGGTACACCAGAACTTACAGTAGCAACTTTGGCACTGGCTTACGCCGGTATTGAGCCAGAAGCAATTATGACCGCGCGCCAAACCGCTTTGGATCATGCGCGTGTATGGCGTTCTGTAGTACTGCGCCCAATAGCTGCACAAGAAGGTATGAGTACCCCGCTTAACGAGTTCCGCGACACATTGCTTCACAATGCAATGATGGCACCTGTGGACCAATTTGATGTGGTATGGGATGACTTTTTTGGACAATACATGGCAATGGGTGGCCAGGCAATTATTAATGAGCGTGACCAAGCTTGGGTAGAGTACTTTGGTAATGTAGACTTTGGACCGGGCTGGGAAGGCTGGTAAGAAATTAACGCATAGTATATACAAGGGCTGCCTTACTGCAAGGCGGCCCCTTTTTAAAGGAGAACAAACATGATTAAGCTGCCGAGTTTTTTTAGCGATGGCATGGTAATACAGCCCGATGCACGTATTTGGGGCGTTTCTGCCCCGGGGCAAACAGTTGAAATACACATAGCAGACAAATGTTTCAAGGCCGTTGCAGACGAAACCGGGAAGTTTTGTGCCGAACTAAGTCTGGAAAATGGCGGCCCATATGAAATGCGAGTTGGCGACAAGGTTATTTCAGATGTATATGTGGGTCGTGTATGGCTGTGCGGCGGGCAATCCAACATGGAAACGCCGATAAACCGCGTGACGTTGCTTTTGCATGAGCATATCATAGACGACGAGCGCATACGGTTTTTTCAAGTTGAGAAAAACCTACGCTTCGATGGCCCAGCAGAAGATGCTCATGGCCAGTGGCAAGCAGCCACGGGTGACGCGTTATCTAACATGTTTGCTGTGCCGTACTTTTTTGCAAGGGAGCTGCTAAAAGACGACCCGTCGCCCATAGGACTTGTTAATATTGCCGCAGGCGGCACACCCATAGAGGGCTGGCTTCCCGAAGAAATAATTGGCCACGACTCGCGCTTGGAAGAAGCCCGACGGCCTGGTTTCGTGGAGACTGCAACCAAAAAAGTTGAGGCAGATATTAAAGCATGGCACGAAAAACTTAACAAATGCGAAGGCTGGTATTTACCGTCACATGACGACAGCGGCTGGGGAAGCCGTATGCTTCTTGACCCTGCCGGCCTAAACCACGGGTTGCATTGGTACAGGACAAAGTTTGCGCTGGACAGCATTGAAGGCAGCTTCACCCTAAACTTAGGCCGCGCGCAGGACAGCGTGCAAGTGTATATAAACGGCCACGAGGTTGTGTCTGTAGGCTATCAGTACCCGCCATGCCGTTGCGACGTGCCAGCCGGTTTGCTGCAAAATGGCGATAACGTGATTGCAGTGCGTTTGCTGGGCGAAACCCAGCGGCCCAAATTTATTGCGGGGAAAAAATACGAATTATGCGGGCCCAATATTTGTGTTGACCTAAGCGGCCTTTGGAAGCATAAAATAGGCTGCGAAATGCCGCCTGCCCCTGCAGGAGCGTGGTTTTATGACCGCCCATGCGGCGTGTATAACTACATGCTTGCCCCTGTACTGGGGCTTGCGCTGGATGGTATGCTTTGGTACCAGGGCGAATCAAACACTGGTAGACCCGACGATTATGCAGAGAAATTTATTAAGTTTGTGCAGCATGTAAGAAGCATATGCGGCAACATACCCGTCATTTTCACCCAACTCGCAAACTATGTTGACCCAAATGGCAATGGCGAAAATTGGGCCGTGCTTCGCGAACAGCAAAGAAAATGCCTTTCCATTCCCAATACGGCTATGGCCGTGACCATTGACTGCGGCGAATACAACGACCTGCACCCGCAGGACAAAAAAACTGTCGCCCGGCGGCTGGCCTTACATGCAAGAAAGCTTGCCTACGAAGCCGACATTGTTGCCAACGGGCCTGTGGCAAAGCATGCAATAATACGCCGCAAAAGACTACAAACCCGGGGCGGACGGTTGGAAGTTACATTTGAAAATGCACAGGGCTTATGGGCTAAAAATGGGCGTGTATTATTGGATACAATAGACGCGGATGGTCAACTAAGCAGAGTTTACGCTGCAGTTGATGGCGAAACGCTGATAGCCGATTTAGATAATAATGTGGAAATCATCCGCTATGGTTGGACAGACTGCCCGATGGTTGTACTCTACAATGCCCACGGCCTACCTGCTTCGCCATTTGTTATGGAAATCGCAACCACGTGGGATTTGAGCCTGCCCTCACTGGCCCAGGCTTTTAGCAAACATTTTATGGTGGGCAACATCTGGAGTATTCACATGTATGATCACAACACACGTGATATGTTTGCCCATCATTTTAACGCTGTTACAGCCGAGAATTATTTCAAACCTGTATGTATTGCGCCCGGTGGGCATACCCGCCCAGCCGCGGAGGATTTTGACTTTACAGAAACGGACGATATTGTAGATTGGGCTGTGGAAAATAACATCACGCTAATTGGGCATACTCTGGTATGGCATGGCCAGTCGCCGCCGTGGTTGTACGAAAGTGCGCCCGGCATGCCGCTAACCCGCGAGGAAGCCCGCGCAAATATGGAATTTTACATTAGCACAATTGCAGAGTATTATAAAAAAGCCGGGAAATTGGAGGCCTTTTACAGCTGGGATGTAGTTAACGAGGCCATGGCTTCTGACGGGGGTGTCTGGAGCGGTGACTGGCGTATGCAAATGCGCACAAATTCGCCATGGTACTTGGCATATGCCAATGGCTGCGATGCCGCCGCAGGCGAAGACCCTTCTGACTTTGTGTACGATGCGTTTATGTTTGCGCGCCGCTATTTCCCGCATTCAGTCCTGTATTACAACGATTACAACGAGGAACTGCCGTCAAAGCGCGAAGCAATAGCCCAAATGGTGGAGCAGATTAACGAACGCTATTCGCACGACTTTGAACACAACCCCGGGGCTGTGCCTGCCGGGCAGCCGTATAAAGGCCGCCTGCTTATTGAGGGAGTAGGTCTGCAAAGCCACTTTCACTTAGACCAATGGGTTACAAACCAGGACAACATCCCACTTGCGCTTGAACGCTTTGCCAAAACCGGCGCAGTGCTTAGTATTACAGAGCTTGATATAACAATTGGGCATAAAGACATAATAGGCGAACCCTATCCGCTAAGCGAGCTTGACCAGCAGCGGCTGGCAGAAGCCTATGCGCGTACATTTGGGTATTATTTGCAGTATGCGAATTATATCGAGCGCGTGTCTATATGGGGAAAGACCGACCACCAAAGTTGGCGCGCATGGGGTCAGCCTCTTCTATTTGATAAGGATTTACAGCCGAAGCCGGCCTTCTTCGCGGTGCTAAAGCAAGCCGATGCCTATTAAATATTAAACTCGTCGCTAAACTTCACAAATATTTTCGGGGTTTGCAAGCGATATTGCCGAAACTGACGGAAAGCCTTGCTCGTCAATAACACCAAATCCTCCATAGTACCTTGTTTATTCCCTATCCAAAACTTGCAACCCGGTTTTTGCAAAAAAGCCGCGCACCCATTCGTCCCAGTTTGTGTCCAGCGACTTATCCAATGCAAATTCCCGCTGGGAAGCCCCCGTTGTAAAGGTTACGGTATCATTTTCGTATGCCATGTTTAAAAACAATGCCGCCGCATTTGCATGTATTTCGTAAGCCCCGCTAGCCATGTATGAGAAAACGATTTTCACATGCTTGGGCTTGGGGCTTGTTTTTATTATGCCAAGCACAAGCGGGCGCAAGTTTTCCCATGTGATAAAGCCTGGCTTTTTGCCTTCTTCTGGTTCGGTTTCAAGAAGGCCGTCTATGTTAATACGTGTTGCTACCGATATGTCTATACTGCGTACTTCGAAGCAGTCAAAAATGTCTTCGCGCAGGATTTGTCCCATAAATGTTTTTACGGCATTGTTATCTAACTGTAGTGCAAGCATTAAATAGTCTCCTTTATGTATTTTTTTATCAGTATACCGAAATCTACAAAAAAAGCAAAGCTTTAAACTATCAATGGTGTAAAATATGTATGAGGTGAGGAAATGGACTGGCAAACAAAAATGGACCAAGTCGCAAACTACATTGAAGAAAATCTAGAGGAAATTGAACTAGAAGTGGCTGCAAAAATCGCGGGTTGCTCTGTGTGGGAACTACAGCGGATGTTTTCGTTCGTGGCGGACACCACATTGGGCGAGTATATACGTGGTAGAAAGCTTACACGTGCCGCAGGCGAACTTCAAGCCTATAACGAAAAAATCATCGATATCGCACTAAAATATGGCTACGAATCATCCGCAGCATTTTCCCGTGCGTTTAGCCGCCGGTTTGGCATATCTCCGTCGCAAGCGCGCAGCGAAGGTAATTTGCAAAACCTATGTCAAAAGCTCACTTTTCAAACCAAAAGTAATGAAGGGACTGGTATTATGAAAGCAAAAAATGACATGCAAACCTACAGCGAACGGGGTTACTATGTAAAAGAAAATGCACCGGTGTATTTTACACGGGACATGCAGAAAACCGCTGCATGGTTTTGCGACGTGCTAGGTTGGTACGGTGGTGTAGTTGCGGAAAGCGATGGCTGGTATGGCTGTGTATTCGACTATCCTGGCGAGCTAATTGTAGCTGATTTAACGCCTTTCCGTGGGATTCACTTGTTTAAAGGAGAACCGGCGGTAGGAACTTTTGTTGGATTTATAAGGGTACAGGGGCTGGAACAGCTTCGCGATATGGTTTTAGCCAATGGTTGGGATCAAGTTAGCGAAATTTATCCGCAGCCCTGGGGCGCGAAAGAATGTCAAGTTACTACAATTGACGGAAGTGTACTGCGTTTTTTTGAGATTACAAATTAAAATGATGTAAGAAAAAAATCAGTTGGTTACTGTTCACCAACTGATTTTTAATAAACTTACCCCGTTTCAGACAAATCTATATATAAATGTCCAAACTCTTCGATAAAGGCTTTGCGTCCTTTTAAATTATCGCCAAGCAGCATCTCAAACATTTCTGCAGTTTGCTGGGCATCGGCTGGGATAACTTGAACAAGGCGGCGTGTTTCTGGGTTCATTGTAGTTTGCCACATCATTTCTGGCTCATTTTCACCAAGCCCTTTGGAACGCTGTAATTTGTATTTGGTGCCGTCTTTTTCCGCTTTGGCAATAATCGCAGCCTTTTCCTTTTCCGTATAGGCAAAGTGGGTCTTTTTGCCTATGTTTATTTCATACAGTGGGCTTTCTGCAATATATACTTTGCCGCGCTCTATAAGGGTTGGCGTCAGGCGATACAACATGGTTAAAATTAGCGTACGGATATGATAGCCGTCATAGTCTGCGTCAGTACATATGATAATTCTGCTCCAGTTTAGGCGGTTTATGTCAAAGTCGCTTATGTCTTTGGCCTGTTTATGCTTGATTTCTACGCCGCAGCCCAGCACGCGCAGCAAGTCTGTTATAATATCGCTTTGCAAAATGCGGTCGTAGTCGGCTTTAAGGCAATTAAAAATCTTGCCGCGTACGGGCATAATCGCTTGAAACTCTGCATCGCGGCCCAGTTTGCAAGAACCAAGTGCCGAGTCACCCTCTACGATGTAAATTTCGCGGCGGTTTGTATCCTTGGTGCGGCAGTTCACAAACTTTTCTACACGATTGTTTAAATCAATGGACCCGGTAAGTTTCTTTTTAAGCGTGATGCGGGTCTTTTCTGCAGATTCGCGGCTGCGTTTATTGGCTAAAACCTGGGCCGAAAGTTTATCCGCATCGGCCTTGTTTTCGATAAAATAGACTTCAAGCTGTTTTTTCAAAAACTCTGTAATTGCATCTTGGATAAATTTATTTGTGATCGCTTTCTTAGTCTGATTTTCGTACGATGTGACTGTAGAGAACGAGTTGATAATCAAAATCAGGCTTTCTTCTACGTCGTGGAAGCTTATGCGTTTCTCGTCTTTTTTATAGTGGCCGCCATTTTTTACATATGTGTCAATTGCCCACACAAATGCGTTGCGGGTTGCTTTATCTGGTGCGCCGCCATATGCAAGGTAGCTGGAGTTATGATAATACTCAAGCACATTTACATCGTTGGAAAAGCAGAATGCCACCTCGAATTTTAGTTTGTATTCGTCTTTGTCGGCCCGGTCGCGTCCTTTTGTCTCGTGAGAAAGCACAACCGGCTCGGTAAATGCGGTATCGCCCGCAAGGTCGGTTATATGGTCGCGTATGCCGTTTTCGTAACAAAATGTGAATGTCTCGCCGCTTTCTTCATCTTTTAGGATAAAGCTTATGCCTGCGTTAACAATGGCCTGACGTTTTAAAATATCTTGATACCATTCAAGCGGCACATTAATTTCCGTAAAAACTTCCCGGTCTGGACGCCAATTTACGGTGGTGCCGGTTTTTCTGCCATTGTAATCTTCCTTTTTTAAGCCGCCAACATTCTCGCCCTTTTCGAAATACAGGGTGTATCGCCAGCCTTTTTGCAAAATTTCCGCGGTCATATACTCGGACGAATATTGCGTTGCGCACAAGCCAAGCCCGTTTAGCCCAAGGCTGAACGCATAGTTGCCGTCTTCTTCGTTATTACTGTATTTGCCGCCGGCGTACAGTTCGCAAAAAAGAAGCTCCCAATTATATTTTTTTTCAATTGGGTTGTAGTCTACAGGCGCACCGCGGCCATAGTCCTTTACAGTAACCGAAAAGTCGCGGTGGCGTATAATTTCTATTTTGTTACCGTGCCCTTCGCGGGCTTCGTCTATGGAATTGGAAATAATCTCGAAAATAGAATGCTGGCAGCCCTCCAACCCGTCGGACCCAAAAATAACAGAGGGGCGATTCCTCACCCGCTCTGCTCCCTTTAGTGCTTTTATACTTTCGTTGCCATAATCTGTGTGATTGCCCATTTTTACCTCGCTCTTATCATAACGGGAGTACCCCGTGCAATTACTGCATCTGCCGATGGATACTGGCTATAAATTATATAATTAATTGGCCCTTGCTGGGATGCTTGACCTGCTTCTTCTGCCCATTCTTCTGCAGTTAGTGGGTTTGTTGTGCGCGGCTCGCCGTTATCCATACCGCTTAAAGCACCTATGCTGTCCAATAAAATTAGTGGCAGTCCAAATTCATGCAATATTGTTTGCGCCTGCGTTGCCGTAAGTCCTATCAAGCTTGGCATAGAAACCATTTGGCCATCCAGTTCCGTACCTGCTTCCATATGGAAGAATACAGGTGCATTTTGCGGCATAGGCCGCCCGGAATCTGGCATAGTGCGGGAAACTACAGAACCGCTACCTATGACTTGATAGCCGCTGCTGCCACTTCTGTTGGACAAATCACGAACCGCATCCGAAAGCCGCCAGCCGCTATAGTCTGGCATGATTTCCGGTGTGGTATGCTGGTGCCAGGTTTCTAATGCATATGGCCCATCAGACGGCGGCATTCCTCTATAAGCAATTATTTGCTCCAGCAAATTTGCTGTTCTGGGGGAAAGTTCCCCGCCTGCACCGCCATATGAGTCGGCACATATCCTGTGGACAACCTTCAAAACTATAAGTTCCGGATTTTCTACCGGGGTGAATGCAACGTAAGTTAGTGTGTTTATGCGGTCTGCACGCCTGCCTTGCTGGGCGGTTCCAGTTTTGCCGCCAATAGTATGCCCTGGTATGCGCCCATGCCTAGCAGTACCACGGTCCGACGCAACAACATATCGCATTTCCCTGCGTATAAAGTCAGATGTTTGGGGCGAAAGTACGCGGCGCGTAATGATTGGATAGTTTTCCTCCACCACATTGCCGTCGCTGTCTAAAAGATGTGATACAAAAAAGGGTTGCATAAGATTGCCGCCATTTATAAGTGCTGCAAATGCGGAAATTGTCTGTATTGTTGTAACATTGGAGCCCTGTCCCATCGAACTGGTTGCAAGTTCTATTGGGCCCAGTCTCGCCCGGGTATACATTAGATATGGGCTTGAAACGCATGTTTCCCCAAATAAATCTATACCTGTACGTTCGCCAAAGCCAAAGTAGCCGCGATAGCGGTAAAACATGTCGCGGCCCATCATATTTACAATGTAGAACATCGCTATGTTGCAAGAGCGGTACAGTGCCGCCCTAAAATTTATGCTGCCGCAACGCGAATGGCATGTTAAAGGCGGCTCGCCTGGGAAAATCTCTTTAAATTGGCCGCAGAAAAAATACTGATTTGTGTTAAGCACGCCTTCTTCTATAGCAGCGGCCATTACAAACGGCTTAAAAACAGAACCAGGCTCATAGGTGTACGAGATATGGAAATTTCGCCAAAGGCGCTGCATTTCTGCAACCTGCTGGCTTTCCTGCATAAGATCCCAATTTTGTTTAAGCCAAGTATCACTTGTAAGGTGCGGGTCAAACTCGTCTGCCAAAGAAAATGAAGGAGCCTGAGCCATTGCAAGAATCTCGCCTGTGAATGGATCCATCACAATAACTCCAGCAAATTCGGAATCAATTTCCGCATATGTGAGGTCTACAGAAGCCTGTGCCAGACGCTGGATTTCCATATCCAAAGTGGTTACAAGCGTATAGCCGTGGCGTACCTGTAGTTCTTCTACTTCGCCCCCTGCAGAAAACCGCCTGCCTGGCTCACCTATAAGCTGGGTATTATAGAAAGACTCTAAACCCCAAAAGTAACTGCCGCGCTGGAAGCCAATAACTTGTGGTGCAGTGGTTGGTGCAGGGTAAAAACGCTGGGTCTGCCTTGTGGCATGTACATGCCTAAACTTATCGCGCAAATAATGAGCCAAAGCAGGCTCTACTTCCCTGGCTACAATAAGGTGATGGTTGCGCCGTGCAAGTTCGCCATCGCTGTTTAGTGCAAAATGCGCGTCAAACTCGCTAAATGTCCAGCCAAAGTGATAATTTATTGCGATTCTTACTTCTTGTAATGCCTGCCGCCCGGCGTCGTTGCGATTATTTGCGTTGTGCAGCTCCACAACATCTATAAAAATATCGTAAACAGGGCGGCTAAGTGCCAGCGGCTGCATGTTGCGGTCCATTATTTCCCCACGAGATGCGGGAACCGTTTGTAATGCCGCCGCTCTTAGAGACATGTTTTGCTGGCGCGAGCTTTCTATTCGTAAATCTGTACCCCGTTCACCAGCTTGAAACCAATATACGCGATACACAAGCGCAATCAGCATAATTGTAAGAAGCACGCCAATTACTGTTGCCTGTGTATCGCGATGTTTGGCTGTAAAACGTTTTATTTTCTTTTTTTTCTTTTTCATAGTTAACTACCCCCAAATATCCTGTCCAACATTCCGCTTAAAAATATGCGAATATCACGCCAAAAGTAATTTTCACTGGGCAGGAAATGCTGCGCAGTATTAAATTCTACATTGCTTATGAGTGGTACATAAATTTCTATAATCTGCGATTGGTCTGGAAAAATCATGCCTAAGCGCGTTATTGCAATTTCTTCTATTCTGTCATCGGTATAATGCACGCCAATTTGTGACAGAAGCGCCACATTGGATGCTTCTATGCGTGTCAGCCTTGTATTGGCACCAGCAATTTGCCTTTCCAAGCTTGATATATACACCTGGGTGGCAACGGTTACTATCGCACATATAAATATTACCACAAAAGAAATAATCAGCGGCCTTGGAATTCTGTATTGCCCGCGAGCATTGTCAAGGACATAGAAAACATTCCCTTTCTTGGTTACGCGGGGTATATTATTCTTAAGGCGGGCAAACTCGGGAGACATTTTTTTGCGTTTTTTTACAGCAGGTCTTTGCTGACGCTCTTTTGGATTGGGCATCATATTGCCGCGAGCGCGCTTTTGTGCAATATCACGTCTTCTGTCGCGGCGGATTTCGGGATTATATTGTTTTCTGGCATGTGAAGATTGCATAATTTAAATTATCCTTTCATTCCAGTGGGGCTCCGCCCCAGACCCCGCCACTACAACGGGCAAAGCCCGTTTCCGCTTCCTTCGGGGAGCATCACAGACGCTCCGCTACACGTAACTTCGCGCTGTGGGCTCGACTGTTTTGTGCAAGTTCTTCTGGTGTGGGCAGTATGGGTTTTTTGGTGAGAATGCGTATGCCTGGCTTCTTGCCGCATACGCAATAAGGGATATCCCTTGGGCATTGGCAGGGGGACGCTATTTTTTGAAATGTGGTTTTTACAATGCGGTCTTCCAACGAGTGGAACGAGATTATTGCAATGCGTCCGCCGGGTGTAAGGCAGTTAATTACATTTTCCAAAACGCCGCCAAGTGGGGAAAGCTCGTCGTTTACCGCGATGCGAATACCCATAAATGCACGCATTGCAGGATGCGGCGCACCAAATTTTTTGGGGCTTGTCCGCTCTATTATATTCGCAAGTTGCAGCGTGGTTTGTATTGGTGCGGTTGCGCGGGCCGTGCATATGGCGCGGGCAATGCGGCGGGAATGACGCTCCTCGCCATAGGTGAAAATAAGATTGGCAAGGTCTTTTTCTGTATAAGAATTTACGATGTCGTATGCAGATATTGGGGATGTTGTATCCATACGCATATCCAGTGGGCCTTCAAATCGATAGGAAAACCCGCGTTCTGGCGTATCTAGTTGGTGAGAGGATACCCCCAGGTCAAGCAGAATGCCGTCAACGGCAGGGATGTTTAGGTCTTGCAGGATTTGCGGCATGTTGTGGAAATTGTTGTGTATGGTTTGAAACGCTGATGCCTGACAGTGGTGGGTAGCCGCAGCAATGGCATTTTCGTCCCTGTCAATTCCAATTAGCCGGCTGCCTGTAGGCAATGCGTCAAGTATCAATTTCGAATGGCCGCCGCCGCCCAAAGTCCCGTCTACATATATGCCGCCGCGTACCGGGTTTAGTGCGTCAAGCACTTCACTTGGCATTACGGGGATGTGATTAAAATTGTCCATTATGGGTAGTAAGGAAATGGGACGTAGTGATATTGATTAGAGTCGCTATATTGGTTATATTCGTTATACCCATCATATGGCGACGGTGGCGGTGGCATATGCGCTATATGATACGGACATGTTCTACCTGCTAATACAGCTGCAGGGAACTCGGTACCACGGCCGGCCCTTGCACTAAATGTTCCCGTGCCTGTTACCGGAACCGGGCGCACAATGCCCACACGTGTAACCACAGAACTTGGCGGGCAAAACTCTGATGGCAAATGCCCGTGGTCGCGGCAATATGTCATTTGCTGGTGTACGGTGCAGTGTTGGGTTGGGACATAACGTGAATCAAAAATGTCTGTGATCTCACGGTTGCCGCGTGGGTCTGTACGGCAATACTGGGTTGCCAGCATACCTGAGTCCTGACAAACGGTACGTCTTTCGATTCTAGCCGGGCGTTCGAAATCACGCGGTGGCAGGTTTTCATGGATTTCCTGCATTATAGACCGCCATGCTGTGGAATGCGCCGGGTTGGCTTGACTTGTCATGCGGGTGTTGTTGTCGTTGCCCATCCAAATAGAGGCAGTGAGATACGCCGTAGAGCCAGAGAAACCAAGGTCGCGCCTGTCCTGAGACGTTCCCGTTTTGCCCGCGATAGGGATATCGCGGCGCAATTGCGCGTTGTTTACCCAGTTTGCGTTGTGTCCGGTGGCACTAGGGCGATATACGGTGCCCTTCATAGAGTCTATCACTAAATATGCGGTGGTATCGCGCACAACACGCGTTGGGTTGTGCGAGTTTTCTAAAAGTATACTTCCGTCATTGGCCAAAACCATGGTGTACAGCGCCGGGCGGTTAAAATAGCCGCCATTTGCCATAACAGAATATGCACCGGCAAGCTCTATAAGATACACGCCTCGCATACCGCCCAGGGCAACTGCCGCATGGTCTACCCCATCAACTATAGTGTTTATGCCCATAGCGCGCAGATAGCTAAACATTGCGTCTACACCAATGCTTGGCCCGTGCGGGTCTACAACGGCTTTTACAGATGCCAGGTTTGCAGAGCGGTAAATTGCCCTGCGTGCAGATGTAAAGCCTTCATGCACATTGCGGCCCCACCAGTTGCCAGGTGTCCACGAGCCGCCCGGGCCAACATATGTGAATGGGATATCGTCAATAGTGGACGCGGGCTGCATAATGCCCATGTCAAACGCGGGGGCAAATACGCCAATAGGTTTTAGCTGGCTACCGGGGGAACGAAGTGAGCTTGTGGCGCGGTTAAACGTACGGTTTGCACCGCGTTCGCCGCGTACGCCGCGCAGTGCCAGTACATGCCCGGTATGGTGATCCATTAGTACAAATGCTGCCTGTGGCTGCGGGGTATACAGCGGGTTGGAAGCTACAACTTCGCAAGTAGGGGACATAAGCCCATTAAGAATTGACTCCATTACTCCTTCCGCTTCGTTCATATTATTTAGAGTGCGGTTTATACGGTAGTGTCTTGTCTGGTTTGTTACCGAGTTGTATAGTGAGAAGTTAAACTCCATTTCAATTGAAAAGTCGGACAGCGGCCAGTAGCTGTCATCCAAAAACACCCTGTCTACTACGGCTTGCATTTCGCGGTTTTGGGTGGTGTAAATACGCAGGCCGCGTGTAAATATCATGTCATTTGCAAGCCTTGGGGTAATGTTAAGTGCATATGCCAAATCGTCACGTACTTGGTCAAGAAGTGCGTCTGTAAAGCAGTCGAATGGCGAAATAATTGGACGTGTGCCGCCATTGTCCATACGTACGATGGTCTCATATACATTGGAATTTAGGGCTTCGTAATATTCTTCTTCAGTTATGATGCCAAGACGGTGGTGCATATTGTACAGCACAAGCTGGGCTCTTTCCCAGTTATATTCTGGCCGCACATCTGGCGAAAAACGCCATGGGTTTTGAGTAATTGCGGCAATAACTGCCGACTGTGCAAGTGACAAATCCCAAACATCTATGCCAAAATAAAACTGTGCTGCCGCCTGGACACCGTAATTGGAGCGTCCCAAATTTATCATATTCAAATACGATTCCAAAATAAAGTCTTTGGCTAATCGCTGGCAGCCCCAAAGTTCATAAAGATAACGTTCTAAGCTTATTGCGATATACTGCTCTTGTAATTTGTAGATAAAGTTGGAATCGAAACGTTCCAATACGTTTTTGATTAATTGCTGTGTGATAGTGCTTGCGCCCTCGGTACGTTCGCCGCCCGATTCTACTAAGGTGCGTGCTGCGCGGCCTATACTACGCACGTCAACACCATTATGCTCGAAAAAACGCTCGTCCTCGATTGCAATAAACGCATACTGAAGATGCATTGGTATATACCTGATGTGGACAAACTGATGGTTGTGCCCGGCATGCAAAATCAGCAGTTCTTCGTTGGTTTCTGCACATATAATAACCGAACTGTGGTATCCGCTGCCGGCGACCAGCATTTCTAAATCAAGATCGGGGGCCTCGTTTAAAATACCAAGATACAAGCCTATTGCACCGCTAAACAGCGCGAAAGACGCAACAAGTATCACGCCCAACGTAACGCGCAACACTAAAAGCCCTAATTTATTACGAACCCGCGCGGTATGCGGGTTTTGTTTGCGAATATTACGTCTGTTGCCCAAACGGGAATAGTCCATACTATACCTCCATCACACTTTTGTTCACGGTATATTATACAGTAAAAAAGTCTTTACGCATAGGACAATTTTTCTGAAATTTATTTTCACGAACAGGACATGTTGTGGTATACTTGCAGTATTGTAACTAACGAAAGAGTGATTTTTCCATGAAAAAACAGCAATTCAACTCATTACTGATTTCCATAATCACAACAGTAGTGGTACTGACAGCACTGGCATTGCTTGTTTGGCTGGTGATACTGCCTGGGGTGCGCAACCTGTCGATACGGCAGTCTGCAAATATGGTATCTTTTCATGACCATTTTGGGCTAAACCCTACAATAACAACTTTAATGCTGGACGACGAGCGCATTGCCGATACTACCGCACCAATTGTAGAATATCGTGATGATACGCCGCATGTATATTTATCTGCGTCGTTTATTAGGGCATATGTGGACCCGTTCGCCTTTTGGGACAATGGGGCAGGCGTGTTTTTTGTTTCCACCCTGTACGAAATGATAGAGTTTACCCCGGATCGCGCAAATTTTATGCTAAACGGCATACTTTATCCCATGGTTTCGCCAATCAAACGCGTCCACGGCGAAGTTTTTTTGCCGGCCACACTTGTAGAGGGGTTATACCCGCTTGTTGTGGAGTACGCGCCAGACTATAACATCGTTTTCCTTACGTCGGCACTTGATACACAAGCGTCGGCAACAATTTCTGTAAATAGTGCATCTGTGCATTATCGCCCGGAAAGCAGAGCCCCTATAGCAATAAATCTTAGCCGGGGCGACGAGGTTATTGTCTTTTTAAACTCCGGCTTCAACCACCAGGACTTTGTGCGGGTGCGTACTCCGCAAGGGCTTGTTGGCTATATGCTGGAAAGCGAACTTGATGATATAGAATGGCTTATACCAGTTGCTGGCGATACTATTTTGCCCAATTGGATAGATAACTGGACGCATCGCCCGCGCCGTTGGCATGGCGGGCCAATAAACTTTGTTTGGGAAGCTGCCCATAACCAAGATGCAAACAGGATTCGTATGCAAACTCCGTTTCACCACAGTGTGACAGTGGTGTCGCCTACCTGGTTCGATTTTGATGCCGAAACCCGTAGCATAACATCTGTTGTAAACCGCGAATATATAGAATGGGCTAACAGCCAGGGCGTTTATGTGTGGCCAATGGTTTTTGACGTAAACAATTTTAGCGCGCGTACAATTCTTATGGATAGGGATGCACGGCGCACGGTAATTAACCAGCTTGTGGCCTATGTAGACGAATATAATCTGGACGGACTCAATCTGGATATCGAGCATTTGCGCAATGCCGAAGAAGGGCCGTACAAGATTCAGTTTATCCGCGAATTATCGGTAGCACTCGGGCGGCGGGATGTCATACTTTCTGCCGCAGTAAAAGTGCCAGAGCCATGGAATATGTTTTACAGGCATGACTTAATTGGCAAAACTGTGGATTTTGTTATGGTTATGACATACGACCAATATTATACTGGCGGCGGAACTGCCGGACCAGTAGCATCCCTGCCGTGGGTGCAACGGCATATTATAACTATGACAGATCTTGTACCGCATGACCGGCTGCTTATGGGTTTACCATTTTACAACCGCATTTGGCGCGAAGATATACGCGGTGAGGATTCTGCCACAGCAAGGCATATGGGCATGGATGCCACCCGGGAACTTTTTGAAGAAAATGACGTTGTTTGGGAATGGGATGAGGCCGCAAGTTTGTACTACGGTAATTTTTTACTGGTGGAAGAAGGCCGGTCTTTTAGACACCGTGTATGGCTAAAGGATGCAGGCGCTATATCGCGCAAGATGGCAATTTACCACGCATATGACTTGGCCGGCGTTGCAAGCTGGCGGCGCGGTTTCGAAAACGAAGAAGTTTGGACTATATTGGGGCATTACTTCCCATAAGCGAGGTAAATATATGGATTACACATCGATAGAATTTTGCAACGGCGACACTATTATAACCGGCATCCGGCATTTTGACCTTGCGCAAATCCTTGATTGCGGGCAGGCATTTCGCTGGAGTGTACAATATTGTCATTGCGGACTTGATCCGCAATCTTCTTTCTTCACCGGCATAGCCCACGGGCGGCGGCTTAATTTAGAAATATCCGATGATACTCTGGTTCTCAAAAACGTTACTCTCGCTGAATTTGAAGCCACTTGGAAAAACTATCTGGACTTGGAGCGCGATTATTCTCATTTGCGCAAAATATTTGACACCGATGCAAATTTAAAAAAAGCCCTGGAATTTTCGCCGGGGCTAAGGCTTATGCGCCAAGATACATGGGAAATTCTTATCTCGTTTATCCTAAGCCAAAACAGCAATATACCGCGTATCAAAAAAATGATTACGCTTTTGTGCGAAATTTTTGGACAAGTTCTGCCATGCGGCGGGTACGCATTTCCAACGCCGGACGCGCTTGCCCGGCTTGATGAAAGTGCCCTTGAGCCAATAAGGACAGGATATCGTGCGCCATACATAATAGATGCCGCACGGCGCGTGGCAAACGGCACTTTGGATTTAGCTGCTTTGCATACGCAATCTACCCACGTGGTCAGAAATGAGCTGCTTGCCGTACACGGCGTTGGCCCCAAAGTTGCAGAATGTGTATTGCTGTTTGGCTTTGGGCGTATAGAATGTTTCCCATTGGATGTTTGGATGAAGCGGGTTATGGCAGATATGTATCCCGATGGTTTCCCAGCGGGTTTGTCAGAGTTTGCGGGCATTGCCCAGCAATTTTTGTTCCACTATGCAAGGATGGCAAAATAGCGTTACGTGAGCACCCCATCCACAATATTTAGCATATCTTTTGCGAGATATGCTAATTTTGTATCTGCTTTGCCGGCACATTTTGTCCCGAAATAAATTTTAATTTTTGGCTCGGTGCCGGATGGGCGTACGCATGCCCAACTGCAATCCTCTGTTACATAATACAGCACGTCTGAAATAGGCAAGCCGGTTACATGCGAGCCTTGCAAATAATCCCTGACTTCTGTTATTTTTGCGCCGGCCAAAGACGTTGGCGGGTTTTGGCGCAGGGCAGCCATTATTTTTTTGATATTTTCTACGCCCTCTACGCCTTTTAGGGTTATAGACTCTATTGATTCGGCATAACAGCCGTATTTTTCGTATAGTTTTTGCAGTGCATCATAAAGGGACATTCCCTGTTTCCTATAAAATGCTGCGGCTTCGCAGGCCAGTAATGTTGCTACAACACCATCCTTGTCGCGGGAATATGTCCCGGCCAAGTAGCCATAACTCTCCTCGTAACCAAAAATGAAACTGTGGCTGCCGGTTTCCTCAAATTCTTTAATTTTTTCGCCAATGTATTTGAAGCCAGTTAAAACTGCCATATAGGCCAAGCCGTTTTCTTCTGCAATTGCCTGTACCATGTCAGTAGAAACTATAGTGGAGATTATTGCCCCATTTGCAGGCAGTTTGTTTTTATCGCGCATTTGTGAAACGATATAGTCTGCCAAAATAACGCCCGTCATGTTGCCATTTAGCAAAACATAATCGCCGTCGTGTTTTACTACAACGCCCACGCGGTCGCAATCTGGGTCGGTGGCTATAACTATGTCGGCGTCTTTTTGCCGCGCAAGTTCAATTGCATGGGTAAATGCCGCGCTATCCTCTGGGTTGGGATACGCTACTGTTGGGAAATTGCCGTCGGGCTGTTCCTGTTCCGGCACAACATATACATTTTTGAAGCCTGCTTCCTTTAACGCACGCTTAACGCTGATATTGCCCGCGCCGTGAAGGGGTGTATATACAATTTTAATATCCGATGTAGGGATTATGTCCGGGTTTTGACATTGTGCCATCACATTTTGCAAAAATGCGTCGTCTACACTTGCTGCGGCTACGTTGAAAAGACCCGCGGCAATTGCGTCTGCTTCGGGCATGGTTTTTATCATGTTAAAATCTGTAACCTTTTGAACTTCGGTAATAATTGCTTCGTCCCGCGGGAATGTACATTGCCCGCCGTCCTGCCAATATACCTTGTAACCATTGTATTCTGGCGGGTTGTGACTGGCAGTTATTACAATACCCGATATGCAGCTCAAATGGCGTACTGCAAACGAAAGCAGCGGGGTAGGGCGTAGGCTGTCAAAAACATAGGTTTTGATACCATTTGCGTTAAGCACCAATGCCGCTTCCCTAGAAAATTCTGTTGACATATGGCGGCAGTCGTGGGCAATGGCTACCGAAGGCTGTTTGCCAGACGCCTGCCCCAAAATATAGTTAGCCAAGCCCTGCGTTGCCTTGCGGATTGTATAAATATTAAGCCTGTTTGTGCCGGCTCCAAGAACGCCGCGCATACCGCCTGTACCAAATTCCAGTTCGCGATAAAAACGGTCCTCTATTTCTTTTGGATCGTTTGCGATGCCTTGTAACTCGGCCTTTGTAGCATTGTCAATGGTAGGGTCGTTTAGCCATTTTTCGTAAACATTTTGATAATTCATGCAGTAACTCCTATAGCCCAAACTTAGATAATATTTTCTTGTGTAAAGGTTGGTTTGGCATTGCTACGCTGCCGTCCTTGCGGCGCGATTTGCGAAGTTCAGCCATTTCCTGTTTTGTTTTCAGGCCTTTCATACCAACAATGTATGCGCCCGCAACTTCTACCGTGACGGTTTTCTTAAGCGGCAATGCATCGTAAACGGCGGCTTCACAAACAAGAGTCATAATTTGCGGGCCAACTTTTGCTTTTACCAGCGGTGTTTTCATCAGTTTTGCCATGCGTGGGATAGAGTCCTGCACGGCTTTTGGGAAGCCAGCATTAGTTATTTTGTCCTTCTTTTTGTCTATGATATACATAGTCACAGTTTGTTTGTGCTGCTGAATCATATCCTGCTGTGTGGCGGCGCGTTTGCCTGCCCATTTGTTTAAAAAGTAAAGAACAGTTACTACTACAATTGCTACCAGTACCACTATCAATAATATGGTCCATAAAATGTTCATTTTTATTCACTCCTATGATTTTTTTGCTATTTTAACAGTTTGGACAATTGGGCTGTTTTAATTATCACCAAACCCGTGATACATCATATTTTTGGATATTTTCGTCTGTTGTGACAATAATTAAGTCATCCACCAAAGCTGTTGAAATTAATAATCGGTCGAATGGGTCGTTGTGGATATAAGGAAGTTCCAAAAGCTTACACAAATATTTGTCTTCTACTTGCAAAATATTGAAGCCAGAGGTCTTTATATCTTCTAATCCTCCAGTGGTTCGTTAAAATCATCCGACATCCAAATTTTATCTTTCCAGCTACCTATAAATTTTGAACGGGGATGTTTTTTTGACTGTTCTGTATCGGCAATCTCTTCCACTACAGGTTCAAGGAAAGTGATGACCACTTTGTACTGGCCTTTTACCGAAATTGGTTGTGTGGGCTTGAAATTTACACCATCATAAATTGCTTTTACTGCGTACATATTTCTCCTCCTAACCTTCATTTTCAAAGCTTCATACGATTTTCAAAACCCCTTTACAACAGTTCAAACAACCTCAGCATGGTGATTATCGACTGCTCTATTGTAAATTGCCCCATTGGGTCAAATTGGTTGTTGCCTATACTACCCATAATGCCGGCGACTTGTACTTGTCCTACGGCTGGTCTTGCCCATGCTGATATTTGCATGTTGTCAGCAAAGGTATTTTGCGCCGGTGGCAATGGGTTTTCCATTACACTTGAAAGTCGTGCCAACATAACCGCGGCTTGCTCCCTTGTTATAGATGAGTTAGGAGAGAAGTTGCCATTGCCAACGCCTGTTGCTATATTATATGTGTAAATGGGACAAGAATCAAATGAATATAATTTTTAATTATAAACTAAGTTTTCCTTTGCCTAAATTAATATTTGCTGTATACTATATGATGTCAGAAATTGTGCAAAAAATGGAATGTGTTTCGAGCATTCCCGAAGGAAGCCAAAATATTGGAGTGAAATTTTTCTTATGATAAAAGTACCTGAATATATGCGCAGCGCATTTGTCGAAAATGGTGTACCTTTTGACAAGTTAGAGTTTGCGATGCATACCGACATGACGCTTGAAGGCAATTTTGCCGACGCGTATGTAGCTGTGGACAAAGAAAATCTGTACATATTGTACGGAGTTGAAGAAGTAGTAAAAACCGAGGGTGCGCGCAGGATAGTGCCCCAGTACACAGTTAACGAAGTTGTGACGCACAGCTTAAAAGAACTTGGCGAACTTAAAACAGAAACTTTGTTGTCTACCTGCCGTATGGTCGCTATCAAAGATGGGGAGCAACGGCTTATTTTGCTGTTCTCGCTTGGGTATCAGGCCTTTGCGGATCGCTTGATTAAAGTCGTAAACAATATCGAAAAAGGCGACGACCCCCTTGCGGAAATTAAGGCTGAAGATATTCTGTTTTGCCCGGAATGCGGCACCCGCTACCCTGAGCCAGAACGCGCTCTTTGTCCAAAATGTACCGATAAGATGCGAATATTCTTTAGGCTTCTTGGCTTCTTCAAATTTTACAAAGGTAAAGTAGCCGCATTTTCTGCAGTAATATTTGGTACTACTATTATGGCAATTTCCGCACCGTTCCTTAGTACGCGTATTTTGTTTGACGAAGTGCTAGTGGACGACGGTCGGTTTTATCGCATGGTTGGTACAATTGTTCTGCTGATATTGGGTGTGCGCGTGCTTGGTACTGTTTTGCAAATGCTTAATCATTTTGTACTTTCCAAGACTATGCCGTGGATAATTTATGACTTGCAGCTTCGTATTTTTAGTGCCATGCAAAGGCTTTCCGTATCGTTTTATACATCCAAACGCACGGGTCAGCTTATGAATCGCGTCGGCCGCGATGCAAGGAACATATATTGGTTTTTTGTAGACGGGCTGCCGTTTGTAATATTGAACGTAATGACTTTTGCGGGCGTAATTGCAATCATGTTTTATATGGAGTGGCGGCTGGCATTAATTTCTGTAACGGTTGTTCCAATCACTGCTGCTTTTTTTAGAATTCTGATGCACGTTTTCAAAAGATATCACCATAAGTTTTGGGTTTTAAACTCCCAGCTTAATAACATGGTTTCTGACGCGGTAAATGGCCAGCGTGTAATAAAGGCCTTTGCCCGCGAAGATGAAGAATCCCGTCGCTTTAAGGATACAGGCGACAAACAGGCTATGATAGAAATGACTGCCGAAAAACTTGCTTTTACGGCTTTCCCGTTAGTGTGGCTGTTCATGTTTTTGGGGCGCATTATTATTACTGCTGTTGGCGCGATGATGGTTATAAACGACCAAATTACGCTGGGGACATTGCTTGCGTTTTGGATGTATCTGGATATGCTGTTTGGCCCGTTGCAGTTTTTGGCCACAGTAAGCAGATGGTGGGCACGCTGCGTAGATGCCGCCCAACGTGTATTTGAAATTATAGACGCAAAGTCTGATATAGAAGAACCGGAAAACCCAATTGTGCTGGAAAACCTGCGCGGCGAAATTACCGTTAAAAGCGCGTGGTTTCAATACGAACCTGCCAAGCCAATCCTAAAAGGCATGGATCTTCATGTCCCTGCCGGCCAAACTCTTGGGCTAGTTGGTAAAACAGGTGCGGGCAAATCTACTCTGGCAAACCTCATAGCTCGCCTATACGACCCTACCGAGGGCGAAGTCTATGTAGACGGCGTTAACGTAAAAGAGCTTAGCCTGCAACAGCTACGCACCAGCATAGGCATTGTTTCGCAGGATATTTACCTGTTTATAGGAAGCATTGCGGACAATATCCGCTATGCCCGCCCCGACGCTACCATAGAAGAAGTAATTTGGGCTGCCAAAATGGCGTCTGCCCACGACTTTATTGCTAAACTGCCAGACGCTTACGAGACCCGCGTTGGCGCGGGCGGCCAGGACTTGTCTGGCGGGGAACGCCAAAGGCTTTCCATAGCGCGTACCATTATCCAAAACCCAAAAATCCTTATCTTGGACGAAGCCACCGCCGCTATGGATACAGAAACGGAAGGTAAAATCCAAGAAGCACTTAATAAACTACAGGCTGACAGAACCACAATTGCAATTGCCCACAGGCTTTCTACATTAAAAGATGCAGAAAGACTTGCTGTAATAAATGAAGGCAAAGTTGTAGAAAATGGTACCCACGAAGAACTTATGCGCCTAAAGGGCGAGTATCACAAGCTGTACACGATACAAATGGAAGGCCTAAAAGTTATCAGTATGGACTAAAAGAAAGCGCGCTGCCGCGCTCTCCACAAGTGCCGTGCGTCCCAGTCTGTCATTGCGGGCTCCGACCCGCAATCTTCATGCAATAACCTTGCGACCAAGTTCATAACAATAACCACAGTTAAGCGTTATTTGTACCAACAGTAATAAACATAGTTTAGAGATTTATAGCCTGAAGATTCCGGGTCAAGCCCGGAATGACGAGCCAAGGCAGAGGTTCACCACAATAGGAAGGAAATTAAAATGAACGCACTCCAAACACAAATGGATTTAGGAATATTAGATTTAATGGAAACAGAATTTTACGCTACAGATGGCGGTTTCACAGGCCTAAAGTACAAAGGCGAAGATTATAAGCATATAATCTTGCGGCGTATTATGCCACTACAGCAGCCAACGGAATACATTTCTGTAGCCGACTCCGACAACAAAGAAATAGGCATCCTTAAAGCCATTGCAGACTTGCCAAAAAATCAGCAAGACATAGTCACTTACGAGTTGGATAACCGCTACTATTCGCCAGAGGTAATGGAAGTTATGTCTGTACAAGATAAACTTGGCTATGTATATATGGAAATGCGCCTCAAAAATAAGCAGGGTATAGAATATACAAAAAACTGTGCAGTTAAAGATGTAAGCCGCAATATTCGCATGCTGTCCAACACCCGCGTAATTATTTTTGACGTAGACGGCAACAGATACATGATTAACGACGTTTCCAACTTAAACCGCCAAAGTATGCGCAAACTTGACGCTTATCTGTTTTAATTGAATGGGGCTCTGCCCCAAGCCCCGCCGCTCCGCAGAGAATGAATCCCTGCTCCGCTTCCTTCGGGAAGCGTCGGAGCCGCTTTTTTAGGAGACTTTTATGAAGCATTTCAAATTTGAATATGACATGGCGGCAGGCATGGTTCCCGTAAAGGGTGTGCTGATTTTATATGACGATGGCACAATAACCAACGAAGAAAATGGCCAGCCGGTTTTTACACTGCATGCAAAAGATATAAAAGAAGCTGTAGTTAAACCCGGTGTGGGCTGCGGCCTGCTTTATGCAAAATATGAAAACTTTCCAGACCGGGTATTGTGCCGTTTTACCATGAGCGGTCTAAAACCCGCAGGTGAGTTTTGTAAAATTGTAAATTTTTATAATCTGTCCGGCAGTGCGTATATCCCTACCGAAGACGAGAAAACCACTTGCGATAAATGCGGCCGCCCAATAATGGCAGAGCTTAAAGTTTGCGTGTTTTGTTATAGTAAGCTTACGGTTATCAAACGCGCGTTAAGCTTTGTAAAACCATATGGCAAGCAAGTTGCGGGCTCTCAGGCCATTGCGCTTATTAGTCATGTGGCGTTTTTGACGGCGCCAATTTTCCAACGTATGCTTGTTGACCGTCATCTGGAACATCAAATTGGTACATGGGGGCAGATTATTCTAATTTGCGCCGCCATGTTGTTTACGCGCGTTTTTGGCGAAATTATTTTTATAATGACATCGCGTATGTTTGCAAAAGCTACGATTAATATTGCAAATGATATACGTTCTACGGCATACAGCAAGGTACAAAGCCATTCCATGACACTGTTTGCCAAGCGCACGCCAGGCGACCTTATACGCCGCATAATGGACGATACATCCCAGATAAACGACTTCTTGAGCAGTATGGGACGTTGGGTCGTAGAAATGATTCTAATGTTTTTTATCGCACTTGGCGTTTTGCTGTTTATTAACTGGCGGCTTACGCTGTGGATTCTTATACCGATACCAATTGTTGCGCTTCTGCTGCATTTTTTCTGGATATATATACGCGCAAGGTTCGAGAGGGAATGGCGCAGGAGTTCCAGAGTAAGCTCAATTTTGCATGACATTATCAAAGGTATACGCACAGTAAAATCCTTCGGAAACGAGAAACGCGAGATAGAAAAGTTTGCACAGGCGACCAATGACCTTGCGGTGATTTCGTCCAAAAACGAGGCTTTGTGGGGTGTAATGTTCCCGCCGCTAACATTTCTTATTGGCATTGGCGAATTTTTGGTGTTGTTTATTGGTGGGCGAATGGTGCTTAATGGCGACTTATCGCTAGGCGCACTCATTATGTTTAACGGCTATTTGTGGGTAATTTACAACCCGCTGCGCTGGCTAGTTGGCTTGCCGCGTTGGATTGCAAACGCAACCACCAGTATGGTAAAAGTATTCGAGCTTTTGGATGAAGAGTCCGAGATAGTATCGGCCAAAAAACCAAATAATGTGCCAATTGCGGGCGGTGTTGGTTTCGATAATGTCTATTTTGGCTACAAATCGTACGAGCCAGTGCTAAAAGGTATCGACTTACAAATTAAACCGGGCGAAATGATAGGCCTTGTAGGTAAATCCGGGGTAGGTAAGTCCACACTCATAAACCTTGCCATGCGCTTGTACGACCCAAACAGCGGTAAAGTTACAATAAATGAAACAGACCTTAAAGCAATAGAAACCGCGCATTTGCATGAAAATATGGGCGTCGTGTTCCAGGATAGCTTCCTTTTTGCAGGCACATATTTAGAAAATATTGCTTATGGAAAAGAAGGCGCAACGGTGGAAGACGTTATTGCCGCCGCAAAAGCTGCCGAGGCGCATGATTTCATAATCAAAACCCCGGACGGCTACAATACAATGATTAGCGAGGGCGGACAGTCTCTGTCCGGCGGGGAACGTCAGCGACTTTCTATTGCGCGGGCGATTATTAAAAACCCGGATATTCTTATCTTAGATGAAGCCACAAGTTCCCTTGATGTGGAAACAGAATCGCTGATACAGGAAAGCTTAAACCGCATAACAAAGGGGCGCACAACCATTGCAATTGCGCACCGTCTGTCTACATTACGCAGTGCAGACCGCCTGGTAGTACTTACCGAGGGCGGCGTGGCCGAGGTTGGCACCCATGCAGAACTGTTAAAGAAAAAAGGCATTTATTATGACTTGGTAATGGCGCAACGCCAAAATAGCAGAAAACAGGAGGAGTAAAAATGATTTGCACAATTGAATCCGATCAACTGCAAGTAAAAGTCAAAAGCCTTGGTGCGGAACTAACAAGCATCAAATGTAAAAAAACTGGCATAGAGTACCTTTGGCAGGGCGATGCTTCGTCCTGGGAAGGCCAAGCCCCGGTACTGTTCCCGTCCGTTGGGCGCATGAGAAATTATAAGTACAATTTCAATGGGCAGGAGTATGACATGAGTTTGCACGGCTTTGCCCGCCACAGCGAATTTGCCGTAAAAGAAGAGGCGGGTAAACTCACTTTTTCTATGACCAACAATGCGGAGACCATGAAATGCTACCCATTCGAGTTCCTGCTGGAGGTAATTTACACACTGGACGACAACCGTCTTTATACAGAATATCGTGTAACCAATACATCAAATGATAAAGATTTGCTATTTGGCATTGGCGCGCACCCAGGTTTTAATGTGCCACTAATTGGCGGCGAAGAATTTGCAGATTACTATTTGGAATTTGAAGGGTTCGACAGTTTGACTCACTACAATTTTGTTTCACCCGGGCTGCTTTTGCACAACGACACCACCCAAATCCAGTTGGAAAATTCCAGCCTGCCACTGACATACGAACTTTTCGAAAAATTCCCCACAGTTATGCTTACAGATACCCCCGTTAAAAAAGTGGCGATTAAATCTAAAAAAAGCCCGCACTATATAAGTATGGAATATGACTCGCAGCATTTGGCAATATGGTCCAACCCCGCGCCGTATGTGTGCCTGGAGCCATGGGACGGCCTGCCGGACTACGCAGATACAAATGGTGACTTGGCAACAAAAGAAGGCAATCATAAGCTGCCGCCGGGCCAAACAAAGTCATTTAAGCATGATGTGGTATTAGGATAGCAGGAGGTTGGGTCTCAAAATGAGACCCAACCTCCTTGCTTTTTTTGCAAGTTAAACAAACATAGCGATATAGTCATCTTAGCATCTATTTTAGTCATCTTAGTAAAAAGCGATTGCGATGTGCTAAATAGGGAATTATACTACATACGAGGTGATGAGTTTGAAAGTAAGCATCAACATTGGCGACCAATTTGCGGAAACGGAAATTACAATAAACTGCGCTGTAATGAACGAAGAGTTGGAAAAAGTAATAGCTGCGCTGCGAGTTTTGGATTTTAAGCTAACCGGCACCAAAAACGGGCAGACATTCATACTGGATGCATCGCAGGTTTTGTATGTAGACACTGTGGATAAGCGTACATTTTTGTACACCAAAACAGATATATATGAAACTACACTAAGGCTTTACGAGCTGGAGACGCATCTTTCCAAAAGCGATTTCTTTAGGGCTGGTAAGTCCAGCATAATAAATTTTAACAAGATTAAATCGCTAAAAGCAGACATTGGCGGACGCATAATTGTTGTGATGGAAAATAACGAGAAATTGATAGTCTCGAAGCAATACGCGTCATTTATAAAAGAGAAGCTAGGGAGGTAATTTTCATGGAAGAGCAAACAGGCATAATAAAGGGATTTTTCCGGTTGGTAATGATATCGTTTTTCTTCGCAATATTAGTCATGTCATTATTTGGTTGGATACGGGGTGGCACTATATCAGATACATCTGTGGCTTTTGGAATTGGTGCCGAAGGATTGTCGTATCAAACCATATTTAAGGTTCTGCTGCTGTCAGCGGTAAACAGCGGAATATCACTGTCTGTAAATGTCGCTAAAATTTTCACAAAGGTCATGCTTTTGTGGAAAATGGCATTCATAATGTTTTCCTGCCTTGCGGCAACAGCTATCATGGCCGCGGCATTCCGCTGGATACAACGCGATTCACTATCGACATGGTTGTGGTTTGTTTCAACTTTTATTACAACCTTTATATTGGCCGCAATTATTACCATTATAAAAGTAAAGCGGGAAGAAAAAAAATACAACGATTTATTATCTAATTATAAAAAGGAGCATGGCAAAAATGATTAAAATGAACAATGTCGCCAAGCAATTTGATGGCAAAACAGTGTTGTCAAGCATTACATTTGAAGCTAAAGAACGCGAAATTTTTGGGCTTTTAGGGCCGTCCGGCGCGGGGAAAACTACAATTATTAATATCCTGACAAACCAATTTGCCCCAGACGGCGGCAGTTGTCATGTTGGTGCTACACCTTTTGAAACCGGCCTTATGTTGGACGAAGACGGCCTGTACGTAAGGCTGACCTGTCTCGAAAACCTAAATGTATTTGCGGGCATTTACGGTATGCCAAAGCAAAAGTCAATGGAAGCGTTGGAAAGCGTAGGCCTTGCCGACGCCGCAAAAAAGACCGTCACGCAACTGTCAAAAGGTATGCGGCAACGGCTGGCTTTGGCGCGGGCGATTTTGCACAGGCCAAAGGTACTGTTTCTTGACGAGCCTACAAGTGGCCTTGACCCCAAAACGGCAAACGGAATTCACAAATTAATAGAACGCCTGCGCGACGGTGGTGCAACAGTATTTCTTACAACACATAACATGGACGAAGCCATTAAGCTGTGTAATCACGTAGCACTTTTGCATAAAGGCGAAATAGTTGAGTATGGCAACCCGGCGGAAATATGTACGCGGCACAATTCATTTAAAACCGCGCCGGACTTGGAATCTGTATTTTTAAAATTAACAGGCGCAAGCCTGGAAGACTAGCGGCTGCGTCGCTTCCCGAAGGAAGCGGAAACGGGCTTTGCCTGTTGTAGCGGCGGGGTTTGGGGCAGCGCCCCATTATAATAGATAGGAGATTAACATAATGAGAAGCGTAAATACAATTTTTGTGAAACAAGCAAACGACATGTTTAAAAATGCGGGTACATTGATTCAGTTCATAATTTTCCCTGTGGTAGCATTAGTAATGACACAGCTTATAGCAATCCCGGACGCCGATATGCCAAACAACATGTTTGTGACCATGAAGGCGGCCATGTTTGCCGGAATGGCACTTATACCCACAGTAATAGGCATTATATCCGAAGATGTAGAGCGAAAAAGTCTAAAGCTGTTGGTAATGGCTGGTGTCAAGCCACACCAATACCTACTTGGCATAGGAGGTTTTATATTACTTGCCGGCACGGTTGCGGCGGTTGCGTTTGGCCTAATGGGCGATTTTGCGGGGATAGAAATTATAAAATTCCTTGCAATAATGATAGCAGGCACGGCCGCATCAATTATTCTGGGTGCTACCATTGGCATTGTGGCAAAAAACCGGCAATCCGCAACATCTATAGGTATGCCCATAGCAATGGTGCTTGGGTTTGCCCCTATGGTAGCTAACTTTAACGAAACTATAGAGCGGTTTTCCTTCGTACTTTATACCCAGCAGCTTAATGTTATTGTGAATGATTTTAGCGCGAATTTTGCCCAGGCTATGCTGATAGTAGGTGCGAATATTGCAGTTTTAACGGTGTTGTTTGCAATTGCGTACAAGAAAAAAGGCCTGCGTGGATAGCAACGCCAGTGTCATTGTATTAAAAATGTCATATACATTTTTGCAATTTCGGGTATAATAGACTCTGTTCAACAAAAAAAGTGGTTCCGCAGGAAGCGGAAGCGGGATTCACTCCCGCTGTAGCGGCGGGGCTTGGGGCAGTGCCCCATTCAGATAGAATGGAGTAATACCAATGTTGCAGTACCTACTTGCATTTGCGGCGGTTTTTGTGCTGATAATGCTTCTAATGCCTTTGTTTTTAAAACTTGCCAATAAATTTGATTTTACAGATAAACCTACGGAACGCAAAAAACATGACGCGCCAATGCCCCTTACGGGCGGGCTTGCCATGTTTGTTGCGTTTACCGTGGGTTTTGTCATTTTTGTAATTTATAGGGATCCTACCATGCCATTTTTACTGGCCGGTGCGGCATTAATTGTTGCCGTTGGGCTTGTAGATGATTATTCTAAGTCCAAGGGCAGGGAATTTCCTGTGTGGCCAAGAATTTTGGTGCATATTGCCGCGGCAACTATTTTATTTGTGGGCGATATACGCTTTACGGGTTTTCTTAACCATTTTACCGGGCAGTATGTTTCTTTGCCTATGTGGTTGCAGTTTGGGTTAACCGTACTTTGGATAGTTGGGCTTGTTACCGTGTTCAATTTCATGGACGGGCTTGATGGGCTTTCCGGCATGTTGGCATTGGTTGCAGGCGTTACGTTTTTTATTGTGGCAATCCACATGGGGCAAACAGAATCTGCATTCCTTGCGGCGGTATTTGTTGCTGCCGTTGCCGGGTTTTTGCGCTTCAATTTCCCGCCGGCCAAGGTGTATATGGGCGACTCCGGCGCATATTTGCTGGGCTTTGTGCTTGCGGCAATATCGCTGCATGGGGCGTTTAAGCAAGCGACAGTTGTGTCGCTGGCTGTGCCGATGCTGGCAATGGGCGTACCAATTTTTGATGGTGTGCTGGTAGTAGTGCGCCGTATTATGGCACGTAAACCCGCGTATATTGCAGACTCTACTGACATTACTCATTTGCACTACCGTCTAATGAAGCGCGGATTTACCCCACGCGGCACGGTTTTGCTTATTTTTGCAATTAGTACCGGGCTTAGTGTCGCTTCGATTATTCTAATGTTTGCGTTTAGGTAAAAAATTAAAATTTTTCGATTTCTTCCACCATAGCAAACAGGTTTTTTACAGGTGTGCCGGGCATAACCGCATTGGACGGGCCGGGGATGAAATGCGTACCACCCGATTCCTCAAGTTGCTTGCGTGTTTCCGCCCGAACTTCTGCTTCTGTGGCGTGGTGCAGGAATGCAGAACTCATATTGCCCAGAATAATAACGTTGGGGTTGCGTTCGCGTATTGCCTCAACGGTCATTGTAGCGTCGCGGTCTACTTCGCCAAAGGCTTGTACGCCGCATTCGCCAAACATCATATCAAAAACAGGCCACATATTGCCATCGGACCGATAGCAGAAGATGGCTTTTTCTTTTTTGCAGGCTTCGGCAAAAAGGGTCAGCGGCTCTACCATAACTTCGCGGAATGTTTTGGGCGAATAAATTGGCCCCTGATTGGATGCCATATCTATGCCGCCGTTGAAAAACCTGTATCCAAGTTTGACAAGATGTTTCATCCGCGCTATTTCGTAACGGGCGGCTCGCATATATGTTTCACGCAAAACTTCTGGTTCCATAAGGGCAAGCTCAAGCAATATGGGGTCGGTCATGCCTATTCCAAAGCCGCCGCCGGGTAACATTTCGCCTAAATCTTCGCCTTTGTGCGAGTCAAAAATTTTTACAGATTTTTGGATGCTTGCTATAGCATCTTCAGCAGTTGGTACATATTCTGGCTTTTCCAGTGCTTTTTCGTAAATTTCCAGTAAATCTTCCGGGCTTTTGGGCTTTCTTGCATCGTGTACAATGCCATAGGTTTGTGGTTCCGGATAAAACCGTTTGATGTAGTGTTCCCCATTTTCGTCGCCAAAAAGCAGAGTATAGTCGTCCAGTTGCTTTGTTGCCTTGCTATTTGCGCGCCATGTTACGCGCACTACGTCTACACGCAATGCCCTGTATAGGTCTGCACTGTCTTGGTAAAAGCGGCCTTCAAAGTCCTCGTATGCGTCTTTGCCTTGGCAAAGTGCAAGCTCTTCCGCAAAGTGGAGACTGTCCGCGCCGGTGACGGCTTTTCTGCCTAAAATTTCGGATGCAACGGTACATGCTACGGTTGGGATGTATAAGGGGAGTTTGTCGGGTTTTTGATAGTCAATTACTGCTTCAAAACGTTGCTTACCTGTCATGATTGATTTCCTCCTAAAGGCGGTAGTGTGCGGGCAAGCAAGCGTTCCATATTGCGGCCCAGCACATTTAATTTGTCTTCCATAGAAAGCTCTGCGTATACAGCCCAGGCAAGCTGCGGCCCTGGGTCACGCATTGGCTGGTCGGTACCAAAGAATACTCTTTCAGATCCCATTTCACGCACCATGTACTCTACTGCGCCGCGTGTCATGGACGTAAATGTTATCTCCAGCATTACATTGGTGTGCTTTTTGGCAAGGGCCACATTTATGCGCGCACTTTCGAAAGATATAGCCGAATGCGCCATCATAAATGTAGTCTCTGGATACGTGGCAGCAATATCGTTTATTTGGTTGGCTGTTTCCTGGTCGCCGGAATGCACAAGCACAAACAAGCGGCGTTTGTTGGCATATTCGTACCATGGTTTATAGACCGGGTCGTTAAATTTGCGGCCCTGCATCTGACAATAGGGCTTTAGGCCAACAAAGTTTTTGTGTTTTTCCAGATAGCTTATTGCGATGTCGATATCGCCCTCATAGTTGGGATTGGCGGTTGCGTAGCCGTAAATCCTGTCTGGGTGGTTTTGTATTGCGCGCCACACAGTCTCGTTGGGGCGCGGGCCGCCGCCAAATAGCCCTTCCCAGGCACTAAACACGATTTTGCCAATACCAAGCGCATCCATTTTTTTGACCATGCTGTTTGCGCATGAATTATGCATCATTACGCCTGCGGTTGTAATTTCATCTTCATCCACAACATGGCCATGCACGTCGTTTACAACCCAGTTGGAAAGCGGCTTGCCAAGAGTCATTGCAATTTCGACTTCGTCCATGTGGCATGTATCGTATTGCTTTGGCGTATCCAGTTTAAACAGGCGGCAGGCGTTGCCGTGGGCAACTAAGTCTTTGTCTGCTTCGCTTAGGGCAGAATATTCGATTAGCGGTTTTAGCCCGCTCATTACGCGACCCGGATACCCGCTGCTGTACACAATTCTATTTGCACCGAAGTTTTTTGCCACAACGTCAACAATATCATTTGCCTGGTTGCAGCAAATGTCGATATACATATTTGGGAATTTTTCTAGCATTGGGAACAAGTGACGCAGCGAGCCCCACCTGCCGTCCATAACAAGGACATTTAGTTCCGGGAATGCCTCTAATACATTGCGAATTTTTGGATATTCTTCATCTGTGCCAAACAGTACCAGCGGCAGGCCGCGTTCTGTAAGTATGCTTGCGGTTAATTCCATCTCAAATGGGTCCAGGTCGTGGTTTAAATTGTTGGGTCGCATTATTACGCCGCGTGCGCCATTGTCTAACAGCTTTGGTAAATAGGCGAGCCCCTGCGGCGTCTCCCATTTATAAGTTGGCGGGCATGTAACAAGCTGGAACAAACGTGGGTTTGCTGCACAATTTTCTGCAACTTCCACATTGCCGCGTACATAGCTATAGTTTGTGGCCGATGCACTTTCTACCATTGCGGCATGAATTGCGACGCGTTCCATTTCCCGCGCCAGTTCGGCAGCGTCGTATGGGACAAGGGCCTCACGTTTTGCTGTGCGTCCAAGCTTGACGCCACAGTCGATGTACAGTCTAAAATTGTTCATTGTCGCCTCCTATTTTAGTAGGGGCGCTTGCCCCTCTTGTGTATTTTTTTTCTTATGGCAATTTTACCCGATAGATACAAGAAGTCAACACTTACTTGCATATCGCCTATATTTTTGTTATTATCCCTTATGGAGGTGAGACAAATGGCATATAAAATTACAGATGCATGTATTGCATGTGGCGCATGTGAAAGTGAGTGCCCAACTTCCTGCATTTCTGCTGGCGACATTTATGTTGTAAATGCAGATGATTGCATAGATTGCGGGGCATGTGCGGGTGCTTGCCCGGTAGACGCATGTGTTGCGGAGTAATATGTACTTAGAAAAGGGCGTTTGGACGTTGGGATTAAGATAATCACATGGTTCCAAACGCCTTTTATTTTGGATGAGGGGTGCAGAAATGATATTTTATCATGCAAGCAATATCGAGGGATTAAAAAAAATACTTCCTTTGTCGAAATCAAAAAACAAGGCGGAAAAAGATAAAGTTGCATATTTTACCCCTGTTAGGCTATACGCACTTTTTTACTTGCGTGATATGGACGTTAATCATGTGACTATTAGAGCGGGCGACGACAACGTGCCAGAATGCCACGAGTTCTTTCCAGACCAGCTTAGAACAATGTATCAAGGCAGAAGCGGTTATTTATATACTTGCAAAAACAATGGCAACATCACAATTGCACAATCTGCCGAAATATGGTCGTCAAAAGAAACGGTTAGTGTGGTGAATGTAGAGTTTATTGACAATGTGTATGAACATATAATGTTAGAAGTTGCAGCCACAAACGCTCGCATTATCAGCTACGAATCGTTATCTGACAAAACGAAGCAAGAGTATACTATAAATATGAAGGATTTTATTTTGGAAAAAAATTTACTTACAATCAACTCAGCACAGTCACGCTTTTGGGCTCAATATTATCCGGAGGCGTGGAGAATAGCACAGGCTTTATAGTGAGTTCATTATGAAGGGACAGAAAAAGTGAATAAGCCTTTTTGGGAAAAAGCATATAAAAACGACAATGTCTCTACATTCGGAACAGAGCCTAATCAATCGATAAAAGAATATGAACATTTATTTGACAAAACATGGAGTACGTTAGAAATAGCATGTGGGGAAGGGAAGAATCCGCTTTATTTAGCAAGCAAGGGATTTTCAAATGTCAACGCTTTCGACTTATCTGAAGATGGAATAGCAAAACTCTCAAGAGCTGCGAGTAAGCGCGGTTTGTCGGTTAATGCGTGGGTGCAGGATTTGCGGAATTTCCAATTTGAAAAGCAATATGATTTGATAACCTCGATGGGTTCATTGCATTTTGTGGAAAAATGTGATTGGACATCACTGTTGCTGGAGGCGAAAAAAAATACGAATATTGGCGGCATACACATCATCAGCATTTTTACCAATTCTGTTCCGGCCTCAGCGGACATTGCGGATTTTGCAATAGGGCTGGCGGATGATGGGGAACTGGAAAAGCTATATCACGATTGGGCTATATTAGAATCTAAATCATATATCTTTGAGGATGAACATCCCGGAGCCCCAAAGCATGTACACTCATCAAATAGAATAGTTGCGCAACGCAGAATATAGGAGGTAATCATGAAAGTAAAACCAAACATGAACGAAGTAAAACAGCGTTATGTAAGCTGGTGGAAGGGCGATTTGCATGAGTCGCCGATGTTAAATATCTATGTAAGGCGGGATAACCCGCGCGAGACATTGGAAGATGTGCCGCAAGCTAAACCGGGCGACCATTATTTTTCGGATATGGACGTGGTTTTGGCCAACTTTAGGAATTCTATTCGTATGCAAAATTACGAACTTGACTCGTTCCCGATGCTGGACTTAAACTTTGGCCCGGGTTCTGTGGCGTTGTATCTGGGGAGCGAGCCAACATTTTCGCCGGAAACAGTGTGGTTTAACCCCTGCGTGCATGATACGTGGGAAAACTTCCCCCTGGTTTACGATAAGGACAATCGCTGGTGGAAAGAGCATTTGCGTATTCATGAAGTGGCACAGAAAGCCGCGCAGGGCGAATTTTATGTAACCATACCGGATTTGGTAGAAAACATCGACATTTTGGCTGCCATGCGCGACCCGCAGCAAATGTGTTTTGACCTGATAGACGAGCCGGACATAGTAAAGCAAAGGCTGGAAGAATTGCATGATTTGTATTTTGTCTACTATGATGCATTTTACGATTTGCTTAAAGACAAAGACGGTGCCAGTACGTTTACCGCGTTCAAAATTTGGGGGCCGGGCAAAACCTCAAAGGTGCAATGCGACTTTAATGTGCTTATGTCTCCCGACCATTTCCGCGAATTTGTATGCCCAACCCTTACGCGGCAATGCGCGCAACTGGACAACACAATCTTCCACCTGGACGGCCCTGATGCAATACGCCATGCCCCGGCTGTTTTGGAAATACCGGGATTAAACGGCTTGCAGTGGACGCATGGTGCAGGCAACCCCGACGGAGGCGACGAACGCTGGTACCCATTATACGACCTGGTACATGAAGCGGAAAAATGCCTGTGGGTATATTTAGAAGACACTGGTGCAGATACCTTTATACACAAAGTCAGAAAACTGGTACAGCGTTATGGTACTAAGAGGCTGTTTGTCCATGGCGGCAATTATTTAAGTGAAAGCGAAGCGGCATTGGTATGCAAGGCCGCGGCAAATGGGTTTAAATAAAAGGCGAACAGATTCAGCAAGTAAAATCAAGTAGTGCAATTCCAATTACTATATAATGAGGGTGGTTAAAGCGAGGTTAGCGGACATATGTACGAATGGCATAAGCAAATCCAAATAATTGTCAATGAAATCGACGAGTGTATTAAACGTCGTGACGATGAATCTCTAACGTTACAGTCTCTTTCCTTCAAGTTGGGTTACTCCGAATTTCATACTACAAGAAAATTTAAAGAAATATCTGGTATGCAATTTAGGGATTATCTGCGGCATAGAAGGTTAGCCTTTGCGCTAAAAGAGATGCGTGATAGCGAAAGAAGTATTTTAGATATTGCTTTTGACTATGGCTTTTCGTCACATGAAGCCTTTACACGGGCTTTCAAGACAACATATAGTATTACTCCCAGCGAATATCGCAAAAAGCCTGTTAATGTCGTTGTCCGTACAAAAATAAACCCTTTTAACCGCCACTATTTAGGAATTGGAGAGATTCACATGTTAAAATCTACAGATGGCATTACAATTTATATTACAACCATTCCAGCACATAAGCTAATGTACGTCGAAAACAAAGAAAGTAATGCTTTTTGGGATTTTGTAGAGAAGCAAAATGCCTTACCCGGCCAGGATTTCGATACCATTTGCGGCTTATTGCATGGTATTGAAGGGTGTTTGGACGGTAAGCGTCTGACCGAACATGGCGAACAAGGCAATCATTACATTATGGCACATGTCAATGATGCTAATGAGCCGCCCAATACAGCTATGTGTTTTTATAATTGTCTTGGTATTCGTCTTAATGCAGACTACGATGGTAATATACCATCAATAATGCGTGTTATTGATGTCCCTGAAGCAGAATATATTGTTTTTGAACACGGACCGTTTGACTATAATCACGAAAACCTTAGCGTGGAGGCAAAAATGGATAAAGCAATCGCGGCTTTCGACTTTGCAGATACTTCCTATTGTTTTGATGCATCCCCCGGCAGAACGGGTTACTTCTATCATGTCCCATCAGAGTTTTGGAAATATATTAAGCCAGTACGTAAGCATAATTAGAAAAAGCGGCGCTGCCGCTTTTTTTACCCCTTAGCCTTAGGCTTTGTTACCAATGCAGCCAGATATCCAAAAATTACAGCTACGGTTAACCCGCCAGCCATTGCTGTCGCGCCGCCGGTTATTACGCCAATAAAGCCGCGTTCGTCTACGTCGCGTTTTACACCGCGGGCCAAAATGTTTCCAAAACCGGGCAGCGGAACAGCCGCGCCAGCCCCGGCGAATTCTACCAGACGTTCGTACCAGCCTAGGCCACCAAGTATACAGCCCGCCACTACAAAAAGTACTAAAATTCTTGCGGGGGTTAGTTTTGTCAGGTCAATCAACAGCTGCCCAATAACGCAAATGAGGCCGCCTATTATAAATGCCCATAAAATAATCATTATATTCCTCCCTCTATTGCAACGGCGTGGGCAATGGCGGGTATGCTTTCGCCTTGCTGGACGCTTACTACGTTGTGCAGCGCTCCCGTTGGCACAAATAGCATTTTTTTGATGCAGCCATCCATAAGCTTTTTGTAAAAATATGCCGCAAAAGTACTGGCAGAGCATCCGCAACCACTGCCTCCGCTGTCCACATCCTGGGTCTCGCGGTCAAATATCAGCATCCCGCAATCGGTATGCACTTGGCTAATATCAAAGCCTTGTTTTTGCAGCAGCTGAAGCAGTAGTGTACTGCCAACGCTGCCCAAATCGCCTGTGGCAATTACGTCGTAGTATGTGGGCTCAATGTTAAAATCGCGAAAATGTGTGGCGATAACTTCCGCAGCGGCGGGGGCCATTGCCGCGCCCATTGCGTTTGCGTCTGTCACGCCCATGTCTACAATCGCACCGGTAGTGACGCCGGTTACATACGGGCCTTCTCCCAACTTAGAAAGTACAACTGCGCCGTCGCCGGTAACTGTCCAGGCAGATGTTGGCGGCCTTTGCGTCCCCAACTCCAGCGGGAAGCGGAATGTCTTTTCTGTACCGCAAAAATGGCTGGATGCAGACGCAACTACATAGTCGGCAAAGCCGCCGTCAATTAACATTGCGCCAAGACTCATGCCTTCGCCAATTGCGGAACATGCTCCGAACAGCCCAAAAAAAGGCCTCCCAAACGAGCGCACTCCAAATATTGAACCTGATATCTGGTTAAGCAAATCCCCCGCAAAAATATAATTTATATCATCCATTTTTAGTTTTGCTTTTTGAACCGTGAGTTCTATTGCTTGGCGCGCAAGTTCGCTCTGCGCCTGTTCCCAGGTTTTTTTGCCAAATAGCATGTCATCAGAAATTATATCAAAATGCGAACCAAGCGGCCCTTCGCCCTCTTTTGGTCCTACAACAGACGCCGTAGACAATATTGTTGGCGGTGCAGAAAACCTGACGCTGGTCTTTCCCATGTGTTTTACGCTCATAAATCACCTCACGAAATAGTAAATCAAACCTACAACAACCGATGTCGCAAGCCCGTAAACAATTACCGGCCCAGCAATTACAAACATTTTTGCGCCAATTCCCAGCACCAGGCCTTCGTTTTTATGCTCGATAGCTGGGGCGGCAATAGCGTTTGCAAAGCCTGTAATTGGTACAATGGAACCCGCACCGGCAAACTTGCCAAGCTTGTTGTATACACCAAGTGCCGTAAGCAAAACTGCCAGTGTTATTAGAATGGATGCGGTGACCAAACTTGCATCTTCGCGGATAAGGCCGGTGCGAAGCAGAATATTTTGAATAATTTGCGCAAATGCGCATATCGCCCCGCCTACAAAAAATGCCTTTATACAGTTAGTGACCGTTGTGGTGCTTGGAGAGGCGGCCTTTACCATCTCGTAATACAATTTTTTATTTTCTTCTGTTGGATTCATAAAAATTCTCCTTTACATACTCCCCGCGTCGTAAAACCCTGGTATCAAAAAATATATTAGCGCGCCGATAAACTTGCCTAATGCAATGGCCAGCACAAAAAAGAACATCCCATGCTGCAACCGCCCGCGCCGTGTAAGAATTGGAATTACGTTAAGCACTTCTGCAAGCGACATAGCCAGTGCGCCAAAAAAAATCCCGTTTGCAAGACTTAAAACAATAACACCAACGGCGCCTATTGGCAGAGTAAATTGTGCAACTCCCGTTAGCGTCCCAAATATCCCGCCTAAGATAATTGCGGACTCGTATATGCGTATATGCCGTTCTGTTTTTGTTTTTTGTGCGAGCCGCGGCACAACGCCCACAATTGTTATAAACGCAAAAACCGCGCCGGATACAACCAACCCGGTACCAATGCCAATGGCCGCAGCCAAAATTATTTTAAGAGCTTCCATTTTCCATCCGCTCCTTGCGCTGGCTCATGGCATCCACCATGGTTTCGGTAACTTCGCGGTCGTATTGTTCCATCTCGACTTCGATTGGGGTAGGGTCGTCGGTGATTTTTTTCCCCATCAGATGGTTGTAGAAAACTATAATGCCTACCGCAAGCCCAATGGAGTAGGGGATGTTTATAATCCCCGGGTTGGTTTTTTCCTGGCCAAAAAAGATACTGTAGTATTTTTCAAATATTTTTGGCATTTGCCCATCGGTATGAAAGCTCATGATTGCGGTGGACGAGCCTATGAACAATACTACCACTACAAAGGCAATTTTTAGCCATTTTTGCCATGTCCTGTCCGGGCTTTTTTTTGCCAGATACTGCACCCAAGTGTCCATCTCGCCAACATTATTGACGGTAAAATTAGGGTATGTTTTTTGAATTACGGCAATAATATCCGTGATGCTAACTAAAAAATTCTGTTTCTTATTTGTGCTGTTGTCTACATCCAGCAGCTTCATTTTTTTGATTTTGCCAGCCACGTCTTTTACCGCCACAACTTCGGCCACGTCTTTAACTAAAATTTCCGGCTGGTTGGAAAGACTTACTTTTTTTTTAGGTTTTATATAAATGTCCATTATGGCTGTGAATTCCCCTTATAAACAAACCGCTGTATTCGCGTTCTTCTGGTTGCGGTGCAAAATATAAAATTAAAAAAATAAAAACCGCAGCCATAAGCATCAAAAATAATATCCCCCAGATAATTTTTTTCATGTATCGGATAAGCAAAATAATCATCTCCATTTTCAACCTTTTTCTAAATTATTGCCGAGAAATATATAAAAATAACCCCGCATCTGTGCAGTGCGGGGTTATTTGCATAAAATCACAATAAAAATCGCAACCAATTTTGTTTCGAGTGCAGCACTCTGGCAATAACGATGCTGTCATCAAGCACACGGTAAAACACAATATACGGGCTTATGGTCATATATCTATAGCCACGTTCGACCCCGGGCGTATCATCTTCAGGAACAACAGGGTATCTTAATGGTAAGTCGCGCAATCCTTTTATTCCATCATAAATTTTTTTGCGCAACTCCTTTGCGGCCTTTTTATTGTCCTGAGAAATATATGAAAACATTTCTTCTATATCGAAATAAGCGTCGTCAGAAATTTTTATCTTACGCATTTTCTATCCTCGCTTCAATATCAGCAAAAACTTCCTCAAAATCGCGCATGGGTACATCTGCAGCAATTTCCCGGTCTACTTTACTTAACATTTGTCCCAACTGTTGCCGGGCTACCATTTTTTGATATGCGTCAACGCTCATTACAACTAAGTCGGCCTCGCCATTTCTTGTTATTACAATTGGCCTTTGTGATTCGTGGCATTGTTTAGAAAATCCGTTATAATCATGGCGTATGCTTGTAGACGGTTTTACATCCGGTAAAATAGTAGGCATATAATACATTCCTTTCTTGAATTATTATGTCATTATTATATCATGGCTAATATGCAATAGCAAAACTTGTTACGCAGTGGTATACTTGCAATGGAAGGAGCATGTTAAATGTTCACATGTACAATAAACGAAATTGAGTTAACATTCGAAACCAACAAAACGTCCTTTTCCCCGCTGGGCGTTGATAAGGGGACTTTGGCGATGCTGGACGTCGCAAATTTGCCGCAAAATTTATCCGCTGATGATAAGTTCCTTGACTTGGGTTGTGGATATGGTGTGGTTGGTATCTATGCGGCAAAAATAATTGCGCCGCAAAATATTGTCATGAGCGACGTCAGCAAATCCTGTGTCGAGTTATCAAAAAAGAACACGCAGCTAAACGGCGTTGTTGACGATATTAAAATAATACACAGCGACGGGTTTAACAATATTATTGACAGCGAGTTTACGATAATTCTTTCCAACCCGCCTTACCATGCCGACTTTAAAGTGCCAAAGCATTTTATCGAAAAGGGATTTAACAGGCTAAAAATTGGTGGCGCAATGTACATGGTAACCAAGCGCAAAGATTGGTACAAAAACAAACTAACCGCTATTTTTGGTGGTGTAAAAGTTTATGAAATTGATGAGTATTATGTATTTCGCGCAGAAAAGCGAAGCGCGAAGTATGCAAATAAATAGGGCTACCCCAGCAGCTCCCTGCCAAGGGACACATAATAACGGTAATTTTCAATTGGGACTCCATTTGGAATGCGGTGATCCAGTGCAAAAATTGTGCCTCCGCCTTTTGTAATATCGCACATTTTGTACTCAAGTTCGCGACGGATATCTTCTTTTGTGCCACGCAGGGCATGCTTGTCTATGCCGCCTTTTAGGGTAACGCGTTTGCCGTATTTTTTGCGCATTTCTACAATGTCCATACCGGCAGCAGGCTCGCACGGGTACATAAAATTTATGCCGCAATCAAGCAGACTGTCGACAATTCCGTTCATATTACCGTCGCTGTCTTGACAAAAAATAGACGCATCGTTCTGGTGAAGCATGTCCCAAACCTTGCTGTAATATGGCTTCATAAAACGTTCCACTTGACGTGGCCCAAACAATGGGCCAGACTTACCCGCCATGTCGTCATGCGCGTCCAAATGGTCGATGGTCACAATGTCCAGTACCCGCTCAAAAACTTTTATGCAGGTGTTGGTAATGGTCTGCAGAATATCGTCAATAAGCTCTGGCTGTTCGTAACAGGCAATGCAAAGCCCTTCTTCACCCATTAGCTGGCGCGGTTCGTCAAAGCCGCCTGGTATCCAACCGTACACAATATGGCCTTCTTGTTGCTGTTTTGCCGTTTCGCGAAGTTCGTCCCGGTTAACGCGGCTTTCGTCAAATTGATACCAATGCTTGATTTTTAGCCAGTCGTCGGCGGTTTTTACCGGGTATTCCAGAGGAAGGGGAAGCGTGGCACTGCTTTTAATAAGCCGCATTTTTCTGCCGTATTTGTCGATGGATATCCGCTCCAGTGCATTCTCCTCTATAATATGCGGCTGGATTCCCGTAATTGGACCGGTGTTGGCAGGGCAAAAAGCTATTTTTTGAGAATCCCAGCCAAACGCCGATAAATCAATTTCCTCCTTAGTAGCCCCTTGAGCCAGCCATTCCTTATCAAGGCCCACCAACAGGCCAAAAATTTCTGTAAACATTTCATGGCCTGTGTACTCAAATTTGCAATGTGCGATATATTTTTCCCTGTCCCAAATCATATGTGCGCCTCCGATTGACAAATTTTTAACTGTAGTGTATCGTTTATACAAAAAAATTGCAAGCGAGGTGATCCAAATGCGCATAATTTTGGGGTGCGTAATTGCGGCCATATTTTGCATTGTGGTATTTAGTAACTATACCCATGCCAGCCAAGATAGGCCGCTTAGGCAAAATTACACAATCAGCATCAATGTAGAATGTATCGAGACGGCTACCGTAATTGTCAGGACTTTGCCGGGATACAATTTGGATTCGTCTACAACGTCTGGCGAATGGCAGCGCACAGCAGAATTTAGGCGCAGGGTACATAGCGACTCCCTGCGATATGTGCAAGCGACTTTGCGTGATTTGGGCGAAGTTATTCGCGAAAGCGAAAATGCGCAGCATCTTGGCACGGGCATAATGGACTTAGACGTTAGGATTATTGCCGCCAACCAAGAGTTGGAACGCCTGACCGCCATAATGGAGGCCAGCACAAGTTTAGACGTACTTATCGCCGTTAACGACCGTATAAACACCGTTGCCCGCAACCGGGATGACTTAATTGGCCGGTTAAATGTAATGATGGTGGACAGCCAGGGTCCAATTGTAAATATTACTCTTATTGAAAACTTGCCGGGCCGCCCTGCACCCCCGCCAGAAGGGTTTGGCGCACGGATACGTGAAAGCTTTGGCAGTTCGCTGCGCAGTAGCCGTAATGCCGCCGCAACTTTTATAGTTGGTGTAGTACGGGTGTTTTTGCCGTTGATTATATGGGTTGCGGTATTTGCCGCAATTGGGTTTGCCGCATGGCGGTTATTTGTGCGCAAAATGTGGCTAAAGTCTACTGCGCGTAAAACTGCTCCGCAATCTCCCATCGAAAACCGAGATGATATAAAGGAGGGTTCCCTATGAAGAAAAAGTATATGGCCATATTAGTGATACTGGTTGCTGTTTTGCTGCTTTCGGCTTGTAGTAACAATGACTCTGGTCGTGTGGATTTTAATTCCGCACCGCCGCCAACGGCGACACAGTTACAACCACTGGCGGGTGGTACAACGACTGCAGAAAGTGCAAATCTTTATAGATGGTCTGCGACTGACCACTATGGAGGGATTCTTATTGGGGGAAGTATCGCAGAATACGCTGCCGACATACCTCAAGAGCAACGTCAACGCCACATAATCCAAACTGGCTGGGCAGAACTTGAAACCAAATATTTTGACGATGTAGTGCATAGTCTGCGCCAAATTGCCACGTCTGTAAACGGCTATATAGAATCCGAAAACCTTGCCACGCATGCCAGACAAATATTTAATATAACCCTGCGCATACCAAGTGCCTATTTTCAAGATGTGATGCTGCAAATAGAAGACTTGGCTGATGTTCGCCATTCTCGCCAAAGTGCAGAGGATGTAACCGACCAGTTTTACGACACAGCATCGCGCCTTGCAACCCGCCGTATAGAAGAAAACCGCCTGCTGGCCCTTATAGAAGATGCCACAGAGGTGCGCGACATTTTGGATTTGGAACGCCGCTTAAGCGAGACTCGCGTACAAATAGAAATGTACGATGCAGTCATGATACGGATGGCCAATCAAATTGCGTACTCTACAATATATGTAACTGTGTTTGACATTGCAGACCAGCCCATAGTACCAATAGCCGGCCCAACCTTGGGCGACCGTATTGGCGGTGCTTTTGGCGACTCTATAAATTCTATAACCCGTGGGTTTCAGGGCTTTGTGGTATGGCTTGCTGGGGCAATTATCCCATTGGTGGTTTGGGGCGGTATTATCTTTGTTGCGTATAAGGTGATACGGAAAATTGTCAAAGCGAGAGTAAGGCCACCTGCGTAAATAATACGAAAATAATGTCACTTAATATGTATCGAAGTGTACCGGTTCTGTCATTGCGAGCAATGCGAAGCAATCTAGTGTTGGATTGCTTCGTCGGGAAAATCCCTCCTCGCAATGACGAACGGAGTTTTCATGCTTTGGCTGGTGACGGAAAACGCCATGTAATGGAGCAGTAGGAGGTAACCATTTTCCTCAAATTTCATCGTAAACGATGGAAGGCACAATTACATCGCCGAATATTTTCAAGAGTAAACCTAATTTATTGAGAATGGACAGGCTAATTAAAGGGGTAGAGTTTACAACAATACTCAATTTAACCCCTCCGCAATTCAGCCATTTTAGCCGACAAGCCCAAGCTCAATTGCCCTCCCTTGAAATATTGCATTGCAAGCGACTTCATCCTCCCCTTCGTACTCTAAGTGCATATTTCAAACTCAAATTCATGCTTAATAGGTATGCCATCAATGCCCAAAACTAGCTCATTCATTGGTTCTTTTTTCAATTTTCGTGTGATATCAAATGCGTTAATATGCACCGCCTTTAAGTCAAAGCCCCTTCTTTGATAAAAGCGAATAGCATGTGTATTATCATTCATTGTGATGAGCCAAACTCTTCTGCATTTTTCAGATTTTGCCAAGTCAAGCATTGAATTTATTAAGTTAGTACCCACCCCTATTGATTCAATAAGGCTATATAAAACTACAATCTCACAATCGTTGTCTCTTATTTCATAAAGAACAGCACCGACTAAAATGCCGTTTTCTAAAGCATAAAAACCTGGAAGGTTGTTTATGTTTATGATATTACCTCGTGTTACTATTGGGTCTCCCCACTCTTTAAGCACATGATTTATTACTGTTTCCCTGCATACACCATCAAGCGTTTTTATCTCCATATAGATTTTTTCCTCCTCAAACTAACTCTTGCCGCCCAAATTGCCGGCATAACGAAACGCTCTAATCAAATCTAACTGAAATTTTCGCTTTTTGGTCAATCTAACAGAAGCCCCTATAATAGCGTATTTCTCAAGATGCCAAGGCAAGGGTCGGCGGTTTTTAAGAAATCTGAACGTTCTTCGGGAGTCGAGTGAAATCAAGGAGTTGCGGGTAGTTCTGAAATCGCCGTGACGACGGTTTGCCGACTGACTTTTGTGGAAAGGTGTTTGGATGTTTCAGCAAGTCAATTAAACCTTGTACTATTCACAATCTCTTATTTTCACCAAATAAGCAGTCATATTGTCATCTTCCTGCTTATTGTAAATATATCCAAGCTGATTCCCAACAACAGGTGCTATTGTTCTGAACAATTCACAAGCTAAAAAAATAGCGTTCCATAAATTTTCATAATTTGCATCTGAATATGTTTTGATGTACATATCATAAAGATTTTCTGGCAGGTATTTCTTGAAGTATTTGCCCCACAAGCCTACATTAACAGAAAAATCATTATGAACACCTATATACCATTTCAGCATGGATTCAAGTTTTTCATGAACCACCTGTACATACATATTCATGGCGTAAGTTAATTCGTTGCGTTTAATGCCTTTGGCGACATTTTGCAAGCACCACCAAAAATTATTGGTGGCACTCATGTACTGCCCTTGGGTTGGTTTACTAATATAATAGCCCCTGTCAGATGGCGCAGATATTGCAGGGAGTATATTATCTTTGTCCAATAGGGTTATGGTTAGGGTATCTTCACCGTAATCATCATATACTGTAGTTATATGCAAATCAATCCGATTCCCATCCTCGAATAACATCAACCAACCATATGAATTGCAGATATCCACATCGTTACCTTCTGCAATATCGTTTTTATCCGGTTCTTGGACAATGGCAATTTCACCAAAAATTGCAATCCAATCTTTGTTTGTTAAAAACCACTCCATCTCTGACACTACAAGCCCAATATCATAATCTTGATACTTATCTTTTTCTGCACTGGGATTTACTCTCGACCCGTTCATGTAGACAGCGCGGATTCGCTCGTTGGCTTTAACGACGTTTATAATCATATCCATCATTTCTTTTTCATCTCGCATAGTTGACCCCTTTCACTCCTGCCGCCCATTTTGACGGCGTATTTACACAAAACAACTGAAAACAATAGCAACACTGCAACTATTTACCGTTTTCACTTGGCCAGCTATCTTTGAAGATACCCAATACCCCTTACTGTTTTTCAAGGAATCCGAACGTTCGTTCGAAAATCCAGTGAAGCCAAGGAGTTGCAGGTAGTTCTGGAATCACCGTGACGACGATTTGCCGACTGGCGGTTGTAGAAAGGTGTTTAGGGTGTTATATGGATTCTTTTACTAATGCTCTGACAAAGTTAATAACGCATAAAGAGCTTCTTAACGCATTTTACAACTGTGGCACTATCTAAACCTAATTCTGTTAATATCATCGCATAAGTGACCGCCCTAAGCAAACAGGTGTCATGCAATACTCGAAAATCTGTTAGATTATTGCCATGAGCAAGTGCATTTCTTGCATTTTTCATTCTCTTTGGCATATCGTTATACCCATTTCCGCAAATTAAGTCAATGCAGTGTTCCCAATATTCATCATTCAATTTGAACATTTCAATGAAGTCATTCAGAGCATGGTCTAATTTCATTTTTAATGTGCCGCTGTAATTTGAGTTCCAGTTCACAAAGTCAGAAACCATCTCACCGTTAAGTAGTGGACAGTTTTCTAACTCTTTTAAAATTGCCTTGACAGCACTCTTTACTTTGTCAAATTCTTCATTATTGAATTTCGGGTATCTTATGCGAAATTGACTTTCAAAGGCAGAGCATACATTTGAAATATCAATAGTGTTTATTGCATCGTTTTCGTATTGGAATAATGACAACACAAATATCTTTCCATTCACAATTTTATCAAGTATGCTTGAAATCAAGTTCTTAACCAAAACATATGGAATAATCTTCGTCACTTTATCATTTTTGTTTGCTTCTTGTGTCAAATATAGCTTGCCAGAGGCGTAATTTTCAAGTCCCGTAGGTATGGTGTCCATGTATTCATTTGTATTAACAAGAATCTCATCTAAAAAAATATCCCTTGCATTAGAAATGAAAGATAAAAATGATTTAATGTGATGGCAAAAAACAAATGACTCTTGTGCGCTCAACCCTGTTTCACACTCAATATTAAGAGCAACGAATATTTGAAATGGAAATCCCATAGCACTTCCGTATTCCCATTTGTGTCCAGCTGTCACGACAAAAGATATGATAACTTCTTTTCCTTCGAAGTTTAACTTGTATTCATCGGGCTTATTAGCCTGTTTATGCTCTCGACAAAAAATTGAAGCTACGGATTCTATATTTTCATCACAAGTTCTATCGCTCCAATAAAACTTGTCTATTATATCACTGCGGATGGTTAGCAACTTCACAATGTCGTTACCCTGTACGGAATCTGTTCGTTCTAACAGCTCCATACAGGAGGTAACGTCAAAACACAAAACACCCCTATCGGCACTTTTATACTGCAACCGTACGATAAGTTTATCACGGCAACCATGGCGTTTATCAAACGCATCGTCTGATAGCAACGTAATCCAATCGCGTAATAATATATCCCAGCCGATGTTTGTTTGCTCTCTAAGAAAATCCACGCCAGATTTAGTGACTACCATTTCAGAATTTTTTATGTGGCAATCATATTCGCAATTGTTAATCGCCACTTTACCACTGAAATTCATTTTGCACCTCTTTAGCCTTGCCGCCTAAATTGTCGGCATAGTAAAGCACTCTAACCGAATCTAACGGTAATTAACGGACTCTAACTAAAAATTCCCCCTACCCAACCAAATTTCAGAACCCAGTAAAATAGCAGGTTTCTGCCAAGTTATTAATCAATCGCTATCGTTTTTCAAAAAAACCTGATATAAACAACTACCCAATCAACACCGCCCGTATAGGGCTGCCGTCGCCGTCTTCAAATTTAAGCGGTAGTGCCGAAAGTGTGTATTCCCCTTCTGGGACGCTGTCCAGCACAAGCCCTTCCAATATCGCGATTCCATTTCCCAATAAAATCATATGAACAGGATATTCATCGTCGCCATAAGGGTCAACCGAAAGGTAATCTATGCCTACGGTTTTGACCCTTTTTTCTACCAGATACTGTGCGGCGCATGGCATTAGCGCAAAAAAATCTTTTTTGAGTGTACCCTGCGCCATGTATTTGGACTGTCCCATGTCAATTAGAAGAATCACGCCTGCTGGGATATCGTACGGCAGCAAGTATTCCTTTGTAATATGCCCTGTTGCGTTTATACGAATAAGTTTTGCCGGGCCGTAAAAATGGCTAAGGTCTATATTGTCGCAAGTTTTGCCGCCCAAAATAAAATGCGACGGCATGTCTGCATGGGTGCCGGTGTGGGTTGTTGCGGCAAATTGTGTTAGGTTATATTTGTCGCCGTTTTTTAGACGGGCGACTTTGTCAACGATAAACCGCACGTCGCCATATACGGGAAGGTTGTCGCAAATTGTGGCGGTTATATCATAGATTTTCATTGCATTAATCCTCTCCACATTTCCAAAAACGTAAAATTAAACACGCTAAAGTCTACAAAATTAAGTAATAATGCAACGCCGCCCAAAATGGCAAGATGCAGCGGATACACAATGTAGAATAGCCACTTCATACGCTTGCCGCGTTCCCCGTTATAATTCTTCAAAAGTAGAGCGGCAAAAGCACAGCCGATAATAAATGACAAAGATACAAGCATTAGAGTCAAATCTGCATATTCTGCTTCTGGTAGGTCTAAAAATTGTAAGAACCATGCCCCAAGTACACCAATTAGACTGCCAAAAAACATGACTGTACCCCCAATAACAACTGGGATTATCCGCCGTACTTTTTCGTTGCGCATTGTATGGAACAACAATATCATTATAATGCCCACAGTGCCCCAATCAAACGGCACGGGGAATGAAGTCAGCAAGCATATTATCACAAACAGTATCCAAAACAGGACGCGGTTTTTCATCCTATCGTACATAACCAGGCAAATAAGCCCCACAAATATTGTAAACATGATGTTAAGAATAATTGCTTCAAACACAAACGGGTGAAATGCCGCGGCGATTATACCAAAAACCAAAATGCGCAGCATGTATCGTTTTAAATTGGATGTATGTTTGTACCCTTCTACTACGAAGAACGCCAGAATGGGGAATGTAAGCCCACCGGCGACATAAAATGTGACAGCAAGCCATGTTGGCATAATGGGCCACCATGCCAAAACCATATGGTTAAGCACCATGCCTATGATTGCGAGTATTTTTAATTGAAACGCGTTTAATTTTGGCATAAAAATCCCCCTAATAATACTTTACCGACTCGGCATAATGCTCTGCGTCAAGCTCTGCAAAGCAACCAAGTCCGCTCAAAAAGCTGCATATGAAAAAGCAGGCGGCGCAACCCGAGGCGTAGCCTTTTGGGTCTGGTACAAAGCCGCATTCTTTAGCGAGTTTATACAATGCCGCAACGCCGCCTGTAAGCAGTGCATCAAAAACAGGATACTTGCCATCCGGTATGCCGCGCACCGCATCTTCCATTGGGATTGCAATGCCTGTACAGCCTGGCGGCAAAAAGCGGTTATACATATCTACATGAAAATGCCCGGTAGAAACAAGGCCTTTGCATGGGTTGGAGTTTATCACCATGTCAATTGGCTTTGGCGCGTGATACTCCTTCTCTATGCAAACTGCCCGGCCGCCCATGCGGATGCCGTATGTGTTGGCCGTATCGTTAATGTAGCCTGACCCGATGGATTCTTCCAATGCACTGCGGCTATGGGCTTTGTTTGGGTTGGTACCGCGCAGCATGTTTAAAAAACGATCCTGCCACAGGAAGTAGCCGAAATTTTCTTTTTGACAGATTTCCGCCAGCCGCAGTGGATACGCGTATGGCACATATTCCGCATGGAATGGGTCTAGCGAGATGCAAAAGGTGTCCGCACCTGCTTTGCGCAAAGCATTTATATGTTGCTTAATTGTATTTTCGTCCGTGGCCCAGCAGGCATTGGTTTCGATATAGTCTACGCTTATGCCATATTTCTTCGCTTTTTGCAGTAGCGCAAGCAGCCCTTCAAAATCCAAGAAAGGCTCGCCCCCGCCAATATGGACGCTGCGGCAGCCACCCTCGCGTAGCAGGCCTAGGGCTTCGTCCATGATTTTCTCGGTCATGTACCCGCCGGTTCTGGTTGGCGAACAGGCATACAAACAATGTCTGCATGCCGCACTGCACTCGTAGTTAGGCATAATGCCGGCGTGCCTAAGAGGGGTTAGTGCCACCATTTTTTCGTTCCTCCAGGTTTTTGTAGCCGTTTATCAGCAGCCCCTTGTCCGTGTCCACCGTGACAGGCGTGCCGCTTTTAACAAAATCCACAACGCGTACTTTAACACGCAACATGGGGATTTCCAGGGCTTTTGCCACAGTTTCCGCATGGCTTTGGTCAACTTTTTCCCAGGTGCCTACAACCAGCGCACCCGCAAATTTTAACTGCTCTAGCATACTGTCGTCTGTTTGTGTGCAAACAACAATGTCACCACGTTCAAAGAACGTGCGCTCGTCGTCCGCAGAATTGGTAAACAGGCGCGTAATGCCGCGCTTTATCCCCATTTTGTTGCCCTTGCCCTTGGCCAGCACATTACCTATGGTGCGTACCCTTATCGTATTGGTGGTTCCGGCAATGCCTACAGGCACACCAGCCATTGCAACAATTATATCGCCGTCCTTGGCCAGGCCTGTTTTTACCGCCATTTCTTCCGCAATGTCAAAAACTTCGCTGTCGCCTTCAAAGGGCTTGCCAGACAGCACGGGGATGCAGCCCCAGGATAGATTTAGCTGGCGGCACACAACATCGTTGTTGGTAACGGCTAAAATTGGACATGTTGGCCGCGAACGCGCAACCATCCGCGCAACAAAACCCGAGTCTGTGATAGGCACAATGCAGGACGCGCCCAAGTCGGCAGCGGTAACAACACCGGCGTTACTCATAGTATTTGTGATGTTTTTGTTTATGTTGCGATACAAGGAATTGGCGGAATAATCAATTGTTTCTTCGATTGTTACTGCTATGCGCGCCATCATGGAAACAGCTTCCACTGGATATTTGCCATATGCGGTTTCGCCAGAAAGCATTACAACATCCGTACCGTCATGTATGGAATTGGCAACGTCGTTGGCTTCTGCACGGGTGGGACGTGGGTTACTTACCATGGATTCCAGCATATGTGTTGCGGTAATGACGGGTTTGCCCATCATATTACAGCTGCGGATCATGGATTTTTGCACAATTGGCACTTCTTCCGGCGGTATTTCTACACCCAAATCGCCGCGGGCAACCATTACGCCGTCCGCAATTTCCAATATGCTTTCGAGATTATCCACCCCGTCGCGGGATTCTATTTTTGCGATAATGCGAATATGTTCGCCGCCGCCTGCGTCCAGTACCTTGCGAATATTGACAATGTCGCCGGACGTACGCACGAAGGATGCCGCGATAAAATCGAATTCTTCCCGTATTGCAAATTCTATGTCCTCGACGTCCTGCTCTGTAAGCGATGGCAAATTTACAGCTACATCTGGGATGTTAATGCCCTTGCGGCTTCCCAAAAAGCCTGAATTTATCAGCACACATGTAACCTCTGTGCCCTTGATGGCGGTAACTTTCATTTCAATTAAACCGTCATCAAAAAGGACGCGATTGCCCACACGCAAGTCATTTGGCAAGTCCTTGTATGTTACTGCAACGCGGGTTTCGTCACCCACAATGTCCTGTGTGGTAAGGGTGAATTCCATCCCTTGCTCCAGATACACCTTATCATTTTCAAATGCCTTTGTACGAATTTCTGGCCCTTTTGTATCCAATACCAACGCTACGGGCTTGCTCATTTCCTTCCGGGCTTGTTTTAACATATTTACTGTTGCCAGGCGTGCCTCGCCAAAACTATGGGAACAGTTGATTCTTGCGGCGTCCATACCGTTTGCAATCATTTGTTTCATTGCATCTACATTGTTGCATGCCGGGCCAAGTGTTGCTAAAATTTTTGTTTTTCGCATGACAAACCTCCTAATTATAGCCTAATTATAACGGGACGCAGTGTAGGCGTCAATGTGCCGCTTATGATTTAGTCTGCGGCGTTTTGTCACGCAAATTTTAATTGGTTTAAATAAAATAAAGCGTCATAACCTTTAACGGATTAGACGCTCAACAAAATTGTATTGTATAAAGTAAAACAGCAATTCACGTCAAACTACTTTACATCCGAATATCCCTCTTCTAGCTTTTTGTTGATTGCTTTCGCTTCACGTTTACTTAATAAGTAATCGGTGGAGCAAGCAACAATGAGTATGATAACAGCTACCACAACGTAAAGCACTATACGAGCTGGAGATTCAAAAGAGATTATGCCGACATTAGATCCCACAAGCAAGAATATTCCAAATCCAACAAACATGTTGATAGAAATTTTTAACCACAAAGCCAGTCGATCAGTATCGTATACCATTCCGCTAATGGAAAATCCTACACCAATTGCTATGTAGGCTAATGCGTAAATAGTAAAATTATCTATAAATTCTTGCAGTCTAACATCACCAGTCAAATCCCAAAATATGATACTCATCACAAATAATGTACATCCGCCTGTAACTCCATATAACAAATGTTTTATTATTGATTTTATCATGTCCACAACTCCCTTCTCTATAATCCCAAGCGATTTTTGAAATCGCCAAGGTGTTTTCTTGATATGTAATCACTAATACCATTTTTCATGACAATATACATTGTACTATTAAATGATGGGGATAGATGGTCTACGCGCTTAATATTGACAAGAGCGGATTTTGATATACGAACAAAAATAGAACCCAACTGTTCCTCAAGTTCGCGTAGGGGTTTTGTTATGATGTAGTCCTGTGCTTCTCTATTATATAGTTTAATATCATTGCCCTCTGTTCTGATAATGTCTATCTGTTCCGGCTCAACAACAAATAATTTGTTATCGCTCTTTGCAAATAACAAAGAGGGCTTTTCATCTGCCTGTTCCAGCGTTTCGATTAAAACCATTATGTCCGGTGTCATTTTCGGTGTATAGATAACGGCAATTGGCTCTCCTATGTCCGGGTCAATTTTAATATCAACTCGCATATAATTCCTCATCTCAATTCGTTATATTTACCCATTATATTTTAGCATAGTCGCAGTAAATACTCAATTGTATTTTAGCCCCCCAAACCTGTATCTTAGCCCCAAAAAATGACCTCTTGGAGAAATTCAAGGACAGGATTCACAGAAGATTATATAATCTAATAGTGATGAGGCTACATAAAGGAGTTTGTGAACAACTATGGATGATATAAACCGACCACCAACCTATAAGGAAGAGGTAACGCAGTACACAAAAAAAGACGCTATCCATGCCTTGCTTTTTTTTACGGCTATAGTTTTTTCTAATTTGTTGGTTAGAGTTATTCCCGTTTTACCTATGGGTTACAATGTGAACTTAGTGTTTGTTTCTATACAGCTTGTTATGCTGTTTGTGATTTTAAAGAAAAAAGGGCAAGGGTTACGCTCGGTTGGAATTCATGCAATTGATTGGAGAAAGGTACTTTGCGCAGGATTGGTGTTTGCAGTAGCGTGTCTTATGCTTTTTAATGGGATTATTTCAGGGCTTTTTGAGGGCTGGCAATTGCGTGACCCAGTTGCGCTTACAGGGATTATTGCGGCAACCTTGCTCTTAGCATTTTATGAAGATGTTTTCTTTGTCGGGTATTGTCAAACACGAATTTATGGACTAATTAAAAAGGACTGGTTGGCAATTGCTCTGGGTGCATTTCTTTTTGCATCAATCCATTGGCCATATTGGATTATGGTTACTTTAACAAGCGGCAATGAACATTTCGTTGATTATAATTGGGTATCATTCGCAATGCATAATGTTATGTGGATAGTGTTTTATATACTTTTGAGCACCATTTTTAGACATTTGCGTTCTATCATTCCTGTTGTTTTATTTCATCTTTCATATAATTTAGCTATGGGAAATAGAGGGGGGCTGTGGCTGTTGGATAGCTATGAAGTTGGCGGCTTTATTGCCGTTTCTTTCGGCATTGTATTCAGCTTGGTTATGCTTGCTGTATGGTGGATTTCGCCCCAGCGCAAAAAACGTAATGAAGCAAAATGAAAATAATTTTACATGTTCCCATGAAACGCGACATACATTTGATGCATTCTTGAAGTGGATACAAACGAACTGTATAGATGGCGTATGGAATATTGTCAGCATATTAGATTCAAGAATATGCATATGCGATTAAACTATAGCTATATCTCCGTAGGCTAATTCGTTTATCAGCGCGGTTATTTGTTTCCTATTGCCTCGTATTAGATTAAGACCTGCGAAATGTCGCTTAACGCCAGAAAGCATATTTAAATGGCATTGATGGATAACCCAATCAATCAACAGCATTTTATCGGTGTCTGTTTTCTTTTTTGGCCAGTCCTCTATAAACTTGAAAAAAAACGGATTTGCTGCTCCATATGGCATTTGATTTTTGTTAAAACTACGCATATATTCCCTGAAAATATACGAGTAGCCGCAACCGCAAACAATCAACCCATTTGGCGGACTGGTTATTATTGCCCCACAACTATGGCATTTTAATTTGCCGGCTTTGCCAAGCTCGCATTCTTCCTTGGCTTGCAGACACCTTACATACAACATAAAACCCACTTCGTCCAAAAGCTCGCTATCAATAATCATCCGTGCGTCGCTTTTGTAAAGACGAATAAAATATTGGCGCGGAACTTTTGGTGCCCATTTAAATACATTCAACTTGCTTGGGTCAATAGTAGTAATAAACCATTCTTTTTCGTCCTTTTCCCGCCTAATACGCCTGGCTGCTCGTTCGACTTGTTTCATATTGCGCTTGACCATCTTCTCTTTAAAAGCGGAAATAAAGTCCTCGTTATGCAAACTGTCTGCATACTCTATTGCTTTTTGCATATCCGAATCACTGGTCACAGGGATATCGTTTATATAAAAGCAATCGTCGCATATAATCACATTTTTTATGAGTGGCACACCTGATTTGGTAAATTTGAACTTCCATCCCGTTGTTTTTGTATAGGTAGGGTGAGCAAGGTTCAAGCCAAATCGTTTATTCATTTCATTGGAGAAAGCGACAAAAATATTCCTTAAATCGCTGGGCCAAAAATCATCAAGTGCGGTAGAGCTTTCATATTGGTAGTTTTCCTTGCCATACTTTTCTTTCCATGTTTTGTTATTCAGTAACATTTTATCACCTATTTCTTTTTCACAGGGAATAGAATCGGAATAATGAACGCACCTTTTCCATCAGCTCGGTCAATATGCTCTTCAAGCCCCGGTCTCGCTTCATCATATTTCCATTCCCATTCATTGTCGTTGCATAATTCGCGGACTTTCTTCCACCCATGGCTTGGGTCGCCGTCATATGCGCTTCCAGATATTACGGCATACAAACCACCCGGCAACGTCATCTCATAAAGAGGCTTGGGGATATCAATCCCTTCCGGAATGGTAGCACAAAAACCAAAACCGTAAGCAGGATTATCGTCTGTAGGGTAGGGTTCGGTATTAAAACCGAACATTCTCATTGTACCCTCAAGACCATTTGCGACAATCCAGTCTTTTACCGGGAAAAACGCCTTGTCCTCTGGTTCTGTGTCAACACATGAAAATGCAACCGCCCTCGCTGGTACCATTTTAATAATTTGAACTTCGTCATACTTGCTTTTTACGTTTTCCATTGAAAAACCTCCCTGTAATTTAGCTACAACGTGTTTTTTCCTCTCTAACGCAACAGGATGTAGGATGTTTTCCAATGAGGGCAAGGTTAATGGCGGATTGGCTTCTGCTATGGCAATAAATTCGGAAATTGTCGCTTTAAGCGTTTCTAAATCGGAATGTGTTTTTTCAAGCCTTGATAACCGTTTTTGTAAAACATGGCACAATGAATCAACGGTTTTGTTATCTATGACTTCTTTTATGTCACGAATTGACAAATCAAGGCGGCGTAACAAATCAGTCACACGTATACACTGTAACGCATGTTCGTCATACATTCGCCAACCGGATTGAGCATCTCTAATGCTTTTAAAGAGACCTGCTGCCTCCCAATAACGTAATGTGCGGCTGCTGATACCCATATCCACCGAAACCTTATTAATCCCAGTAAACATATCATAGTCCTCCTTTCATCCCTGTTTTTTTAATGAGGAAACTCACAAGAAGATTCTACAAAATAACATCGCGTCAATTGCAAGTGAATATAAAATTTTTTATTTTTGAAACAATCCACTCTAACCATTATACAAAAATATGTTTGAAATAAAAATCATATGAAATTGCAATGCATATTTATTTTGACTGACTGTAACATGCTAGAAGATATTTATACGAGGATATGATTATGCGATTAAACGTGCAAGCCAAGTGTAAATATGTTATACTGTACCTACAATTAGCTAGGGAAGGTTGAGGGTGATATGAAGAATCAGCCGGTAATATTTTTAGTAGGTTTGGTTATGTTGGCAGTGGGGCTGTTTTGGCTTACGTCTATGGTTCAAGTAACAATAGGGTGGGGCGCGGGCTTACGTATTGGCGGTGCTACTATTCCCAGCGGTATAACGCTTGTGCCACTAATCGTGGGCATACTATGGGTATTTTTTAACCCCAAAGCTGTGGGTGCAAAAATTTTGCTATTAATTGGTGTAGTGGTGCTTATCGCCAGTATACTAATGACCGTCCGCTTCCAAATGCCGCGAGTAAGTATGTTTGAGTTTATAATGGTATTTATAGGCATTGCAGGTGGTGCGGGACTTGTGTCACGTGTGCTATTTGTAAAATGTACTAAGTCCGAAGAAGAGAAACGAAATCAATAACCAGCATATAAAAAGGCGTTTGAATGGCCCAAACGCCTTTTTTGTTTGAAAAACCCTTGACGTCAACTGTATTAACTCATATAATACACGCGACAGGGCAGCGCCCCTACTATAATAGGAGGTGAGGATTTGTTCCAAATAGACCTTAAAAGCCGAAAGGCAATTTACGAGCAGATTGTGGATAACTTCAAACGCTTGATAGTAACTGGGGTTTTGCAAAAGGACGAAAAAGTTCCGTCTGTGCGTGACATGTCAAAAAGCTTGACAGTTAACCCAAACACAGTGCAAAAGGCGTATCGCGAACTAGAAAACCAGGGCTATATCTATACGGTTTTGGGGCAGGGGAGCTTTATTGCAGAACCGCCAGAGGAAGGCAATTCAAAAGAAATAGCCGCAATTTATGCGCGAATAAAAAGTGATGTGCTGGAATTACTTTTCCGCAAAGAACCCATGGAGCGGATTTTGGAATTTGTAAAGGAAATAGAATAAGCGCGTTGCCGCGCTTCTCAGGGGAAGCGGAGCAAGGATTCATTCCTTGCGTAGCGGCGGGGTTTGGGGCAGAGCCCCATTTAAATAGAAAGGGCGTGACCTTGTGGTTCAAATTGAAAATTTAACAAAAACTTTTGACGGCTTTACCGCGCTTAATAAATTAAACCTTAACATAAAAAAAGGCTCGATTTACGGGCTGGTGGGCATCAATGGGTCGGGCAAGACAACGGCAATTAAGCATTTGGCAGGGATATACAGGCAGGATGGCGGCAGTGTGTGCATAAACGGAATTCCCGTGTATGACAACGCCGCGCTTAAAGCTAAAGTGGGCTTTATATCTGACGAATTGTATTTCTTCCCGCAATACAACATAAAATCACTGCGCCGGTTTTTCTCAGGGCTATACAGTACCTGGAACGATGAGCGTTTTAATAAACTTTTGGAAATGTTTAATCTTGACCCAAAGCGTAAGGTAAGCAAATTTTCTAAGGGGATGCAAAAGCAGGCGGCGTTTATTTTTGCAATGAGCATAATGCCAGAATTTTTATTGCTGGACGAACCTATCGACGGTTTGGACCCAATTGTGCGGCGGCTAATTTTGCAAGAAATTATTGACGACGTAGCCGAGCGCGAAATGACGGTGCTCGTATCCAGCCACAATCTAAAGGAAATGGACGGCATTTGCGACTCTATTGGTATTATTAAAAATGGGCGAATGGTAATAGAGCGCGATCTGGACGACCTGAAAAGTGACGTTCATAAGGTGCAGTTGGCGTTTGCCGGCGACGAAACCCAAAGCGACCTTCTTGGCCTTGATATTTTGCATGAGGAAAGCCGCGGCAGTATAAAAATGCTGGTTATCCGCGGTAAAGAGGACGAAGTAGTAGAGCGGATAAACAGTTTTAATCCGCTTATATTCGACCGTCTTCCGTTAACATTGGAAGAGATTTTTGTATATGAAACGGAGGGTGCTACAGATGAAATCCCATATTGAAAATTTTATTAACATCCAGCTTTTGAAAGAGCAGTTGCGGCGTTTTGGTGTAATTGGAATAGCCGCGATACTTATATACTTTTTGGGCGTACTGTTACCGCTGTTAAACGCGGCTTCGCGGGCAGGGCAGGATGCAGAGCGCATGATTGTTATGATTTTAAGCATGAGCCATCCAATAATTTTAATTTGGATGGTGCTGGCACCGTTTTGCGTAGTGATGGCGTTGTATCCTTATCATTTTAGCGAACGGGCGACAACTGCATTTTATACATTCCCAATTACAAAGCGGCAGTTGTTTTGGACAAATTTTACCGCAGGGACTACTTTGATGATTGTGCCGCTGTTTATCATGTGTCTGTTTTTGCTGATACCTATTTTCCGTACTCAGTGGCCGGATTATACCATTGACGCGTTTAGTTCTATGAGTCGCAGCTGGCGCAGTAATGTATGGCTGCCGCCCACCATTTTTCCAGATGGGCTTGAGCACGGGCAGGTTGTAAACTCTGTATGGCGTGTAGTGACTTTCTTTGGGCGCAATGTAGTTGGACTCATGTTTTTCTTTGGGGTATTTTTATTGGCGGTGTCGCTGGCCGGCAGCAGATTAATTTCTATTTTATTGTGCGCGGCACTACCCTTTGTGCCGCTTGGCGTGCATGGGTTGATTTATGGCATGTCTGCTTTGTATCTATTTGGTATTCACTGGGAGGTTCTTTCGGATGGTATTGCGCGAACTATGGAGTATACCCTTCCCGTTGGGACTTGGCCTTTAATAATAGAAGGACGTGGCACCCATGAGTCCGGCATATGGCTGTATTCGGTTATATATATCGCAATTGCGGCTGTGGTGTTTGTGCTGGCATATATGTGCAGCCGTATGCGCAGGCACGAACGCACTGGCGATTCTGTGGTGTTTAGCAAGTTCAAAAATGCGATGGTTTTCGCGCTTAGCATGGGCGGCATGGTGGCAATGGGCGCGTTTTTGGTCGCGCTGTTTAACGGGCGCATTTGGTGGTACATTGGCTTTGTACTGGGTTTTGCACTGATGTTTGTTATTGGACAAATGATTGCAGAAAAAGCCTTTGACATAAGGCATAAGCTCAAATTGCTTATCCCATTTGGCGGCATAATGCTTGGCGCGTATGTACTGGTGTTTTTGATAATGACGGCTGGGATGCTTCCGGGTGTAAACAGGGTCCCCGACAGTGCGCGGGTAGAATCTGTATCATGGGGACGGCGCAGTTCATTTATAAGTGACCCGGAAATTATAGACCGTACAATAGAAATCCACCGCGAAATTTTAAATAACCGTGTGTATTTGCGCCGGGCGCAAAACAACGACCGGTTTCTCAATTTTGGAATGATGCATGGTTCGGCATTTTCAATAATTTACCGTATGAATGACGGGTCGTATATACGCCGCAATTATTTTTTGACAAATGCGTTTGCCGACCATGTTGGTGCACATGAGCTACTGAGATCCCCTGTATTTGTTATGGCATCATATCACGGGTTACAAAACCCGCAAGATATACTTTATCTCAACATGGATTTTTGGAGTCATGATATCAACCGCGATCATATAAACGTGTTTGTTACTTTGCAGGAAGAGATATTACCACTTATAGATGCTATTGCGTCGGCATATCAATCGCATTTGAACCCAGCGTATCGTCCGTACCAAGAAATTTCTGTAGATGTGCGTATCCAATTAGAGCCAAATGCGATGAGTACCAATGCTTGGGGAACGGATTGGTTGAGTTTTTGGACATGTGTCGAAGGGGATATAATGCGCCTGCTTAGGGAGTTTGGGCATATTGATTAAAACATGGCCCGTATAGCCCCTGCATAAATATCCTTTATTATGGGCCGCAGGTGGGGTAGCTGCTCTAATAATTGTTTGGCCTGCACCCCGGCATTAATTTCCATTATAGCAATTTCACCATTTTCAAACTCGGCAACATCTACAGTTGCAAAATTTATATCAATTGCTGTAGCGGCTTGGCTGGCTAGATTTTTTAGCTGGTTAAGAAAATTATATCGTCCTGTCATTGCGAGCGGAGCGAAGCAATCCAGAGGTCTTAGGTTTTCTGGATTGCTTCGTTCTGCTTTGCGGTCCTCGCAATGACAAAGGGCTTGTTCTGTCAGTTCAAATGCCGTAGCCCCCTGGGATAAGTTGTGGCGCCAGTCGTCTGGGTTTTTGGTTTTACCATAGGCAAAATGGCATTCTCCATTCAAAAAGAACACGCGATATTCGTTTTTGATTTTGTAAAACGGGCTTACAGCCACATCCGCACCGGCGGCAAAAAGGCTATGCACAGCGGCTTCCAGTTGATTAATATTTTCGCATAGTTGAACACCATTGCCGTTGCTGCCTTGGTTTGGTTTTACAACCACGGTTTTGTGTGTGTTAAGTAATTTGATAGCCTGTGACCAAATTCCGCTATCGCCTGTCCAGCCATAGCGTTTTACCGGGTGCGACAGCAAAAAATGCGGGATTGCCGGGACTCCACTTTCGTTAAGCAGTGCATAGCAGCCGCATTTGTCGCAGGCAATACGGTCTGACGCGGCAGAATTTATTGCCCAGTACGGGCCGTAAATTGTGCGGCGTGTACTGCCTTTTGTAAGCCGCAGGACATAGCCTTGGGACAGGCTTTCTATTGTGATATTTTCCTCTGTGCAAATTTCGTTTATAAAATCTCGTTGGGTATGCATTATAATGCCTCGCATTCTTTTTGTAGCTCGCAATTTTGGCATTTTGGACTGCGGGCGGTACATATTTTTCTGCCGTGACTTATCACTTGCTGGTTAAAACGTATCCAATGGGTTTTTGGCAAAATTTCCATCAAATCAAACTCGATTTTTACCGGGTCGGTATTCACTGTTAGCCCAAGTTTGCCGGATATTCGCGTCACATGCGTATCTACCGTTATACTGGGTATTTTGAAAATATGGCCGCGTACAACGTTTGCAGTCTTGCGTCCTACGCCGCTTAGGGCAGTAAGTCGCTCTATATCGGACGGAAGCTTGCCGTCATGTTCTTCCAGCAGTTTACGCGCAGATTGCTGCAAGTGCATGGCCTTGTGGCGGAAAAAACCTGTGGTACGAACTGCATCTTCTATTTCTATTATATCTGCTGTGGCAAATGATTCCAGAGTGGGGAATTGCTTAAACAGGCTTTCTGTAACGATGTTTACTCTCGCGTCTGTACATTGCGCGCTTAAAATTGTGGCGAACAACAGCTGCCACGGTTGGGCGCGGTCATAATGCAGGAAGCAGGTATCATCAAATGGGTACAGGCGTTCTAGGGTTGCCAATATGCGTTTGACGGCGGCTTTACTTTTCATACTCATCTTCCTTTGCGAATTCTGTATTCACAGAGTATAATACAATAATGTAGGGATATTTTCAATCTGCGCGTCATCGCGCTGCCCGCAGCGTAGCGAGGAAGCGGAAGTGGGCTTTGCCCGCTGTAGCGGCGGGGTCGTAGGGGCAGAGCTCCTACTTAAATGGAAAGGAGCAGTATAGATGGATTTTATTTTAGACGTACACTGCCACACCGTCAACAGTGGACATGCATACAGCACAGTTAGCGAAAACGCCGCCCATGCGGCATCCATAGGCTTTACACACATTGGCATGGCAGACCACGGGCCTGCAATGCCCGGAGGCGCGCATCTATATCACTTTTTGAACTTAGACGTGGTGCCGGAGTATATACATGGTGTGCGTGTGCTAAAAGGTGTTGAAGCAAATATTATAAGCTATGACGGCGAACTTGACCTGCCAAAAGCGGCACTTGCCAGGCTGGATTTTGTTATTGCGTCATTGCATAGGGGTGTTCTGCCAACGGCAAGCCGTAGTTCCAACACAAAGGCCTTGATAGGCGCAGCAGAAAACCCAAATGTTCATATTATCGGCCACCCAAACAATATTGTGTATCCAATTGATATAAAGGCTGTGGTAGAAGCCGCCGCAAGAACGCACACGATTATCGAGATAAACAACCATTCGCTTATACCCGGCTCGTTTCGTTTTGATGGGGATGAAGAGATTGTGCAGACGATTAATTTGTGTAAGGAATACGGCGTAAAAATGCTAGTGTCTTCCGATGCACACTTTTGTACAGGTGTTGGCAACTTTGCATTGGCAAAGCAGTTAATTGAAGCGGCAGAAGTGCCGGAAGAGTTAGTGGTTAACACTTGTATCGACAGATTTTTTACTGCGGTAAATCAGAAAGGACATAACCCATGTCATATTTAAGCGAGCTAAATCCAATGCAAAAAGAGGCAGTCTTTCATACAGACGGGCCGTTACTTATATTTGCGGGTGCAGGCTCCGGCAAGACCCGTGTGCTAACATACCGCGTTGTGCGTCTTGTAGAGCAAGGCGTAGACCCATATCATATAATTGCAATCACATTTACAAACAAGGCCGCCAGCGAAATGCGTGAACGTATAAATGCCATTTCGCCTGTTGGCGACCAGGTGTGGGTAAGTACATTCCATGCGGCATGTACGCGCATTTTGCGGCGCGAAATACATGCGCTGGGTTTCGCGAAGGGCTTCTCCATTTACGATGCCCAGGACAGTGCGCGGCTGGTAAAAGACTGCATCAAAGAGTTGAAACTGGACGAAGATTACTATAAGCCAAACTTTGTAGCCAATGTCATAAGCAAGCAAAAAAACGAGCTTGTCACACCACGAGAATATGAAAAGCGCAGTGCCGGTATGTATCGCGAAAGCGTAATTGCCGACATCTATGATCTATATCAAAAACGTCTGGCAGGCATGAATGCCCTTGACTTCGATGATATCATTTTTAAAACAGTGGAACTTTTGCAGCAACACGAGGAAATTCGCCTAAAATATCAAAACCGCTTCCGTTATGTAATGGTGGACGAGTATCAGGACACAAACCATGCGCAATATCGGCTGGTTAATCTGTTGGCAGGCTACGCGCAAAACCTGTGCGTTGTAGGCGACGACGACCAAAGCATTTATGGTTGGCGGGGTGCCAATATCGAAAATATTTTGCAATTTGAGCGCGACTATCCCGGCACAAAGGTTATAAAATTGGAAGAAAACTATCGCAGCACACAAACGATATTACACGCCGCCAATGATGTTATCTGCAACAACGAGAACCGCGCGCAAAAAAAACTTTGGACCGACAACACCAAGGGCCATCCTATTCGCGTGTACATGGCAGCCAATGAGCGTGAAGAAGGTGCGTTTATAGCCCGGGCTATAAATGAAGAAGTACACAAAGGCAATGCCAGGTACAACGACTTTGCCGTGCTTTATCGTGCCAATGCTCAATCGCGCGTGATAGAAGATGCGTTTGCGCGGGATGGCATCCCCTACCGTATGTATGGCGGCGTGCGCTTTTACGAGCGCATGGAAGTCAAGGATGTGCTGGCGTATTTAAAGGCTATAAATAACCCAGCCGATGATATCGCGCTTTTGCGTGTTATAAACTTGCCAAGACGTGGTATAGGTTTGGCAACGATAGCCAAAATCCAGGCTCATGCAATGGAGACTGGTGTAACCCTGGGCATGGCTATTCTTAGCGCGTCAAAAATACCCGGGCTTGGTAAAAAGGCTGCTGCCGTCGAAAGTTTTGGTGGATTTATGCTTGAACTTGCCCATTTTGCGGAAAGCCATTCTGTCACGGCACTTCTCAAAAAAATCTTACGTGACACACAGCTGCTTGAGCATTTTAATGATGGGACCCCGGAGGGCGAAGAGCGCGTTTCCAGCATAATGGAACTTATCGCTACGGCTGGTGCGTTCGAGCGCGAAAGTGACGATGTATCACTTGGCAAATTTCTGGAGGATGTAGCCCTTGTGGCGGATGTAGACAACTATCAGGAGTCGGCCAATGCGGTAACGCTAATGACCCTTCACAGCGCAAAGGGTCTGGAATTTAACGTAGTTTTTATGGTTGGCATGGAGGAAAATATTTTCCCATCTTACCGCAGTTTAGAAAATGGCGGCCAGGCAGAAATGGAAGAAGAACGCCGTCTATGTTACGTCGGTTTTACCCGCGCAAAAAAAATCCTATACTTATCACACGCCGCCACCCGCGCACAGTACAACGGGATTATGCACAACGCGCCCAGCCGCTTCTTGGGCGAGGTGCAGCTAGAGCGTATGACCGCGGTAAACACATATGGCAAGCCAAAACAGACAGTAAAGTCGCAAGCTACGCGAGAATTTTCGAAACCGACTCTACCTGCGCCCAAAAATAAGCCAGTAGACTTTGTTGTTGGCGATAAGGTTCGTATGGCAAAGTATGGGGTAGGAGAAGTGCTTGAAATACGCAACGCGGGTGCTGACTACGAAGTTACGATTGACTTTGAAACAGTTGGCCGCAAGAAGTTTATGGCCAACTTGTTGAAGATTACAAAGGACTGATGCTTAAATATTAATATCGCATAGTTGGCAGATATGTGCTATACTTTCTATAAAACTCGGCGGATGATTGGGGATGGATTAGTAATGAACGATGAGAGAATTATTTCCTTGCTTGAGAATATTCAAACCGAGCAACAAAGCACAAATAAACGCCTGGGTAAAATCGAGGGCGAACTTGGAACTATCCAAGGCGAACTTGGTACAATCCAAAGCGAGATTGGCACAATCCACGACGAACTTGGCAATATTCAAGCTGAGCAGCAAATCACCAACAAACGCTTGGATAAAATCGAGGGTGAACTTGGTACTATTCAAGCCGAGCAGCAAATCACCAACAAGCGCCTGGATAAAATCGAAGACGATATCGAAATTGTCAAAGACAGTTCGGAAGAGACTCGTTCGGCTACCAATAAACTGCTTGAATGGGCAGACTTAGTTGAACATAAGGTCGATGTTCCGTTGTTTAAAATGAAGTAATATTATGAAAACCATACTATCCATAACCGACAAAGACATAACCGGATCAAGCAAAATATCACCTGCAAAACCTCGCATAGCAGTGGGGGCAGTTTTATTTGACTGCGATAATAATATTGCGCTTTCATATATAGGAAACTGGGGAATATACACGCTGCCAGGCGGTGGTGTTGACGACGGCGAAGATTTTTTAACCGCAGTTAAGCGCGAAATGCGGGAAGAGACCGGTTGCGATTGCGAAATAATAGGCGAAATAGGTACAACATATCAAAATAGTGCGGAAGAAGAATTTGTAATGGAGAAGCATCACTACATAGCAAAAGTTGTTGGTGAAAAAGGTGAGCTAAATCTGGAAGAATATGAAATAGCCAGCGGTACTACTGTGCGCTGGTATCCGCTGGAGCAGGCCTTGAAAGCTATATCGGAGCGCGCACATGAAATCATTCGCCACAGCGAGTTTCAAAGGAGACGCGATACTGCCGTATTGGAAGAAGTTGTACGACTAAAAATTAAACAACAGAATTAACTCTTGACTCTGCCTTTGGGGAAGAGTATACACTCTACTTAAATTGAGTGAAAAGAGGCTGACCAACATGCATGAATTAATCAAAATCAAAGACGTATCCGCTAAATACGACATCACAGCACGAACCCTGCGCTACTACGAAGACATGGGCTTGCTTAACAGCGTAAGAAATGATGACTACGCGTACAGAATGTATGACGACACAGCTATAAAACGGCTGGAGCAAATTCTTATACTGCGCAAATTGAATATAAGTGTAAAGGACATTCAGCGTATTTTTGGCACGCCCGGTTCCGGTATTGTTTTAGAAATCCTTAATAAAAAAGTGCAGAGCATAGACGATGAAGTCGCGCTTTTGCATGAACTAAGGGATATCGTGCTGGATTTTATACGTGAAATAGAGCGCATGGATTTCGGCAGTGATTCCAATATAAAACTGCTTTACGACAAGGCTCGGGAAATAGAGACACATTTGATAAATGTAGACTACGTGGGTAAGCCATCAAATATAACCCGCTTGCTGGAAGTAACCGAAAGGCTGGATAAAAAAGTACCGGATGTAATGATTGTAAGGATACCAAAATTTAGAGCGGTTACAACAGGCTATGGCGATTTTGGCATGGTGTTTGACAGTGGAATTGATAAATGGCAGGAGAAAAACAGCCATTTGCTAAAAGATATAATATTCGACTGTCCTGATTTTTTAATGGGCGGGGGCGCAGAATGCAGAGACGGAGTGCAATGGATTTGGGCAATTAAAGATGACGTCTGCGAGGCAGATACTGCGCCGTACAAAATAATCGAGTTCGAAGGGGGATTATACGCTTCCGCCGTGTGTATTGACGACGACAACGAAAGTATGGAGAAAGTTCATAATAAAATTTTGGAATGGATCAAGGGCACAAACTTTGTATACGATGAAGAACGCGACTTTATGGGGCATATGCCATATCCGCATGATGATATTAAAAAAGGTCTTGGCTATCACCAGCTTCAAAGATACGTACCTATCAAGCTAAACGAGGATAAAAGCGGAACTTGCTGAAGCGGCGTAGCCGCTTTTTTTTGACAAGAAAAAAACGGCTTTCGCCGCCATTATATGTATATGGTAAAATTTTCCGTATGTTTTTGGCATGAAATAAGCGGGGCTGTGAAATTCACCTCAATTTATAAAGATAAAGTATCATACAAATGTCAACTTGTAAAGCATTTTTATGAAAAAGAGCAAAAAAACGCATTTAAAGCAATATATACTGCTGCAATAGTATGGCATCTGGTTATTTCGAGTTTTACTTTCAAACAAGCAAAGTATATATTTCAGACAACAAATAGCGAGGAGTGTTGTACATGAATCATCCCGACTATGTGTCTGAAAATGGGTATTTACAAGAAGTGTTATCTTATATAAAAGATACCTTGCCTGCCATTGCAGCACAAAAAGACGAGCTTGATGCAAGAGTGGCCTATGCCTTTAGGCATATGAACATTGATAATCCGGAACAGTTTAGTGAAATGACTGTAAACCTAAGTCTCTTAAGCGGCCAGAAAACCAAGGTTGCACAAATGCAATATGCTCTTAGCAAGCCGTACTTTGCCAGGGTTGACTTCAAACAGGAAAGCAAAGATCATAAGCATGTTACAGAGAACCACTACATCGGCAAAATGACGCTGCTAAACGACCTTAAAATGCTTATAACAGACTGGCGTGCGCCTATATCTTCCTTGTATTACGAAGGGCGTATTGGGCAAGCGTCATATGACTGCCCAGACGGCACAATTACGGGTGATATCACGCTCAAAAGGCAGTATCAAATTAACGAAGGTATACTTGACGGCTTTGGGGATATAGATATAACAACAAATGATGAATTTCTTCAAGCGGCACTGGGTGCCAGCAAGGATAGGCGACTTGGCGATATTGTAGCTACAATACAAGCCGAACAAAATAAAATTATACGCGCACCGCTTTATGAGCCATTGATAGTGCAAGGCGCGGCAGGTAGCGGTAAAACAACAATTGCCTTACACCGTATAGCATATCTGTTATATGCATATGAAAATAAACTTAAAGCAAGTCAAGTTATGATTATGGCACCAAGCCGTTTCTTTTTAAGCTATATATCCGATGTTCTGCCGGATTTAGGGGTTAATCAAGTTGTGCAAACCACCTTTGTGGAATATGTTGCCGAATGTCTTGGATGGGATAAATGGGAGATTGCTCCTTCGCTGGCTGCCCTTTCGGAAGCAATAGATAACGGCGAATACAATAGCACAAGAATGGAAGCGGCACGGCTCAAAAGCGGTTTGGATTTCCAACAGGTGATAGACCGCTATTGCAGATATATTGAAGAACAATGCGTTCCTGTTGATGATTTCGCATTGGAAGGGTTTCCACTGTTTTCTCAAAACACGGTCAAAAATTTATTTCTGGAGACTTATAGCTTTTTGCCAACAAATAAGCGCAGGTCAGAAATTGAAAAATATCTAAAAACCGCTTTGAAAAAAGAACTTCCAAAAATCATTGAGGGTATTGAGGGCGAATATGCCCTTCGTGTTGCGGAATGCAGGGCGGCTTTCCCCGAAGAGAGTGATGAGCTTAGGGCTGCGATAAAAGATATTTTTAACGAGCGCAACACAGTTTTGAAGCGTATTAAAGACAAATCAAAAACAGTGGTAAAGCAATATGCAAAGGCTTTGCAATTAAAAGCGGTAATGGACTATTATCATGTATTGTTTGCGACCCCCGGGCTTTTAGAAAAATTGAGTGTGGACATATTTGGCCCGGGCGATTGCCAGCTTTTAATTAACGAATGCAGACTTCTTAACAAAAAAAAGAAGCTTGAGCCTGAAGATTTGCCACCTTTAATCTGGATGCAAAAAAAGTTATTTGGCATAGAAAGTGATATCCGGCATGTTGTTATAGACGAGGCCCAGGATTTAAGCGTATTTCAGTTTATTGCTTTAAAGGCGGCATTGCCAAAAGCGTCTTTTTCTATACTGGGCGATTTGCATCAGGGCATTTTAGCACATAAGGGCATTACAAATTGGAACGATTTGCTTCCCGTTTTCAACACCGCTCCACTTATGCTTGCGCAAAGTTACCGTACTACCGTCGAAATTATGAACACAGCCAATTCTGTTATAAAACATTTGTATACAAAAAAAGAACCAGACGTTCCGTTAGCGGTGCCGGTTATCCGACATGGTGACCCTGTGGAAAAGCATGTTGTAGCCAACCAACCATCACTTGTTGATGCTATATGTAAAGAAATATCCGCAAGCCAAAAGGCCGGTTTCCGTTCGATTGCCATAATCGGTAAAACATCTAAGGAGTGCAGGGCAATACAAAAATCTTTGTCTGCCAAAGGCCAGCATTTGCCAATTATTACAGAGCAGGAAGCACCATACGAAGGTGGTGTTTTAATATTACCAGTGTATTTAGCAAAGGGGCTGGAATTTGATGTTGTAATTGTAACAGATGCCGTACAATACACGAAAGAAGCGTTGGATATTAAGTTGCTGTATATCGCAGCCACACGCGCATTGCATAGGCTTGTTATCTGCTTAACGGATATTACGGAAATTTATTGTTGACATATTTCTTATATTGTGCAATTATACAGTTAATCGTTTAGATTTCATTTTCATTACGCGCTGGGAGTTGAGCCGCCATTACTATCAAGGATATTGCTAGAGAAGCTGGCGTGTCTACAGCCACAGTTTCATATGTAATAAATGAAACCAGGCCCGTGGCCCCTGAAAAACGGCAACGAGTCCTTGATATAATTGCAAAAACCGGCTATCAGCCAAACATAGTTGCTAAAAGCTTGCGCACAAAAAAGAGTAACAGCATAGGTGTACTTGTCGAGGATATTTTGGCATTTTCCACATCACGAATAATCAACGGTATTTCGGAATACATGGAAAATACAGACTATCATATTCTGCTCAACGACCTTAGAATGATAGATAGTTTGTATGATAAATATGACCAAATAATTCACCAAAAAGACAAAATCAACAAAGAACTTGCATTTTTGATTTATGGCGCAAAGGTGGACGCAGTAATTTATGTAGGTATGTTTGACAGGGATGTTTCTGGCATAATCCCAAACATTAATAAGCCTGTAATTGTCGCCTATTCCACTTCCAAAGATGCTCACACCAGTTTTGTTACCTACGAAAATGAAGACATATCCACACAAATGATGCGGCATTTAATAGATGCCGGGCACAGGCGCATTTCTGTTATTGCCGGCCCAATGTATACGCCCCCGGCGCAGTTACGCCTTAAAGGAATACACAAAGCCTTTGATGAATCGGGTTTGACACTTGATAACGACATAATAAAAATTGGTGATTGGGGACGCGACTCTGGATACAACTGCACGAAAGAACTTTTAAAACTAAGCAAGGAAAATCTCCCCACAGCCATTTTTGCAATGAATGACTTCATGGCTATTGGCGCAATAGATGCAATAAGGGATGCTAGACTTAACGTGCCAAATGATATATCTGTTACGGGGTTTGATAACCGTAGCGTGTCCGAACTTGTGTTTCCTCGCTTGACCACGGCAGAAATTGATTTAAAAGCCATTGGATTTACCGCCGCGCAAATGGCGGCAGAAAAATTGGCTAACTCCGGGCAATACTCGCAAGAGCGCAAAATAATAATTCCCAGTAACTTAATTTTACGAGATTCGGTGTGCATTCGCTAAATCTTTTTTATACATACTCTAATCGTTTAGAATCATATAATAGGATGTGACTTATGGCAGGAAGAATAGAAGCATTACCCATAAAAGACGTAGTAATAAAAGGACCTTTTTGGGGCAGGTATATGGATTTGATACGCCACGAGATGATTCCCTTCCAATGGGAAGTGCTTAACGACCGTGCCGACGATGCTCCCAAAAGCCACTGTATTGCAAATTTTGAAATAGCCGCCGGCGAGCGTCAAGGCGAATTTTACGGCATGGTGTTTCAAGACAGTGACTTGTATAAGTGGCTGGAATGCGTTGCGTACAGCCTGGCCACCCACCCGGATGCCAAACTTGAAAACTTGGCAGACAGTGCTATCCGGCTCATAGGCGACGCGCAATGCTCCGACGGATATATTAATACTTATTTTACAATCAAAGAACCGACTAAACGTTGGGTAAACTTAGTACATGGCCATGAACTGTACTGCGCGGGGCATTTGTTTGAAGCCGCCGCCGCGTACTATGACGCAACGGGTAAAACCGCGTTTTTAGACATTGCTATTCGCTTTGCAGACTATATTGACAATGTCTTTGGCTTGGAAAAAGGCAAGCTTAATGGTTACCCCGGTCACCAGGAAATAGAACTGGCACTGTTTAAACTTTATAAAATTACAAAAGAGAAGCGGTATCTAAACCTGGCCGTATACTTCATCAAGGAGCGTGGCAAAGAGCCAAATTACTTTGAAATAGAGAGAACGAAACCGGAATTTTTTGAAATTTTCCCGGATTTAAGCAAGCCTGATTGGACATACTCACAATCCCATATGCCGCCCGTAGAACAATCTGTAGCGATAGGGCATGCCGTCCGCGCGGTATATATGTATAGCGCAATGGCAGATTTAGCCGCCGAGCTTCATGACAAAACCCTTTCGGATGCTTGTGATGTCCTGTACAACGATATTACAACAAAGCAGATGTATGTAACCGGTGCAATTGGGTCTGCCGCTTGGGGCGAAAAGTTTACAACAGCTTACGACTTGCCCAACGATTCAATTTATGGCGAAACATGTGCTTCCGTAGGGCTTATGATGTTTAGCCGTAGAATGAACATACTCCATGGTGGGGCAGAGTATGCCGACACAATGGAACGTGCCCTGTACAACACTGTGCTTGCAGGCATGTCTTTGACAGGGAAGAATTTTTTCTATGTCAACCCCCTTGAGGTTGACCCCAAAAAGAGCCATTCTAACCCCAACTTCAGGCATATAAGGCCGGTTAGACCAAAGTGGTTTTCCTGCGCTTGCTGCCCGGCCAACCTGGCACGTACCATAACCGGGCTGGGGCTTTATGCCTATGGTGTTTCAGCCGAAGGCCTGTATGTAAACCTGTATTGCGAGGGCGAGGCAAAAAGCGGCAATAGAAAAATAGAAGTAACCACTGCGTACCCCTTTGGCGAGACAGCAAATATAATAGCAAGCGGCGGCAGTTTCGAGTTAAAACTACGAAATCCGCAAACTGCGCCTGTCAAATCCATAAAAGTTGACGGCATGCCTGTGCAAATAACTACGGAAAGTGGTTATATCACCCTTGAGCACAATTGGCAGGGTCAACAAATTGAGTTGCAATTTGACATGACACCAAAGTTTATTTATACCGAGGGGCAGGTGCAAACCAACGCGGGCAAGGCCGCAATAATGAGCGGCCCAATAGTTTATTGTGCAGAGGAGATTGATAATGGCCCAATACTGGGCAGTTATGTACTAAATGACAAAGCACCAATAATCAAAGAGCCAATGCCGGATGGGCTTTTGTCATGCCCCGACGGCACAGCACTTTTGGTAAATGCCTACAGGCACGATCACTTGCCGGGCGGGCTTTACAGGACAGAAAAACCAGGTTTACAGCCATGCACCCTGCGATTGATCCCGTACTTTTTATGGGCAAACCGTGGCGAAAATGAAATGAGGGTGTTTTTGCCTTATGCATTACAATAGGCTCAAATGCGCTTAGCGCGATTAAAATATAGAGCAAAAAATTTTGAGGAGGATTTTTATGCGTAAATTTTTTGTATTGTCAATGGTAATGGTTTTAGCTGTGGTGGTTTTTGCAGCCTGTGGAAGCGACCCTGCTGCCGACGCGCCAGAGGGTGTTCCGCAAATCGAGATGATGTACTGGGGCGGCCTGGACGAACAAGAGGCAATGACCAGAGTAATCGACAACTTTAACGCACTTAACGAAGGCAGAATTTATGTAATCAACTCACATATCCCCGCAGACTTTGGTACAGTAATGAACACAAGACTTGCCGCAGGTACCCCGCCGGATATTGCTTACACCGGCTCGGCCGGTTTTTACACAATGGCATCGGAAGGTCATTATTTTGCCATTGATAATCTTATATCTCCGGGCTTCCTGGATACCGTTGTGCATGATGCCATATGGAGATATGACGGCAGAGTTTACGGACTGTCCACCGCACAGGTTAACCTGATTCTTTATTACAACGCAGATCTATTTTATGAGCTTGGCGTAGAGCGCCCACCCAGCCGTTTTGAAGACGCACTTAGCTGGGATGAATTTGTAAACCTGGCACAGCGTGTTACGACAGACAGAAATGGTAACAACGCATTGTCTCCAGATTTTAATCCAAGGCAAATTGCTACTTTTGGGTTTAATTTCTGGGTTGGTCTGAATGATGTTTCGTTGTTTGCCTATTCCAACGGCGCGCGTCTTGTAAATGAGGATTTAACAAATACCGATCTTGACAGCCCAGAGTGGATAGACACCATGTACAAACTAAATAGACTTATACATCATTATCGTGTTGTGCCAACACCAGCCGATAACGAAGGGCTGCCGTCTTATCCATTAGAGTCTGGTGCGTTTGCCATGACTGTGGGCGGAAGATGGTCAATGCTTGGCTTTGCGCGCCAGCACATTCCTTTTGAGCTTGGTGTTGCGGTTATGCCTGACTTGGGTCATGGACCATTTACAATGAGTCCTCCTGGCGTAACATCTATTATGGCACTAACCCAACATCCAGAACTTGCGTGGGAATTTTGGGAATATAAAATGGATGTAGAAAACGGAGCCACCGAGCTTTATGCCGGCGGGCTGTGGCAGCCTATTGTGCACGACCCATGGTATACAGACCCTGCGGCACTTGCAGTATGGACAGACAATGCCGCTCATCCACCCGCGTTCGCAGAAGCAGTGCTTGACATGGCAATGCGCCCATCACAAATCGTTCCTCTTTCATCTTCCTATATAAGAAGGGTTGGAGAAGTTACAACATTTGTTACCCCGGCTCTCGAAAATATAATGGGCAACCCAATGACCTTTGACGAGGTTGGTAATGTTATGAGAAACTTGCAAGCGGAAATTACAGCCAACGACGCATTCCACGGTGTTTATAATCATGCGCGTTTGCTGCCTCGCAGATAACAATGAGAGTCAACTAATTTAGGGCTGTTGCAAAACGCCACAGCGGATCAAGTCCGCAATGACGTTGCGTTTTGTAACAGCCTCTTTATAAAATTTTTGCATTAGAAAGGTGGTTTGCGTTCAATGAGCGGCAAAAGAAAATTGTTTAGGCGCAACGAAATATGGGGCTGGTTATTTGCGGGCCCTGCCATTTTGGGCTTCTTAGGGTTTACTCTTGGCCCAATGCTATCAAGTATTTACTTAAGCATGACCGACTCCACATTGGGGTTTGGCGGTAACTGGGTAGGCTTTGCTAATTATATACGCATATTTACAACCGACCCGTTTATTTGGATATCGCTTCGTGTAACATTTACATTTGTGGTCATTTCGGTACCACTAAACATATCAATGGCTTTCCTTGTGGCATTGCTCTTAAACACAGAGGGGCTAAAGGGCGTCAGGTACTTCCGTACTATAGCGTATTTGCCTTCGATTGTACCCGGTGTTGCCACTGCGTTTTTGTGGCGATGGATATTAAACCAAAGGGGCTTGTTAAACCATGTCTTAGAGGCTGTGGGCATACCCGGTCAAAACTGGTTTTTTGACGAACGGTTAGTTCTGCCTTCTTTTGCTATTATGGGAATTTGGGGCATAGGCGGCAACATGGTTATTTTCCTTGCGGGCTTGCAGGGTGTTTCGCGTTCGCTGTACGATGCCATAGAGGTGGATGGTGGGGGCATTTTTGCAAAATTCCGCTATGCCACACTTCCTATGATGACACCTACACTGTTCTTTACATTGATTATGGGTATAATCGGTACTTTGCAAACATTTGTTGGGGCACTGCTAATAACCGAGGGCGGCCCAAACAACGCCAGTTTGTTCTTTGGTTGGCATATTTACCGTACGGCATTTGTCAATTTTAATATGAGCTATGCGGCCGCATTAAGCTGGGTTATGTTTGTAATTGTTTTCTTCTTTACAGCCATTATATTTGCCACAAGCAAACATTGGGTATATTACGAAGGGGGCGATGGTAGATGAGTCGTTCTGCAGCAAGAAGGATGAAACTCATAATATGTTATTCAATTGTGGCAATAACATCTTTCATTTACCTTGTACCGTTTCTTTGGCTGATAAGAAGCTCGCTAATGGATCACAGCCAGTTATTCCGCTTCCCTGTGCAAGTTCTTCCTAACCCGGTGGTATGGCAAAACTACCGCGAGGCTTGGCAGGCGCAGCCGTTTCTTATGTTCTTCCGCAACACTATGTTCCTTGTAATTATGAATATTTTGGGTACGGTTATTACTTCGTCCATGGCGGGTTATGCGTTCTCGCGGCTTGTGTGGCGCGGTAAAAAAATCGTGTTTTATTGCCTGCTTAGTACAATGATGATACCCGGTTTTATTACCCTTATTCCAACTTTCCTTATTTGGGCCAACTTGGGTTTCACCAACACATATATTCCACTGATACTGCCTTCTTGGCTGGGCGGCAGTGCGTTTAGTATTTTCCTTTCCCGTCAGTTTTTCATGACCATCCCCAAAGATTTGGACGAGGCCGCGCTTATTGACGGCGCAAGTTACTGGCGAATATTTTGGAAAATTCTAATGCCGCTTTTGAAGCCAGTGTTGGCAGTACTAGCGATTTTCACATTCATGGGTACTTGGAACGACCTTATTGGGCCGTTAATTTATGTCGTAGGCGACAGAAACTTGCATACGTTGTCTCTGGCTCTTGCTATGTTTAGAGGCCCTTGGTCAACAAGGTGGGATTTGCTTATGGCGGCTTCTGCATTTGTTACGCTGCCAATGGTTGTTGTGTTCTTCGTTTTCCAACGTTATTTTATTGAAGGCGTAACGCTTACAGGGATTAAGGGATAGGAGGCTGTTATAATGGATTTAACACTAAAGCAAATTGTTCAAGAAGATGCGGATGGCATTTATATCGGTAATATTTATACAGTCGATGAGGATTTGACGCTGCCCGAAACAGGCAGAAACGGTTCTGCAATAACATGGGCATCCGACATGCCATATATCATCAGCACAGAAGGCAAGGTCGTGCGTCCAAGAGAGGGCGCGGGCAACCGCCATGTAAAACTTACGGCTACGGTAACAAATGGCGCAGAATCCGTAACTCGCGACTTTGATGCAACAGTTCTGGCTCTTAAATCAAATATGAAAATTGTGCGGGCGTTGGATGTTAAATCAACCATCCAAAAAGGTGAGTCTTTTGAAATGCCAAGCGTTGCAATCACGGAAAAAGACGATGGTACCTTTTCAACAATAGAGGTTGTTTGGCACAATGTGACAAATGATTTTGGCGACTTTAGCGATACTGCCGAAGGCGTATATGAAATTTACGGCGAGTCGATAAACGTTGACGAAGTAGTGTCTGTTAAGGCGTATATTACGGTTAAGTCTAACCTTGACGCGTTGGAAATCCCAACTACTGTAGTAAAAAAAGTCAGCTATGACGCAGCAAAAATAACGGGTGGGTTCCTAAACGAAAACCGCATTCGTGCAGAGGAGTTTTTAGTTAACTGCAACTTGGACTCCATGCTTTACAATTTTAGAGAAGCGGCCGGCCTTGATTTGCAAGGCGCAGAGCCAATGCTAGGCTGGGATGCCCCCGAATGCCTGCTAAAAGGTCATACAACTGGACACTATCTTTCCGCCATTGCCCTTGCCTATGCAGGCAACACAGAAAACCGCGATAAACTTGGCAAAATTGTTTCATACATGATAGATGGCTTGGCACTGTGCCAAGACGCAATGGAAGCAAGCGGCAAATTCAATTATGGCTTTTTAAGCGGCTATTCAGAAGAACAATTTGACAAGCTTGAAGAATACGTTGTGTATCCAAAAATATGGGCGCCGTACTATACCTTGCACAAAATACTTTCCGGCCTTATAGACTGCTATGAATATGCCGGTTCAAAAAAGGCTCTTGAGATAGCATCAAAAGTTGGACTTTGGATATACAACAGACTGTCCCGTCTGCCAAAGGAACAGTTACAAAAAATGTGGGCTATGTATATTGCCGGGGAGTTTGGCGGTATAAACGAGTCTTTGGCAAGGCTTGCGAAATTTACGGACAAGCCCGAGCATTTGGCCGCTGCAAAACTATTTGATAACGAGAAGCTATTTTACCCAATGTCTCAAAGTGTGGATACATTAGGCGGCATTCATGGCAACCAGCACGTTCCGCAAATTGTGGGTGCACTCGAAATTTTTGCCCGTACCGGTGATAAGGTATATTACGATATGTCGCGTAATTTCTGGCATTTTGTTACGTCCGCTCATGTCTATAACATTGGCGGCTCTGGCGAGGGCGAAATGTTTCAAGATCCTCATAAAATTGGGACTAAACTTACCGAAAAAACGGCGGAGAGTTGCGTATCCTACAATATGCTAAAACTTACAAGCATGTTATTTGAATACGAGCCAAATGCCCAATACATGGACTATTTCGAAAAAACGCTGCTGAACCATATTGCGGCATCTCAAGACCAAAGCGGGCCTTTTGGCGGCTCCACTTACTTTATGCCCCTTTTGCCCGGCGGCGAAAAGGGCTATGACTCCACATCAAACACTTGCTGCCACGGCACAGGGCTTGAAAACCATATTAAGTATCAGGATGCAATATATTATTTATGCGGTAAATCCGTTTATGTAAACCTGTATGTTCCTTCAGAGTTATGTGTTGACAGTGCCGGTTGTTTAGCTATTGTCAGCGACTACTTGAAAGAAAGCGAAGGACATAAAGCTGTGATAAAAATAACCCGCGCGGGCTTTGACGAGCTGCGCTTGCGTATCCCTTGCTGGAGTAGGGACGGGTTTGCAGTAAAACTTAACGGGAACAGTGCAAAATATGATATCGCGGATGGCTACGCCGTTGTTAAAGGCGAATTTAAGGCCGGGGATGAGTTTGAGATTACCTTTGATTTCAAACTAAGAGTTGAGCGCACAAAAGACGCGCCAGAAGTAGCCTCCCTGTATTACGGGCCGTTGGTTTTGGTCGCGCTTGACGATTCTGACGAATTTATTACGCTTGAAAATGGGTTTGAAAACATGATGCAAAAAACCGGCGATTTTGAGTTTGTTTTGGACGGGCGTAAATTTGTGCCAAATTATTTTGCAAGTACAGGGAAGTATCACGCGTACTTTAAAATTGTATAAGCCTGTAAAATAATTTAATTAAAAAAATCCTTTCATGAGATTAAATAAACTTATGGAGGGATTTTTACATAGTAATGTTTGCGCGATGGCGAGTCAACGAGATAGAAAACATCAAAATGAAAAATATGGGTAAACATGGGAATTTTCAAAATGAAAGAGATGAGTAAACGATGAAAGCAAAACTTTTTCATTGTCGCAAAAAATGAAATCGTACTCGTCGTAGGTTACATCGTCCATAAATAGTGGGTCCTTAATAAAAAAATCATATAAACCGGTTATCATGTTTGAACTTTTCAACGCAGATATTGGTATTCTATATTTTTGCAAAAAACTATCCCTAGTTGCCCCATCTAAATCTATGCGATATATGGGTTCTTCGGATTCCGCAAGTATGTTTATAGTTTCGGTGCTTGATTTTAAGCATATTAAATCGTAGCTCGCAACTGCATTTGTTTTTACCCGTGTAACTAAAGCCGTATCAGGCCCACCATGGTTTAATCGACGGAACATGTAAACTATGTTGGATTGATCAATTATATTACGAATAACATTTGAGTAATTTGCATCACTGATTTTGTTATGCATATCAAAACGATAATCAAAATGCAACTCAACTTTATTGGAGTAATCTTTTTTAATTGCATAATGGTCAAAAAAAGTAAAATCAAAGACAAAAACACATGACACAAGCAAAGTTTTATCATTATTATAAAAAATAAAATCGTGCTGCTCATAGGCTTTATCGTTTATACATAGTGGGTCTTGCAGATAAAAATCATACAAACCAGTTGTCGCGTTTGTGCTCTCAAGTCCACATATCGGTATTTTATATTATTGCCAAAAACTCGCGCTGTTTATCTCATCCAAATCTACGCGATATATTGGTTCGCCAGATGTTGCTATTATGTTTTCAGTTTCGTTAAGCGAGACTATGCTTACTTTATCATAACTCGCAACTGCATTTGATTTTACCCATGTAACTAAAGCTGTATCTGGCTCATCGTCGTTTAACCGACGGAACATATAAACCGTGTTTGAGTTGTCAATTATACAACGTATAGCATCCGGAAAACCGATTTCGCCAGCGTCATTGTATATACTAAAACTGCGGTCACAGTGTAGCTTCATTTCATTATAGTGATTCTTCAATGTAATCCCTCCATCATTAGGCAGTAATCTAAAATCACTATCCGGCTTTAACAATTTTTATAGTTAAAGCCGGATAGTCTAGCAAGCTAAGATTTGTTACTTACAAAATTGGTAAAACTATCTTGGGCTCTAAAATACTACAGGTAAGCCAAAAATAAAATGGAAATTATTTCTTGAAACTGGACGGTAGTGTTCTAGTTGAACGCAGGCTTTTGTATGTATCTTGACCACTCGTAATCCTATATGCGGCCATATTTACGTAAATATTAAATACGAGTCTTCCATAACACTGCCAAATGTTTCGAGAGTTTCTGATGTTACCAGGCAAGTAATAGCAATCAGAGCTATGTTGGTATGATATAATTGACTACACAGAGTTGTGAAAAAATTTATATTTGTGGAGGCTCAATTGCGATATGCTAAAAATTGACACCCCAAGATTATTTCTCAGAACCACAAAACAAGAAGATTTAGATGCAGTTGCGTCTATATGGGGCGACTTGAGGGCGGCAAATATTTACACGATCCATACTATGAAAGTGGTGCCGAAATAGCAGAGATTCTTGATGATGACCCGGATTGCCCTGTTTATTATTTTGTGGCGTTTCGCACAGGTTTTGATGAAATAATAGGTACTTGTAGCTTGGGGCTTGAAAACGCCAAAATAAATGAATATTCCATCGGGTACGACGTCAAAAAAGATTATTGGGGCAATGGTTATGCTGTTGAAATGGTTCACGCCTTGATAGGTTTCGCCGTTCACTGGGCATAAAATCCGTTACAGCTACAGCGCCTGTTGCGAAGGAAAACAAAGCGTCAAACAGGGTGATGGAGAAGTGCGGCTTTTTCATTGACGGAGAAAGTTCATTTAAGAAAAGCGGTACTGATATTGTGCATCCCACATTTATTTATAAATTAGAGTTGTGATTGCTTAGTTTTACTCGCAATGACTGGCCCTTTGCGTCAAATAAGGTTCTATGTCAACTGTACTTTAACACGCGGTATTATCTCGATTTTGGCAAAAACTTCGCCCCAGTTGTCAGAATGCGCTTTGTACAGTTCATAATTTTTCTGCCTAAGCAGCTCCAGCCAATCGTATCCGTCCAGACTGTATTCATTTTGTAATTTATTTGCGGTTTCGCGCAGTTCTTTCGCGATTTTTGCTTCCAATTTGTATTGTACTTTTTGTATGCAAACGTGTTCTGGCAGCGGTTCTTCGAGTTTTGTTGTTACACTTATGGTAACTGTGGCGCGTAGGCCTTCATTTGTACCGCTGAAACTGACTTTTGTGCTATGCTTTTCTATTTTGGCGGGAATGTTATTTTCGTTGCTTGTTAGCGTAACCACCGCGCCGTTATTGCCACGGCTTTTGCACCATAAAAAGCCCTGCAATTCTTCTGGCGAAAGTTTGCCAATTTCGCGGCTGTGCTTTATCACGACCGCGCCGTTTAAAGTAATGGGCGATTCTTCTTCTGAATCGTCATTTGAGTCGTCATTTTTTATTTGCGGGATAATCGCGCCGTCGTGGTAGCTGGATTCAAGGCGTTCCAAATCCAGGGCAAAGCTTGCGCCGCCAAGCTTGTTTTTGTTGCGGTAAATGTCCGCCACAAACAGCCCCGGTAGTGACTCGCCCGGGGGTTTTGATTCCAATATATCCTGCGCGCGCCCATCTGCGGCAAGCACGTTAATGCGCAGGTCTATTTCAGTTTTATGGCTTAGTGTGTTTATCACATTTGCTGTCATTTGACTGTCGGATAGCAGCTCGCCGCCCAAAACCAGCAATTTTGCTTGGCCGTAATACAGGGCTTTATCGGTTTTTGCGTCCAGGTTTTTTAGGGCTTCGGTTATTGTTTTGCCCGTGGCGGTTTTTATATGATGTTTGTCGTCGTCATCGCTGTCGCCGCCTTTTTTGTATAGGGGTATGCTTAGGCTAATGGCAAATTTATCATCGTCTTTGTCTACGCCAAGCGATACTACAAATGCGCGGTTTTCTATTTCGACACGGTCCCAACAACCGGTTAGGGATGTTAGCGGCAGTGTGCAAAGGATAAGAAGGATAATTGCTCCTACATTTCTGGATTGCTTCGTCGGGCTAAGGCCCTCCTCACAATGACGGGCGCGGATTTTAGCCACAGCAAGCAATATTAGTGGCAGCACTACCATAAAAAACATGCCTCCTGTCAAATATATAAAATCCAGTATAGGATAAACGTTCCCCCAGGGGAAAATTGATACGACAAACACCGCGCCGCCAGTCACAATCACGCCCAAATGTTTGCCCCTTGGCCTAAACATATCTTTTACCAATAGCCCGCCAAAAAAAAGCATCGTATTACCGATAGCAAACGCTGTTATAATCCAAAAGCTGAACATTAACGCTTCCTGACGCTCGATAAACGAGCCGGGGATGTTTAACATGTCCATCATCCGTAGCACAGGCCATGGCTGGCTTGCAACGCCGGGCCCAAATTTTGCAATTGTAAGCATTGTTATAAGAAGAATTATCGCCCCTGCAAAGCCCAGCGCGGCCGCAATGTGTCGCCCCATATGTTTGCCTTTTTTCACAAATGGTGATACCAGTAGCAGGCATTCCAGCCCTGTAAAAATAAAACCAAGCCGCAAAATACCCTGCAATAAATCTTGCGTGGGCGTCATCATCACCGGTTGCAAGTTGGCAAAATTCGTATCAAAAAACGCAAGCACAATAAGGAAAATAAAAGGCAATGCCATTATGGCAAAAAGCACTTCCGCAACGCGGGCGCGTGTTTCCATGCCTTTGGCGGCGGCGTATGCACAAACTAGCAGCACAGCAATGCTTACTGCAGGCATAGGCGTTTGCGGCAGCATCACGGCCTGAGTTATTTCCATAAAAACACGAAGTTCAAGCCCGGCGGAAAAAATCAGTTTTAGCCATAGTGCAATTCCGCAAATATATGCCACGGGGCGCGTAAGCAAATAGCCCGTGAATTCTATAAAGCCTGCGCCCGGCTTATGTTTTGCTGCCGCGGTTATGGCTGCAGAAATAAGCACACCAATAAGAACAGCCAACGCAATAAGCCCGACAACTATCATCCAGCCATCCTGCCCTGCAAACTCTGCAACTCGGCGCGGCAAGACAATTATCCCGGTACCCATCGCGCTAAGGAGTATTAGTATTTGTAATTGTCGAATGGTGATTTTTCCGTTTGCAGCAAGCATTTGATAATTCTCCTCTTCTATTTTACATCCGGTTACGCTGGCTCCCTTTTGCAAAAAACGGCCGTTTCTTTAAACTCATTAGCGGAAAGCGGAACAGGCTATCCTTTAATTCGTGATACCCATTGATTTCTGCCGAGGCAAAAGGCATAAGAAACGGGTAGCTAAAGCTTTTTAACGACGCCAAGTGAACCAGCGTAAAAATAAGCCCCAGCCCCAGCCCTAAAAAGCCAAATAGCGCACTGGTAACCAATAATGTGTATTTCACAAGCCTGAAACTGTATACCAGCGAAATGCTTGGTATCGAAAACGTGGCAATGTTAGTCATTGCAACAATTATTACAACAATTGGGCTAACCAAACCGGCTTCGACAGCAGCTTGGCCAATTATTAACCCACCAACAATACCAATTGTCCCGCCAGAGGCACTTTTTAGCCTAATCCCTGCCTCGCGCAGCAGCTCAAATGCCGCATCCAACAGGAAAATTTCAAGCACAGCAGGGAAGGGGACTGCCCGGCTTGCCTCTGCCAGGCGTGACAGCATTAAAAGCGGAATCATAGCAGGGTGGTAAAGTGCGACCGCAACATAAAACGCCGGCAGTGCAACCGCCAAAAATGCCCCAACAAAGCGTAAAAACCGCGTAATGGACATAACTTGCCAGCGGCTGTAATAGTCTTCTGATGATTGAAAAAGCGAGTTTAACGTAACAGGCACCAAAATTACAAATGGCGAATTGTCAATGATAATCGCGATACGCCCTTCTAAAATGGAGGCTGCCGCTTTGTCTGGCCGCTCGGTAAGCTGCATTTGCGGAAATGGGCTAAGCCAGTTCTCTTCAATCAGTTGCTCTACACAACCACTGTCAGAAATACCATCTATTTTAATTTTTTCAAGCCGTTTTTCTACTTCATGTAAAATTTCTGGCCGAACAATGTCTTCCATGTACATAAGTGCTATATCTGTTAAGCTTCTTATGCCTAGTTTTGACTGTTTTACCTTCAAATTTGTGTCCCGTATGCGCCGCCTGATAAGCGCGGTGTTAAACCGCATTACCTCACTGAATGCTTCACGCGGGCCTTGCACCACAACTTCTGTTTCCGTGGCCTGTATGCCCCGGTTAGGAAATCCGCGGGTTGCAATAATGATTACTTTGCTAAAACCTTCAATGAAAACCGCGGTATCCCCGGCATGGATGAAGTAGAGTATGTCGTCCCAGTTATCTGCCTCGGATAAATCGGCGGTGGCAATACCCCTGTCGCGCAGGGCTGTGTACAAGTCCATGTCTTGATTTTCTTGTATAACAGCGCGCCAGTTCATGTCAAAAAGCCGCTTTATTACTGTCATATCCATAAGTTCGCGGCCCGTCATAGCATCCAGATATGCGGTGTAAATCCATGGCGCGTCTTCACCACCAGGGGTAAATTTTCGACCAATGTAGTCTTGGCAATCTGTAAATAAATCCTCTAAGACCCTAATGTTTGCATCCAAATATGGTGAAGGTGCATGTTCTAAATGTGTATTTTTCATATCTATACTGTGCTACGGGCAAAGTAAAAATATTCTTGGTTATATTTCACAGAAAATGTCCGATAATTTTGGTAGTTTAGTCTAATGACAAAGAATGTAACGATAGTGTAATATAGACGCAGTAGCAAATGCGAAAGCATAGCTAAATCTGAGGAGGCAAGCAAATGGCTGGTTTAGAACTCAAAAACATCCAAAAAAAGTATCCGAATGGGTTTGTTGCTGTACATGACTTTAACTTGAATGTAGAAGACAAAGAATTTATCGTTTTCGTAGGTCCTTCCGGTTGCGGTAAAACCACAACACTGCGTATGATTGCAGGCTTGGAAGAAATTTCAGAAGGTGAGCTATACATAGGCGATAAGCTTATGAATGACGTTGCTCCAAAAGACCGCGACATCGCCATGGTATTCCAAAACTACGCGCTGTATCCACATATGAGCGTATACGACAATATGGCATTTGGCCTTAAACTTCGTAAAACACCAAAAGCAGAAATTCAAAGACGCGTACACGAAGCTGCACGTATCCTAGAAATCGAGCATCTACTTGATCGTAAGCCAAAAGCACTTTCTGGCGGTCAACGTCAGCGTGTAGCTATGGGCCGTGCAATCGTTCGCGAACCTAAAGTTTTCCTTATGGACGAACCACTGTCAAACCTTGACGCAAAACTTCGTGTGCAAATGCGTATCGAAATTACAAAACTTCATCAACGTCTACAAACCACTTTCATTTATGTAACACATGACCAAACCGAAGCTATGACTCTTGGTACCCGTATCGTAGTTATGAAAGACGGTCTTGCCATGCAGGTAGACAGCCCTGTAAACCTATACAACAAGCCACAAAACTTGTTTGTTGCGGGCTTCATGGGTTCTCCACAAATGAACTTGGTAGAAGTTGTGCCAGAACAACGCGGCAGCGATGTTCTTCTAAAATTTGGCGAGCAAACAATTAAACTGCCAGAAGGTAAAGCTCGTGCAGTTGTTGATGGCGGCTATATCGGCAAAACAGTTGTCATGGGTATCCGTCCAGAAGATATTAAAGACGAAGAAATGTTCATTAGCCAATCACCAGATTCAACAATTAGTTGCGACGTTGAAGTAACCGAGCTTTTGGGCGCGGAAGTATACCTGTATCTACAATGTGCAGAGCAACCGCTTACAGCTCGCGTTAACCCAAGAAGCACCGCAAAAGCTGGCGACGTAGTTAAAGTGGCTCTTGACGTACAACGTATTCACGTATTTGACAAAGAAACCGAACAAGTTATTACAAACTAAAGCATATTCAAAAGGCGGCTGCAAATTTGCAGCCGCCTTTTTTTTAATACAACTCCATAGTAAAGCAAACAATCGTATTTGCCTCTTCAAACCCTACTTTGTTATGAAACTTGCGGCTAACATCGTTGTCTAGTTCACAATCAGACGCAAGTTCTTGGCAACCATGTTTGACAGCCCATTGCTTCGCAAAATTAACCAACTTTCGGGCAATGCCCCGGTTTTGAAACTCCGGCTTTACATATATGGCTTCAAGATATCCAACGGGGTTTGTACTTGTGCCTTCTACATAGTCGTGCCTTAGCGATAGTGAGATAAAAGCAGCAGCGGCGGCGTCAATCATGTACAAAAACTGATTTTCGAAACCATCGTCGCGCCCATCTTGAATCCACTCGTCAAGTGAATCATCTGGCCACAGGGCAACGCACATTTCGGCCCAGACGGTTTCATGTTCGCTAGTTACAGGAATAATCATACACTACCCCCCAACACATTAAATAAATCCTGCACAAGCGCGTCTCTATGAATATGATATACATACCGCATAAACCGCCCCGCCTGTGGGAAGGAGTATCTGTTGCTGTACTCTGGCACAGGCGTATGCACAAGCCTGTCTAGCGTAAAATCACCTGTTAGCCAGCCCACGGCGGTAACATCCCAAATAACGCGGGTCCAAGTTGGCAGGCCGCCATCGGCAATGGCGTCTCGTGTGGTTACATCTACAAGATAGTCGCAAAGTGGGTTCTTCCCGCGCAGCCAAAACTCAAGTTCTGGCCCGCCAATTTTAAACTCGGATACAACCCCCATGCACGGTAGTTGTACTAGCGGAACGCCGCATCCAAAAACAATGCGTGCCGCTGCCACATCTTGAAACATGTTGAACTCGCGCGTGTCTGGCCAGTGGTGGGCGTGGCCGCCAAGCCATACTACAACAATGCGGTCTTTTATATCGGGGTTTAAAAGTAATGCGCTTGCGATATTGGTAATCGCGCCTATGGCAACTACGTACAGGGGCTTCTGCGGGGAATACTCCATTGCAAGCTGCGCCAAATGCACTGCTGCTGGTGATTTTACGGGTACTGTTTCCGACGGCAAAAATGCCTCCGAGCCTTTGTAGACATGGGGATAAAAATCTGCCCGACCCATTAGGGACAGGATGCGTTTTATTTCCTCGTGGCTTTTTTCCATGCCGTCTTTGGGGCTTGTGGACTTTGAATTTAAGAACGGTGCGGCGTATAGGGCTTTGACATTAAGCTTATCCGTGGATTTCATGAGATATGCCACGGCATATTGGTCGTCTATTTCGTTAAATGTGTCGGTGTCTATGATTACATCTACTGGTAGCGCAGGTTTTTCCAGCCGTTTGATGTGGTCGGCTTCTAGGGTGGGGTTTAGCATGGGAATCTCTCCTTTTAAGCGGCGATGTCGCTTCCCGAAGGAAGCGGAAGCAGGCTTTGCCTGCTGTAGCGGCGGGGTTTGGGGCAGAGCCCCATTTTTTTGATTAATTATACCACAGCCGCCCACAATGATGTATAATATCGGTAGGCATAAATTTGAAAGGAGTCATAACTATGAAAATTACCGCAAATGTCGTAAACGTAGGCGAAGTTCAAGTTACAAACGGTACCCTGTTGTCGGAGCTTAGCAAGCAATATCCGCAAACGTGCAAACGCCCAATTTTAGTAGCAAAAGTAGACAATGAATTAACCGACTTGTCTCGTCCGCTTTTGTACGACTCTACAGTGGAATTTATAGACATAACAGATTCCAACGGGTTTCGTGCATACCAACGCGGGGTAAGCTTTATGATGGTGTATGCCGTCAAGGCAGTTTTGGGCAAGAAAACGCGTGTTGTAATTGCTCATTCCATTAACAAGAATTATTATTGCGAACTGCCGGATCTTAAGACCCCTATTACTGAGGCATTACTGCAAGAAATAGAGCAATTTATGAGGGACACCGTCGCAAAAGATATGCCGATAGAACCGGTGCAACTGCCGCGGGAGTCTGCAATAAAAATTACAGAAGACTTGGGGCTTTACGACAAAGTTAGTTTGTTAAAATATCAGCATAGCCACACAGTTAATTTCTATAAATTAAACTGGCTGTACAATTGTTTCCATGGCGAAATACCACCGCATACAGGGCTGCTTGACAACTTTAAACTGTCGTTGCGTGGCAATGATTTTATGCTGCAATTCCCAAATGCCGCACAAAATTATGAACTTGAAGAACTGGCATTGGAAAGCCGCATTAGTGAAGTTTTTACCGAGAACAAGCAATGGGTGCGCATTATGAAAACAGATACAGTGGGTGCACTCAACGATAAACTGTGCCAAGACGGCAGTGATGAAATTATTCGCGTGGCGGAAGCCTTGCATGAGAAAAAAGTTGCAATAATAGCTGACCAAGTTGTTAACGAAAACAAATCCATCGTGTTAATTGCCGGGCCAACATCGTCTGGCAAAACATCCCTTGCACACCGGCTGGGGGTACAACTTAGGGTTAACGGTGCGGTTCCGCATATCATTTCGCTAGACAATTATTATTTAAACCGGGAAGACTGCCCAAAAGACGAATTTGGCAACTACGATTTCGAGACTATCCGCGCAATAGATACAACGCTAATAACCCAAAACTTGCAATCACTGCTAAACGGTGAAGAAGTGCATATCCCTACGTTCAACTTCCTTACCGGCACGCGTGAATACAAGGGCAACCGCCTAAAACTTAGTCCGCGCGACGTGCTTATAATGGAGGGCATCCACGGGTTGAACGAAGTTACAAGCGCAGGTGTGCCTGCGAGTGACAAATTTAAAATATTTATTTCTGCACTAACGCAAATAAATATAGATGATCATAACCGCATCCCCACAACAGATACTCGCCTGCTGCGGCGCATTGTACGCGATTACCGTACCCGCGGCGCGTCTGCGGCAACAACAATAAGCATGTGGCCGTCGGTAGCGCGTGGCGAAGCAAAATATATTTACCCGTTCCAAGATCAGGCGGATGCATTTTACAATTCCGCGTTGGTGTACGAAATGGGTGTTTTGAAACAGTATGCCGAGCCGCTGCTTTTTGGAATTAAGCCCCACGAGCCGCAGTATACCGAGACCAGACGGCTTATCAAATTTCTTGCATCATTTTTGAGTGTGCCAAGCGAAAGTATCCCGCAGAATTCTATACTTAGAGAGTTTGTTGGGGGCAGTAGTTTTTATCATTAAGGTGTTGTAATGGATCCATTCGTAGAAATTGAAATAATAACAAGTGAAGTTGCGAAACAGGGGCAAAAAATTACGCCCCTTGTTCGCGACCCTATTCGCGAAAAGTTCTACGATATGCGCAGCCTTGCCGCAAGCAACCCCGATACCTGGCATGACCCAAAGTTGTTTTACCGCCAGGGCAAGTTTATGGAAGACTTTGTTGACGACTATGATAAGGTTGCCCCAGTTTCTATGTATTCGCCAACTTATCAGCGGCTTGGATACGACCAATTGCGAACGTATTTTACATGGCGCAGCAAAGTGCGTCACGGCCAATTTCTGCCGATACCACAATCGTATCAGTTTCTTTATATCTATGAGTTGATTAATGGAATTGGCGTAAGCGGCCCGGTAGACGGGCTGGACAGGCTGATGCCGTTATGGGATGCATGTCGCGGACATTCTGCTGTTTTGGACGAAAGTATTGCCGCATGGCTAAAAGACTATCATGTTTACTACGAACTGCCGCACAGCTTTGCTGAGTTCACCCAAATACGCGGGCTGCAGGATTATTACAGAAAGACATTTTTGTTCGACTTTGACCCAGAAACCACGCTCGAAAATTGGGCAGGTACAGCCGGATATGACTTAACGGAGTTTTGCACCGGCGAACACCGGGGTCTTATGCGCACCGGGCTGTTCCATGCGGTGGTTGCCATGCAAAAATACTTTGAAAACCGTAATGAATGCATGATAGATTTTTTTTATTTCGGCAGCCCCAAAGTTTGGTGGCCTTTTGATGATGCGGTATTTAACCCGACTGGGAGTCCTACGACGCGTGTAGTGCGTATATCCGATTGTGAAGTTTACCGCTGCGAAAATGGCAGATGGGACACTCGCGACTTGACCCCGTATGCGTTTACGAATAATTTGATTGGATATTTTATAATGGTTATGGAGTCGGCTCTCCGCAATTTGGTCGGCTTTAAAGGGAAGGCCATAAAAGGGGCGGCCCGTTATAAAAATACTGCCAGTGTATTTCCGGGGATGACGGTAATAGGTGAATTGACCCGCCTGATTGAATCCGTCGCTAAAAAAGTTTACCAGGACGCAACCCGCGTAGTTGTGACTGTTGACACACACAACTTGACCCGTATCCGGGAAGAAGCAGAAGTTACGCAGGAAAAACTTATTGTTGATGAAAATGCAACTAGCGACCCGTCATTGCGAAGCGGAGTTGCCCCGTCATTGCGAGGCGGAGCCGAAGCAATCCAGAAACCGCAGCCCTGCCAATTTGGGCTCGAAGCCCCGCCGGAACATCAGCCCTGTCATTTCGGAGAGGTTTTTGACCCGGAATCTTCATGCAATGGATTGCAAACAAGGCACACCGCTGTCAGCACAAATGAAACTTGCCCAATGGGCTTTAACCTGAAGATTGCGGATCAGGTCCGCAATGACATATCGCGCAATGACATAGCCCTCTCTGAAGCTACCGACCCCTGGACTACTTTCAAAAATGCGCTTTCCCTGTTGGAATTAAAAGCACTGAAAATAACCCTCTCCAACCCGGACGACATAAAAACTTTCGCAAACGACAACAACATAATGTTAGAAATCCTAGCCGACGGCATAAACGAAAAAGCAATGGATGCCATTGGCGATAATATATTGGAACTTGCAGACACGATGGTAATTTATGAGGATTATATAACGGAAATTGAGGGACTATTAAGATGATTTTTTCTTTGACCATAGCAATGCTATTAATCGTATTGACATTTGCAGGGTGCTCTTCTAACCGTACGACATATGAACCCGACATCACAGTGGAAGACACAGTAGAACCCACTGCAACAATACCAGAACCGCCAACAGCCCCGCAAAAGCTCGCTATTGACCTGGCAAGCCTGCCTTTTGAAGAAGCGTTCGACAAAGTCATGCAGCTATACGGTCAAACTCCCAATCTTATCGCTGTAGCTGGCGAAAACCATAGGCCGCGACGCCTGGGCATCACGCAGTATGGCTTCACGCTCCTATTTATTGCGCAGGATTTTCCGACTTATATTATTGTGGAGTCGTTAGGGTTTAGGCAGCAGCTTTTTTGCCTGCCAACTCTTGCAGATAATATGACTGCTACTTTGCTGGCGGCAGGATATGTACAGCTAAATGAAACAGAATTTTACCGCCAACAGGACAGCACAATTATTGAACTATACTTTGAAGGTGAAGATTTATTGGTGCGCTACTCATTAAGCCAATATCCAATAAATAATGCAGAATTCGATGGTGCGCTGCTTGAAAATTGTAATTTCTTCCGCAGTGTGCATTCGCAGGGGCGCTGGGGCGAATTTTTGTGGGGATGGCAGCCTTCTGCATTGCAAATTGCGGCGAATGTTCAAGCAATCCCGGAATACATGTTTGATATTGCTCATATTGACATGCAATTTTTTTATGAACAGGGCGTTCCCTGGCCTTGCGCTGCCTTGCGGTCTGGCGTATGGGACTCCCCTCATGGCTGGCAGCGATACGTCGTTTTTGAATACAACTCGGTAGGACACCCTGCTAAACGGGCGGAAATATTCCATCTTACAATGGAAGCTGCCGGGTTTACGCATATAGGAGAACTAACATATACAAACGGAGTCGTAAGTGCGTCTCTTTCTTTTGAACTTGCAAGATGGGCCCAGCATGGCAGTGTGGACGCATTTGTTACATTAAAATGCTATAGCATGGACTTTGAATCCACGGGGCCGCAGCCGCCAGCGAACCTTATTTTCGAGAATACCGAATGGGGTATGAATTTCGTTGGTGAAGCGAACTTTCCAATGCTGCCGCGTTATTCCACGCTGTCTGCAAGCCAGCAGCATACAATAGCTATACGAGAAGACGGCACTGTGTGGGTATGGGGTGGCTGCACATGAGACTGGAATCCAGTAACTGGCGACAGCAGCAGCTATGCCTTGTATCCGATTATGGTCATGGAAAACGCCGCCCACGTTGTGGCGGGGTTGAGTTATTCGCTGGCAGTTGATAAAAATGGCGTACTGTGGACATGGGGCTGTAACCAGTTTGGTCAGCTTGGCGACGGAACCAACGAGAACCGCGCCACACCTACACAAATCTTAAATGACGTTGTTTATGCGACGGTTTCCCCCGCGTTTTTTTCATCCCATGTTGGGGACACGCCGCGCACAAATGCAATAACTACGGACGGAGTTTTATGGGGCTGGGGTTACAATGGTCAATTGGATTTTTTTAGTGCTTTGGGTGATGGAACAATTGAACCGCGTAATTCGCCAGTTGAAATATTGCAAAATGTGCGGCATGTTATCCCAACAGCCGACGGCGGTTTTGCATTTACCTACTGCGGGGCAATTTGGCTTTGGAACCATGAGCATTTGTCTCCTGTAATAATTGACAGTTTCCCGGCTTCTTACAGCCAATTTGCCATATGCGAAAACGGTACTTTGTGGGCAATTGGCCGAAGCCGCTGGCCAGACCATTGGCGAGAATGGCAACCTGTGCTGGGCGACGGCACTACCCTGGACCGCAACCACCCGGTTAAAATAATGGAAAATATCGTAAGCTTTACACAGTCCGCAAATTTTGTATACGCGATAGATGAAACCGGTACTTTGTGGGGATGGGGCTTTAATACTTTCGGTTTTTTTGGGAGACGGTACAATGGAAGACAGTTTTGCGCCTGTACGCATCATGGATAATGTTGCGCAAATTGTGTCCAATTACATGATGTGCCATGGGTGGCTTGGTTTTAAATCCACTTTTGTGCTAACCCGTTGCGGGGCTGTTTGGGCATGGGGCGGTAGTGGAAGTAATCCGACGCAACTGTTGCTTGGCGATGGTACAAGCGAAAGTCGCATTTCCCCGGTACTGGTACTTGAAGGTGTACGGTTGCCAGAGTAAAAAGGAGTTGTAAATTGTGAAAAAAGAAATCATAGGAAATAAGGTAATATTGAGGCCATTTCGCGAAAGTGACGCGGAGTTTTTCACGCATTGGTATAACGACCCAGAAGTAATGTTCGAATGCGGCTTTCACGAACCTACATTGTTGGAAGATGAGCTAAACCGTATCCGCCGCCCAGAAGATAGTGACTGCGACTGGTATGCAGTCACAGACAAAAACACCGGCAAGCTTGTTGGTGAAACAGGCCTGCTTCGTATGTGGCCGCATTGGCGATGCACGGATATGTCAATAATAATCCCAAACCCGGCAGACCAGGGCAAAGGCTACGGTGGCGAGGCCACGCGGCTAATGCTTGACCGCGCATTTGGGCATTACAATATGAATCGGGTATCTATTGGGGTTGTGGGGCTAAACACGCCCGCGCTTGGGTTTTATGAGAAAATTGGGTTTAAACAAGAAGGAATACAAGAGCAAGGGTATTTTCACAATGGAGAATTCAGCGATTTTATTATGATGCGGATATTGAGAAGTGAGTATTATCATGGAAAACTTTAATGCAATGGCTGTCGATTATGATACAGATAATAGAATCCGCAGAGCCAAAATAATTGCTAATAAAATTCGCGAACATATCGAAGCTGAACCAAAAAAATCTGCATTGGAGTATGGCTGCGGCACCGGGCTGGTAGGGCTCAATTTGATGAATGATTTTGAGACGCTGCTATTTGTAGATTCATCTCCGGAAATGTTAAATCAGGTAAGGCAAAAGAGACCTGCGGCGTTAACACTTTGTGCCGACTTGATGGAAAACGCACCAACAAATTTGAAAGTAGATTGCATTTTTTCGTCGTTAGTATTGCATCATATTAAAAACACAGAGTACGCATTGCGTCATTTTTATGATATGCTAAATGACGGTGGGCATTTGTTGATAGTGGATGTTGACGAAGAAGACGGCAGCTTCCACGCTAAATATCCCGACTTTGATGGGCATAATGGCTTTGCCCATTCATATCTTAATAAGCTGGCTCTAAAGGTAGGGTTCAAAAAAGCAACAATCAAAACGTTTTATCACGAAGTAAAAGTTTTCAACGGAAATGAAAGCCCGTATTCGCTGTTTATTTTAAACGCAGTAAAATAAGGACAAGGAGATAATCATACATGAAAATCCCACCACGCATAGCCAACATTCTTATAAACTCCCTAAAAGGCGGGGTAGTGCCACGTGTTGGGCTCGAATACGTCACAGTGGGCCGCGCACAAGAAATTTCCGCCATCTTGCATGATATAGATCTTATTGCCGACGGGGGCGCGTCCTTCCGTTTTATTGTGGGCAAATATGGCAGTGGCAAAAGTTTTTTGCTGCAGACCATACGTAATTACGCCACCGCAAAGGGTTTTGCCGTTGTGGATGCAGACCTCTCGCCAGAGCGCAGGTTTTCTGGCACAAAGGGGCAGGGGCTTGCCACATACAAAGAGCTGATACAAAACTTGTCTACAAAGTCCAAGTTGGACGGCGGCGCATTGCCGCTGGTGTTGGAGCGTTGGATATCAAATATCCAAAGCCAGGTAGCGGCAGAGATGATTGAAAAAGCGGCTCCGCTGCTTTCCGAAGGAAGCGTAGCTGGGCTTTGCCCAGCGGAGCGGCGGGGTTTGGGGCAGAGCCCCATTGAAATCGAAGAAATAGAAAAGCGGATTTTTGAGTTGACCGCCAAGCTAGAGGGCATGGTAAATGGCTTCGAATTTGCAAAAGCCGTTATCATGTATTGGAAAGCCTATCGCGAGGACGATGCCACGCTAAAAAGTAATGTTTTGCGCTGGTTCCGTGGCGAGTATCCCACCCGCAAGGAAGCTTATGCCGATTTGGGCATCAACTTTATCGTAACGGACGAGAGTTGGTACGATTTCCTTAAAATTTTTGCAATGTTTCTTGTTGGTGCGGGCTATCAGGGGCTTCTTGTAATTGTGGACGAGCTTGTTAATATTTTCAAAATTCCAAACTCCATTTCGCGGAACAATAATTACGAAAAAATCTTGACTATGTACAACGACGTTTTGCAGGGTAAGGCCAAGCATATCGGCTTTCTTATGGGTGGTACACCCCAGTGTATCGAGGATAAATACCGTGGCGTGTTTAGCTACGAAGCCCTGCGTTCGCGCTTGGCGGAAGGGCATTTTGCAACTGCTGATATCAAGGATTTGTCCGCGCCAATAATTCGTCTGCTGATGCTAAACCAAGAGGAAATGTATGTACTGGTAGAGAAACTTCGCGACATTCACGCAGGCTTGTTTAATTACACACCCACGCTTACTCATGAGGATTTGCTATACTTCTTAACAGTAGAGTACAACCGCGTTGGTGCGGAAACACATATTACCCCGCGGGAAATAATTCGCGATTTTATAGAACTTGCAAACATTTTACACCAAAACCCGGATAAATCCGTCGCCGATATACTTGGCAGCAACAGCTTCGAAATGGCAAAGGGCGGCATAACCGACGAAGATATTCACGCAGAGTTTCAGGAATTTGAAATATAAATTAAAACTATTTGCGCGCACAGCGCGCACCCGTAGCGGATGCGAAGGAAGCGGAAACGGGCTTTGCCCGCTGTAGCGGCGGGGTTTGGGGCAGAGCCCCATTCAGAATGGAGGAAAGTATGTCACAAAACATAATTTTAGCCATGGGCGGCCTGGGGTTACTCCTATTTGGTATAAAAATGGTATCAACCGGTCTGCAGGTGGTTGCGGGCGACCAGTTACAAGTTATTTTAAAAAAGGCTACTTCAAACAGGTTTTGGGCGGCAATTGTTGGTATAATTGCAACAATAGTCATTAATAGCTCTACGGCCGTATCTGTAATTACAGTAGGCTTTGTAAATGCAGGGCTAATGAATTTGACGCAAGCAATAGGCGTTTTGCTTGGAATTAACGTGGGTACGACTTTTAGCGCGCAGCTAATCGCGTTCCGTATAGACGCATACGCCCCTATTTTTATACTTGTAGGTGTTGTCCTGCATTTGTTTTTTAAGAAAAAGATGATTAGGAACATCGGATACGCTGTAATTGGTTTTGGTATTTTATTTTTTAGCATTACCGTCATGGGTGACGCGCTTAGAGTTTTCCGTACACACCCGACATTCTTGAATATGATAGAGGCCATTTCAAACCCGCTGCTGGCACTTTTTGCAGGTTTTCTTTTTACGGTAGTTATTCAAAGCTCGTCCGCAACAATGGGCCTTTTGGTTACAATGCACCTTAGCGGGGTACAGATGCCATTCCAGACAGCGGCGTTCATCATATTTGGCGCAAATATTGGTACCAGTGTTACGGCTGTAATTGCGTCCATACCCGCAAGCCGCGACGGTAAGCGTACGGCGTTGTTCCATATAACATATGACCTGATAGGCAGCATTGTATTTGGCTCGCTTATATTAATTGTGCCCGGTATTTTAACGTGGTTTCAAACAACTTGGACAGAAAGCGCGACCCAGGTTGCCATGTTCCACACCCTGTACAATGTGGCCACGCTTCTTTTGCTTATATCATTTGTCCCATTGCTTGCCAAGCTGATGCAAATTATTATTCCGGTAAAGGAAAATGAGTCTGGCGCGGTTCATGAAAGGGCGCTAATGTACCTTTCCAAAACGCAGTTAACCTCTACCATTGCCGTCATGAATGCCCAGCTTGAAGTAAGCCGCATGGGTAAAATCGCGAGCGAAAACTTGAAGCTTGCGTTGGAATCTTTTTTTGAGAGAGATGCCGACAAGGCCAACAAAATCTTAGAGAATGAGAAAACCATAGATTATCTGCATCAAAATATTACAGCCAAGCTTGTTGATATTACAAACAGGCGGCTGTCTGCCGGTGACGCCAAAAAATTGGGCGACATGTTTGTTATTGTGTCCGACATAGAGCAAATTGGCGACCATGCAGAAAATATAGCTGAATATACACTGGCTGTCTGCGAAACCGACAGGCAATTTTCAGATGTCGCAATTGAAGAATTGCAAACACTTAGCGGTATTACAACAGAGTTTATAGATAAGGCCCTGTATGCCTACGAAAAACAAGACCGTTCGCAAGTACAAGAAATAAAAAAAATTGAAGATGCAATTGACGAAATGTCGTCAAAATTTGCAAAGAACCACTTTAAGCGATTAAAGACGAAAACCTGTAAGCCAAAAAGCGGCGTTATTTTTATGGATATCGTTAATGACTTGGAAAAGAGCGCGGATAATGCAGAGAATATTGCATTGTCTATGGAGGCGAAGTAATGGACATCTTCAATCGGCTGGCACCGTTTATACAAGATTATATATACCAAAATAAATGGGACGAATTGCGCGGTATACAAATTGCGGCGGCGGAAGCAATTTTTGATACAGATGATAACTTGCTGTTGTCATCCGGCACGGCATCCGGCAAAACCGAGGCCGCGTTCTTGCCAATTCTTACACAGCTGCACGAAAACCCATCCAAAACAGTGGGAGTCGTGTACATTTCGCCGCTAAAGGCGTTAATAAACGACCAGTTTAAACGCTTAGAGCAGCTTCTTATTGATGCAAACCTGCCCGTTACCCGCTGGCATGGCGATGCGTCGCAGGAAAAGAAGAATAAGCTTGTTAAAAACCCGCAGGGCATCTTGCAAATTACGCCGGAATCGTTAGAAAGCCTAGTAACGTCCAAGCGGGGTGCATGCATAAATATGTTTAGCGATTTGCGATATGTAATAATTGACGAAGTGCATTATTTTATGCGGGATGCACGTGGTGTTCAGCTTTTGTGCGTGTTAGAACGCTTACAGCAATTGGCGAGCGTGATGCCGCGCCGCATTGGGCTTTCTGCCACGCTGGGGGATGTGACTCTTGCGCAAACCTGGATAAACACAGGCTCGCCGCGCAATTGCCTTGCTCCAATTACCCCGGAAGGCAAAAAGCGTATTCGCCTGCATATAGAACGCTTTGTCAACTACGCCGACAAGCGCGACATGGAGCAAAAGGACAGCTTCAATTATATGACGACAAATGTCGCCGACGGCAATTTTGGCAGCCGCGAACATTTTGAGTACCTTTTCAAAATGACACTGGATAAAAAGACGATTCTGTTCACCAATTCCCGCGAGGAATCGGAATTTACAATTGCCAACTTGCGCGATATTGCGCTAAAAAACAAAGCTCCTGATGTATATCGTGTCCATCACGGCAATGTTTCCGCCCTTTTGCGGGAATCTACAGAGGACGAAATGAAAAACGACGACGAAAAAATAGTGACCGGTGCCACCGTAACGCTGGAACTTGGCATAGATATAGGCGGGCTGGACCAGGCCGTGCAGGTGGGCGCGCCGCTTACCGTTGCAAGTTTCGCCCAGCGGCTTGGCCGTTGCGGGCGGCGTGGTCAGGTTCCACAATTGCTATTTACCTTTGTGGAAGACCCAAAAGTAAATTCTGACGATGTTTTGGCGCAAATCAACTGGGAATTTATCCGCACGATTGCCATAATCGAGCTGTACACCCGCGAGCATTGGATAGAGCCTATCCCGCCAATTCACCACCCATACAATTTGTTGTACCACCAGACAATGAGCCATCTAAAAAGCTGTGGCGAGTCTTCCCCGGCGGCGTTGGCACAGGCTATGCTTGGGCTGGGCAGCTTTGGGCACATTCCGCAAGACGATTATAAAAATCTGCTTTCCCATTTGCTGCAAACAGACCAATTGGAACGTACCGAACGCGGCGGCATAATCGTAGGCCGTCAGGGCGAAAAGCAGATAAACAGCCACAAATTCCTGTCTGTTTTTATCGCACCAGAGTACTTGCTGGTAAAGGACGAAAACCGCACCATTGGTACGGTGGACAAGGTTTACCCTGTAGGGACGCGTTTCTCGCTTGCGGGCATGACCTGGGAAACCGTAGATGTAAACGAGCCAAGCAAAGTTATTTTTGTAAAAAGCGTGCCGGGTATATCGCTGGTGGACTGGGATGTGGACTTTGAAATGGACATACACCCTATCCTTATGCAAAAAATGCGCAGTATCATGGAAAGCGGCGACACATACCCCTATCTTAGCGAACGCTGCGCGAATCGCCTTACGGAAATACGCTATATTGCCCATAATAGCGGCATATTAAATACACTTGTCACCCCGCTGTCGCGCAATAAATTTGCCATTTTCCCTTGGACGGGGACACGCCAACTTTTTACATTGCACTATGCCTTGACACAGCGGCGAGTCTTTAACCGCCTGCCATGGATAACCTGCCCGTACTTGGAGGCTACATTTGAAGGCACGGAGGGCGAGCTTGACCGCATAGTCCATGACATTTTAGGTTCCGATTTAAATATGTACGACCTGCCCCTGCCAGACGACGCGCAGATTAAGGGCAAGTACAATGAGTTTATCCCAAACAATTTGCTGCGCAAGCAGTTTATCGAGGACTTTTTGGATTTTGAGGGCTTAAAAGAGTATTGGCTACATTAAATAACGCAACCCGTTAATAATCTGCTCCAGCAGAAACAACGCGCCTTCTTCGCCAAGGATATGCTTGTCTGTTACATCCGTATACCCAAGCGTAGGCAAAGACAATTCTATTCCGCAAACTTTTTTCTCCTTTAACCGTGCCAATGCTATTGTACTGCCATCTGCAAAAAGCAAATGCATTGGTGTTTCGGTTATGTCATTGTCAAGAGTCGATAGACAATCAATTTGCGCCAAAAAACTTGTTAGCATTTGCATAGACACTTCGTCTCCATCAGACAAAACGTCAATAGCGGCCGGAATCATTCCAAGATAAGTTGTAAGCCATTTTGTAATGGCGTAACAAACAGATGCTTCGGCTTTAATGCCAAAAAACGCCCCTTTGGGAAGCCCTGTTAATGAAGAAAACCTAGCAAGGTGCAAATATGCTTTTGCCCTTGCTTTTTCAATTTTTTCGACGGCCTTTTCTGGATTTGCATTAAGCTTGTCGCAAATTTGCGTTACAAAACTAAGCGTCGCGTCAAAACCTATGGGTAGTCCTTCTGTGAGTTGCATATAGGGTATGTCATAAATGTTGTCTAATGCTGCGGCTATTTCGTTCCCATATTCCGGATATACAACTATGTTGTATTCGGCCTCAGTAATTTTACATATAGTTTCCACGTCATCCCCCGCACCAGGCGCGCTTATTACATGTATCCCGCAAAGGGCAAGCAGAGATTTTAGCGTTTGATAATTTTCTTCAAAATGCTTTTGGTATATGTTTAGGCCAAGCAAATTTACAGTGTTTTTTTGTACCCGGCGTGGGTTCATAACAATTGCATCCAACGTTTTTATTATAGAATTTTGATACCCGGCAGAAAAACTCCCCGAATACCCAGTGTTTTCGATACTAAAGCAGGGAATGGTACCCCTTACTTCTTTGGCTAAAAAACCTTCTAAGTCATCACCAATCAATGCAGCACCCGGGGAATTTACAATTACGATTAATTTGTAATCGTCCTTCATAAGTTTTTTGAGTATGGCTGTAAGTTTATCGCCACTGCCAAAAACATAATCATGACCGTCTAAATAAGTTGAAGGTACGCGAGGCTGCCCCATATAAAAAGCTTCTGAATATTTGGTAGTCTCAAATGAAAGCCCTCTTAGATACTGGCTGTCGGATATTGCACTGTGGTAAAACTTGCAACCTGTAGGCCCGTTAAGTACAACACAGGCGTCTTCTATCCCTTCGATGGCAAAAATTGCGCCGGTAAGGCTATCAGGTTGAATATTTTCGATATTTTTTATAAAGCTCTGCATCCTTTCGCCATCCTTCCTCAAGATTCATTCTAAAAAACTCGCTCCAGCGTCTCATTAGGTGAATGCCGCTTAAAAAGCCAGCTGCCGGGCAAAGTGGTATTGTGTCAATAAAATAGCTTTTGTCCAGCTCTGCATCCGAATAATTGGTCAGCAAAATATCAGGCTTTATGCGCGCTATATCATTGTTTCTGTTTTCGTTTTTATATGGGTATTCAAATTCCAATATAGTGTCCCCATATTTTGATTTAAACATGTTATCGCCGGAGAAGTTCATGATTCCAACAAACGAGAGTTCCATTTCCAGATCAATTGCTGTTTGTATTATCCAGTCGATACGGTGGTTATATGTTAGTATCATTATGCGTTTGCCCCGCAAAAATGGTTTGATTTCATTTATTTCTGCATCGTATCTTTGACGATAATCCCGGATTATTTGCGCTGCTTCTTTTGACTTGTTAAAGTGTGTTCCAATTTTTTCTAGCCATACGCAGCTATCGCTAAACCCAACGGGGAAGGGCATGTCCAAAAATTGCGAGTCAAACTCATTCTCAAGAAATTCCTTAAGCGACCTGCCCATATAGTCGTCATAGGCAAGTAGATTTAGACCAGCTTTTTTAAAGCCTTTAATTTGGGCATGATTTGTGTCGCATATTAATCTGCAATTAACGCTAACGCCAATGCTTTGCAATATTTCTGTGATATATTCATAGTTTTCTGCTGTGGCATTGGCTATTGTTTTCTCGCCAATAATATTTACAAGATTATTTTCGGGCTTGCATGTTGTGTCAATTAAAGCTCTTGCAATTTCTGTATACGCCATCAGGACCCCTTGCATGTAATCGCCTGCAATGTTGCCGTCTGCAAGAATTGGAATTACACCTTTGTATTCGCTGACAAAACTTATGTCGTCGCCAATTATGCCTGCGGGGCAGGTGGTAAGTACAAATATAAGCTGCGCTCCGTTTTCTTTAGCTTTTGATATTTTTTGTTTTAGTTCTTCTATACCGCCAAAAATCATAACAGATTCGTTCATTTCTGTAGAAATTACTGGCGGGGCAATTTTTACCGGCACAACAATGCCGCGCTCAAGCAAAAACCGTCTTGAAAGGGATGTAATGCTTTGATATGTTATGTGAGCACAGCTATTTGGCCCATGGGCTACAGAGACGGCATCCGCCACTTGTATACAAATACTCATAGCACCGCTGAAGGCGCAACCATGCAACGGCTCGCGAGAGATTAGATTTTTTGAATACAGCGTCGTGTTTTTGGCAATTGCCTTAATTGGCTCGCTTATATTAACCGCAATTTTTTTAGCGCGTTTTTTATTTAGTACACGTTCTTCCAATTCTTCGTCAGATAAAGGTGCGGCACGGTACATTTCTGTTTGATTGTAAATAAATGCGGCAAGCTTTTGGAACATATGGGCTGGTTCGGATTCCGGGAAGCCCTCTACAAGGCACATTCCTTTATCTTCGCTTGCAGAAAACAGTTCGCTGCGCGGGAACTGTTCTAGGATGGGCAGCCCCACAGCTTCGCAGAAGCGGCTGACTCGTTCGTTTTCGTCTTTTATTCCGCGGGAGTTAAAAATAATCCCACCTGCGCGGTTTCCGTCCGCGCTATAGTTAGCCAGCCCGCGCAGAATATTGTTTGCCGCATAGATAGACATAAACTCGCCGCTTGTTACAATATAGACTTTCTCTGCATAGTCACGCCTTAGCGGTACTGCAAACCCTCCACAAACTACGTCGCCAAGTACGTCATAAATTACCGAGTCATAACCACTTGCTTTAATGCCAAGCCGCTGCAGCAAGTCAAAAGTAGTTAGTATGCCGCGCCCTGCACAGCCGACCCCCGGTTCTGGCCCGCCTGCTTCTATGCAATGCACACCAAAGGCACCAACGTGAATAATGTCGCTAAGTTTGCATTTGTCCGGGCTTGTTCTTTTTATATAGTCAAGCACAGTTACAATTTGCGCATCATATAATAATAGCCGTGTGGAATCGTATTTTGGGTCACATCCGACTTGTAATGTTTTCTTACCCGCTTTAGCAAGGGACGCAGAAATATTTGCAGAAATTGTAGATTTGCCTATACCGCCCTTGCCATAAAAAGCTATTTGCATATTAAGCACTCCATCTTTTAAAAGACTTTTGCATGTATTCTGCAACATCCATTTCGTACACATCATTTAGCAATTCACTTGATAAAATTTCTGTGGTAGGGCCATTTGCGCATATTTCGCCGCCCTTCATTACAATCAAGTTCTCACTAAGTTCTAAGGCTAAATTTATGTCGTGGAGTACGCCCACAACTATGCGGCCGTTCTCTTTTGCCCATTTTTTTAGATAATCGATAAGTTCTACCTGGCATTTTAAATCAAGGTGATTGGTCGGCTCGTCCAGCAGGATTATTTGCGGCTCTTGCGCTAATGCGCGCGCCAAGAAAACCCGTTGCAGCTGCCCGCCGGATAATTTAGTAATTTCCTTGTCCTTGTCTGCCAGCATATTTACGGCTTGTAGCGAGCGCGTAACAACTTCGCGGTCTTTTTCGGTGGGCATTCCCAAAAACCTGTCTTTGATGTGCAAGTACCGCCCCATCATTACCGTATCAAAAACAGAGAATGAGAAATAAATAGCGGGCTGTTGGCTCAACATTGCAATTTGCATTGATATTTCGCGGCGTTTCATACGGGAGAATGGTTTGTCGTTTAACAGAATATCGCCTTTTGACGGTAAAATATTGGCAATTGTTTTTAATAATGTAGTTTTACCGCAGCCGTTGGGGCCTACAATGGAGATAGTGTTCTCTATTTGCAGGCTTATTTTCTTGATGACATCTACCCCGCCATATCCGGCCGAAACATTGTTAAGCGTCAGCATGGCCCGGCCTCCAAGATTTTAATTTTTTAATAATGGTGTCATAATAGTCCGGCCCGTGGGGGAGGTCGCAATTCATACAGCTTTTCATGCCCTTTTCGTTGTATTCAAATTTGCCGCCGCATTTATCGCCCATTGCAAACAGTGGACAAAAGCAGGTTAGGCAGTTAAATTCGCTTGGGTCGTCTGTTTTGTGGCATGGGAAGTATTTACATGCCGGGTTGTTAAAAAATTTGTAGCTATTCTCCACGGTGGCCTCCTAATCCTGCACCAGCATTATTGCATAATCGTTCTTTATAAACTTTTCCGAGAAAGAAAACTGTATGGGGTGCTTGAAAATTGGTCCATCGGAAACAAATGTATGATACTCGCCGTTTTCTCCGCAGATGTCTGCACCTGTGTCTGCGATGTTATTTACAATGTTTTTTGTTAACTGCTGTCCTAAGAATGTGTCGCTTAAATATTTGGTATTTACTACAGATATATTTGCAACAAACCCACTGTCTATACAGTCGTACACGACACTTTGTCTGTCCCGGTCCCATAGCGGGAATATGGCTTCGATACCAACGTTTTTGCACCTTTCGCTGCACCATGACAGATGTCCTTCTATGTCGATATCACCAAAAACGCAGGCTTCTGCGCCAAGTTCTTTTGCTTGAGTTAATGCTTTTTCAAAGTCGCTGGTGTATTCCTTGTCGGTGGTTTTTACTTGCATGGACGGGATGCCCAGGGAATCTGAAACGCGGTTTAATATCGCCTCGTTTATGCCATGGGAATATGAGTGGTTTCTGTCGGTGTTGAATGTTGTAATTAACAAAATTGGTGTGTGACCAAGCTGAGTGGCTTTGTAAAGTGCCAGCGCGCTTTCTTTCCCGCCGCTATAAGATATTGCTACTTTCATTATTATCTACGCTCCTTCAAAATGGGGCTCTGCCCCAAGCCCTGCCGTTCCGCGAGGAGTGAATCCTCGCTACACTTCCTTCGGGAAGCGACGGAGTCGCTTATTTCCCCAATAACCGTTGCGTCTTTGCATACTGTCAATACTTCAGCGGTACTTCCGCATAGTATAAGTATGCACGTAACCGGCCCTGCAGATTTGTAATAGTCTATATTTGTTTCGTATAGTGCGGATGTCGCGCCGCTTAGTTTCGCCAAGGTTTCTGCTTCATATGCCACACCTTTTGAGCCGACAGGGACGATTTCTTTAACCCCCGGTAAGGGCAATAATTGTTTTATGACATGATAAAACCCGGCACTTTCTAAATCTACTTCTGCTCCCACTTTTGGGTCGCCCAAAAGTACAAGTTTATCACCTGAGGCGGCAGCTTCAAACTTCAATTCACAGTCTTTGGCCACGCCGATAACCGTAACCGCAACGGCGGTCATGCTTGTGATAAAATTTTCTTCTGTCGAGCCTGTTAGTAAAATATCTGTAATCCCGGCATTTTGTAATTCATCTTGTATGCCCAAAATTATTTCCGCGCCGGTAGGTTGCATCTCGCATGCCACACCATTTGTAATGGTTACAGGCGTGGCCCCGCTGCATATAACTTCCGTAAGGGCTACCCGTGTTGCAAATTTACCTGCGTAACGGGGCGGCAGCTTAAAAACATCGCCGCTTTTATTGCCAACCGCGCCGCAGCTATCACATGCAATTACGATATTTTGCGCTTCAAGCGGCACAATTGTTAAATCTCGCCTTGTTCTCATGAGTTTTTGTTCCAAATATTGCGCAAGGCTTTAAACAGCGCAATGCTCAGTACGATATTTACCACCGATGCCAGCGTAAGGGGCGGTATCAATAACAATAACCCAAGCGCGGCTTCCCGCCCAGCAATAACCCACAGTGCAGCAATGGAAAATGCCAACGAAACTGGGACGTTAAACACCACGCCCACAACTCCTGTTACGCCAAGTGTAACTGCCTCCGATAATTTTTTAGCCAGTATCCTGTACGTAATGCCAAACACATACATGGTTAGCGCCATTGTTAGTGCTATAACCATGTGTAATGGAACGGACAACGGAAACCCAGACGTTGTAGCGGTTAAAACATGGCCTAGAAAACCTATTGCCGCCCCGTAAGCCGGCCCAAGCAGTAATGCCGCCAAAAACGCCGGCAGCGAATCAAAAGCGATACTGCCCATAATTGTCATGTATGAGCCAACAAATGACAGGGCAATGAGTAATGCCATTGTTGCAAGGGTTTTTGTTTTCATGAAAATCCTCCTACATATTGGATTGCTTCCAATGCTTTTGTATTATTTTCTGTTGTTGAAACTGCAATACGATAGTAACTGTCATCAAGTCCGTGATAATTGCCGCAATGCCGGATTCGTATTCCTTTTTTGTCAAGTTTATGACGCAAATTGAAAGGGTATGGGTTTTGAAAAAACACATAATTTGCATGTGCGCTAAACACTTTAAACCCAAGTCGCGCTAACTCTTGCTCTATACGTCTCCTTTCTACGGATATGTATTTTACTGTTTGTTTGATAAAGTTAGGCGCGTTTTTGAGCGCGGCTATGCCAGCCGCCTGCGCCAGATTTGATACAGACCAATCTGCACCATGAAAATAAAGATTTTGGATAAGCGTTTCGTTTGTACAAAGGGCATACCCAAGACGAATGCCAGGTATCGTAAATATTTTTGTAAACGCTTTTAAGATTACAAGGTTAGAATATTCGGCAAGAAAATTTTTGCAAGTATAATTCTCCACATGCTGTGTAAAATCGATAAAACATTCGTCAACTACTACCCATGCGCCAATTTGTTTGCAATAATCTAGCACTCCTTTAATTAGGCGGCTCTCTACCAATTGGCCTGTAGGGTTGTTTGGGTTGCAAATGAAAACCATGTCGGGTTTTTGATATTTTATTGCGTCAAGAAAATCAGCCTCAAGCGTAAAGTTGTTTGACAAGGTATGATAAACAACTTCCGAGCCGTAAGAGATGGCCGCCCGCTCGTAATCCGAAAATGTTGGGGCGATAACCATAATTTTTGCGGCATTTACCGCCCTAGGCAGGCGAAAAATAATGTCTGACGCTCCGTTGCCGCAAAACACCCAATTTGAATCCACATTTTCAAACATGCCAATTCTATGGCGCAACTCATTGGAAAAATTGTCTGGATAGCGGTCGCTGTTAAAAATTTCGTCTATGACCGCTTCCCTTACACCGAGCGGTATCCCCAGCGGGTTTATATTCGCAGACAAATCGATAATACTATTGTTTCCTTTTTCAAACACGGCATTGCCGCCATGACTGTATTCATACATAAAGTAAAACTCCTGCCGCGGCCAATAAAAAAACCGCTATAATTGTTGCTGCATACATTAGCCGGTTGGCGGCAGTAATATGCTTTGGTGCAGGTTCATTTATGCTGTCGCCAATAGTCGGTTTGCTTACAACTACCCCTTTGTAAATGCTGTCCCCACCCAGACGGATGCCAAGCGCGCCCGCGCAAACAGATTCCGTTTGTGCAGAGTTTGGGCTTTTGTGATTGCGCCTGTCCCTTGCATAAATTCGTGCCGCACCCTTGATATCCCCACCTGTGAATAAGCACCCGCCCATCATTAAAATGGCGGAAACCCTTGCGGGTACGAAATTAACTATGTCGTCAAGCCTGGCGGCAAATTTCCCAAAAAACTCGAAATCTTTGTTTCTGTAACCAATCATAGAATCCAGTGTATTAACTGCTTTGTATGCCATGCCCAATGGTGCGCCGCCTATGAAAATAAAAATAAGTGGCGCAATAACTCCGTCGGACAAATTTTCGGATATTGTTTCGACTGTAGCCGTTACTATTTCGCAAATACTTAGATTTTTTGTGTCCCGCCCAACAATGTATGAAAGGTTTTTTCGTGCGCCTTCTATGTCATTGGAAATGAGCGAGCGGTAGACTTTAGTACTTTCGTCCTTTAATGCTTTTGGGGCGATAATAAAATAGCAGATTACGGCTTCGATAATGATACCGGCCCAGTGGTTTAATGTGTAAAAACTGCGGGTTATAAACCATGTGGATGCATATGAGACAGCTATCATCGCCAGTGTCAGCATAGTGCCTACGATAAATTGTACGGCGTTGCTTTGGATGTGTATTTTTTTATACGCACGAACGCCCAATCCAATCCCGGCTCCAACAAATCTAATAGGATGAAGCGGGTTTTGCGGGTCGCCAATTATTAAATCCAAGATAAATGCAATAACTATGACAAGTGCTATCATAAATTAAGCCCAGCCATGCAGTATTTTATATATCAGCTTCATGTTAAGGGCGGTGCGGACGGTATCGGCAATTGTGTTAAATGCTGTTTCAAAATTTGAATTTGGATTAATGCTGTCACATATACTGTCCTCTTCCGGCAAATTAATATCGATATATGGGATTACGCCAGCCACAGGTAGCCCTGTGATTTCTTCTATTATTTTTACGCCGTCTGCGAAATACTTGGCCTCACCTTTGAAGCGGTTTATAATTGTTGCTTTTACATGCGCCTTTTCAGATTCTGTAAACAGGTTAACTGTGCCGTATAGTGACGCGAAAACCCCGCCACGGTCGATATCCGATACCAAAATTACCGGGGCGTTCGCCATTTTTGCCATGCCCATGTTTACAATATCGTTTTTGTTTAAATTTAGCTCTACCGGGCTGCCTGCGCCTTCGATAAGAATTATGTCGTACTGCTGGCGCAAGCGCGAATATGCATCCCTAACCTTTGGTATCAATTGCTGCTTTAGCTCTTTGAAATTGTACAGGCTGGCTTTGTCAAAATGTTTGCCATCCACAATAACTTGTGTGCCTTGCTTGTCGGGCAATGGTTTTAGCAAAATAGGGTTCATGTCTGCGGTTGGCGCAACCCCGGCCGCAAGGGCTTGCAGATATTGTGATATGGCAATTTCGTCGCCATTTTCGCAAAAGTGGGTATTAAATGTTATGTTTTGGGGCTTAAAAGGGGCGACATTGTAGCCGTCTTGCTTAAAAATGCGGCACAAGGCCAATGTTAATATAGTTTTACCAACATTGGATGCCGTGCCTTGTATCATTAGAACCATGCAATCACTTCCTTTTGCTAAAGTAAATGTATGCGAAAAACGGTGCGCCAATCATTGCCGTAACCGCGCCCACAGGCAGTTCTACCGGGGCTACAATTGTACGGGCAATAAGGTCGCTAAGCATCATAAACGCGCCGCCGAACACTGCCGACATCAGAATTACATATTTGTGAGCCGAACCAAAAATTTTGCGTACAACGTGAGGCGCAACAAGATCTACAAAGCCTATTACGCCAACAAATGCAATGGTACTGCCGGTAATTGCAGCGGCGGTTATAAGCAAGGTCCATTTCACGGTTTTAATATTTACGCCAATAGATTGCGATTGCTCTTCGCCAAAGGTCATAACGTCCAGCTCCCATTTATGCCGCGCAATTAAAAATATACCAATAGCAATTACCGGGGCCAAAATATAAATTGTGTGCCAGCCCCTGCCAACCATAGAGAAGCTGCCCATTTGCCAAAGTACCATGCGTTGCATGCTCTCGCGGTTTAGCGCAAACAAAAGCGTTGTAATGGAGTTTATGAAAAGTGAGAATACCATGCCTGTTAGGATAATCGTCTGGTTTTCCATGCGGCCGTCCATACGCGAGACGATAGCCATAACCACCAAAATTGTGCCAAGGCCGAATGTGAACCCAAGCACAGGTAATGTGAACAAGGTTAGAACAGGCAAGCTAACTCCAAGAAAAATAACCATAGATGCCCCCAGCGAGGCTCCGCTTGATACCCCAAGTGTATAAGACGACGCCAGCGGGTTGCGCAGAACAGACTGCATAACCGCGCCGCTTACCGAAAGCGCACTGCCTGCAATAAACGCAAGCAGTACGCGCGGCAAGCGTAAGTTCATTACAATTGCTACGTTGGTGGGTGCAATATGCTCTGGCAGGGGTATGCCAAAAAGGCTATGCACAATGATACGCGCGACATTGGCCACAGGTATATTTACACTACCGACGGCAATGCATAATAGGAAAATTATTGTTGTTATAGCAACAGACAGGATGATTTTTGCCTTCATTTACACGATTCCTTAACCGACTAAAAATTTTGAATTAAAACTCACCATGAATTGCCTCTGCCAATTCCAGCAGGGCAATTATAATATTGTGGCTTGGGCGGTTGCTGGCACTTGTTGACACAGGGAATACCGCGCCGTTTTGTATTGCGGTTATTGTGTCCCATCCAGGTCGGCTTTTAATTTCGCCAATTGGGTCGTCGATAAAATTGGTGGATGTAAAAATAATATCCGGGTTAATGTCAAGCAACACTTCATCAGCTACGCCCATCCAGCCTTCCTGGTCGCCAAATACATTTATGCCGCCAACAAGTTCAATCATTTCATGCATAAATGTGCCGCTGCCAAAGCTAAACATATGCGGCGCAGGGGATATTTCAAAGTAAACGGTAGGCCGCTCGCCAATATTGTCGCCAAGAACCCTAATACGGTCAATTTCGTCTGTCATGCTTGTAACAATGGTTTGGCCTGCGTCCACTGCGTCTACGACAGCTGCCATAAACAAAATGTCGTCCTTAATTGCCGCGATGCTTGCGCTGGACGGCATGTATGCCACGGTAATGCCCACTGCGGAAACTGCGGCAAGCGGATCCATTTCGCCATGCACACGGGTCATTCCCGTTACAAAAACAATGCATGGGTCAAGCGATATAATGCGCTCTAAGTCCAGAGACATCATGTCCAGCGTGGCAATATCGTCTGCTATGCCGGGTATGCCGGCAGAATGTCTGTCCGTTTGGATAATCGAACTGGCAAGGCCAAGTTCGACTAAAACCTCGGTATTGGATGGGCCAATGGAAATTATTGTGTTGACCTGTTCCGGCATTGTGAATGGGAAGCCGTCGCGGTCGTAGGTAGGGATTGCTGCTTGCTCGTAGATTGGTTCCTCGTACTCTGGCTCTGTTGTGCAGGCGGCGAATGTCACCACTGCGAGTACGCAAAAAATTACTGTGATAATTTTGATTGGTTTTTTCATTTTGCTTTTCTCCTTTTATATTTTTTCATAATTGCAAAGTTTGCCATTGGCATAGCGCAACGTATACCCATGCCCGGGCTGTGGCTGCCATTCATAAAAATTGCAAACACCGGGAAATAAATAGTCCATAATACTGGCAATTACCCCGCCGTGGGTTGCCAGCACAACTGCTTGGGCTTGTTTAGACTTTTCAAGCAATATATCGTATCCCGCTAAAACACGTTTCATAAATTCCTGCTTATTTTCGCCGCCTGGGCAGGAAACTAGCCCGGTTTCATCGGTTATCCATGCTTGGTAGTCTGGCTGCTCTTTTAAATCCTCGTAGCTTTTCATTTCAAATTGGCCAAAGTTGAATTCGGCCAGCTGTGGTATTGTCTGTGCGTGGGCGGGGCCGTAAATACATTGGATGGTTTGCCAGGTGCGTAACAACCCACTTGTAAAAAACAAGTCGATGTTTTGCGGGTATTCTATGTCACCAATTTGTGAAATACCGGCCTCAGACAAGGGCAAATCTGTATGGCCGCAATAAAGGCGCTGCTCGTTTGCTATGGTTTTACCATGCCTTATTATATGGATGTCCATTACTTTATCCTACTTGGTATGCCGCAAAATAAACGGATAACTTCGTCCGATTGCCGTGCCAGCACCGCCAAGGCTCTCCCAGTTTCTTCACGCCATTTACGCATTAGTGCGTCGATAGGCACAATACCGCATGAAATATCGTTGCATATGACAATTGCGTCTTTGTTGACATTTGCAAAATTGCTTACGTTTTCTGTTATATTTGCGTCGGCTTGTATTAATGCCAGAATCCAGCGGTCAATTTCATATATGATTTTGCCGTCAGGGATGGATATATCTTCACTATTACAGCGGTAAATCTGGTTTTCATCCGCGCAAAATCGTTCCAATGCATAATCAAGTTTACCCTGGTACGCACCGCCAAAAATTAATATCAAAATACCCACCTCCCTTGTAAAACTGCAAACGCAATAAGTCCGCACAGTTCGCTTATAATCATCGAATACCCAAGCAAGTCACCAGAAATGCCGTCGAAGCCTTTGAATGCGCGCCTAATGGCTACAGCGTATCCCAATACTACCGCCGCCGAAACTCCAAGTCCCAAAAATCCTGCATAGAAAAATGCGGCAGCAATTATGCCTGCGGTGACTATCAAAACAAATATTTTATGTGACAGCCCGATATTCTGCTTAAGCAGCGTGCCATAATTACTCTGTGGCATGTGACGCAATGTAAAAATCGAAAATGCCGAGCAGCACCTGGAAATAACAGAGATCGCAATCACCAACGCGAAATATTCGCCAACATTAGCTACTTCATGCACTGCGGCAAACTGCAGCAAGAATACAATCGTCAGCATAACAACGGAAAACGCGCCAACGCGCGGGTCTACCAATATACGTAGCTTGTCTTCCATTGGCCGCCAAGACAGTAGGGCGTCGTTGGTGTCCATGTAGCCATCCAAATGTATAAAACCGGCTACAAAAAAAGGCGCGACAGTAAGCATTGCGGCAGTAATAATCAGCGGTATGTTTAAAAATGTAAGCAAAACAGCCGCACCCCACCAGATACCGCCAATTACCAAGCCAACTAGCGGAAATGCGGCAACCATTACGGATGTAAGTTTTTCGTCCCAAATGTGAAAGGGCAGGGGAATGCCGGTAAACATGCCCATGGCCATGCAAAAGCCTTTAAGATATCGCATTAACACGGATACCTCCTTTATGTGTTATTACTTGTGTGTGGCAGACTTCAAGCACTGTGTCGCATTGCGAGGCAGCAAGGCGGTCAAGAGCCGCCAGGGATTTGCGGTATTGCTCCGTAAGCAGGTCATAAGCTATGGCATCGCTGTAGATGTAATCCGATACGATTACGATATTATTGATTTGGCTCAAAAGTTCTGTAAGCCCTGCGGCGATTTTCTCGTGGGCGTTTGCATGTATTTTGCCATCTGGTGTAAACATTTCGTTTGCCAAAAGTGCGGTTAAACTGTCCAGTAAAAATGTGCCGCGTGGATCGCATATTTGCAATATGTTCTCTATGTTTTGCCACTGCTCTACAGTGGTGAAGCCCCAGCCGTGCCGCTCTGCACGATGGCGTACAATTCGTTTGTCGTCTTCGCGGTCGGTGGCGTTCATTGTGGCGACATAGTATAGCGGTTGCCCGCTTTGCATTTGTTTTGCCAGCCCCTGCGCATAATACGATTTGCCGTTTTTGCAGCCGCCGGATATGAAAATTTTCATATTGCAGTCCTTTCTGCGGTAATAAAAAATCCCAACCGATAGTGAAATCACTTAGGTTGGGACAAATATGTTATGTACGCGCAAAAAAAACATGCCGGAACGCACACCACCATATTGCCTCCATACTCTGTGGAGTCACTAGGTCAGCAGTTTTTGGTGAAAGCTACTAAAATGAGGCAGGTCTTCCGACTTAGACTTTGTGCAGAGGTTTCGCCTTCTCGCGCGCTTTTGCGCACAATGGCCTTTTGGTTATACCAAAATTGAAACTTGCTGGTCAATACGGCAGCAGGACTGTTTAGGATTCTAGCCTAATTCCCTATTATCGCTGTCGTTTCAAACGAAACGACGATAAAATATGCGCACCATCATTTTGGAATTATTAAATTTTCAAAGAATGCGATTTAGACAATAACATGGCTAATTTTGTCTGTCAAGGTTTTGTTTCAATTATGATAGCTCAAAATCATCTCGAATGTCTACTGGAAGGATGGGTTCATCCATCTCTCTGGATTTGCGGTAAGTGATGCAAAAGAAGTAAATGACTTTTCATGATTTGTCAGCAATTCAATAATTGAACGTGCGCACACTTCTGATGAGTGAGCATGGGTATCCACAATTAAATCATAATTTGTCTGTGATTCCATATGTTTAAGCTGGCTTGAGGCAAGCCCAATATCTCTGTCTCCTCGTTCATGTTCTCTCCTGTTTAATTCTTCCACTGAGCAAATTACTTTTATCATGATTACCGGGTATTCAACAAATTTATTAACGAAAGACAAAAACGAATCCTTGCTATACATTACCGTATCAATGATGATATCCTTCCCTTGGTCGCTTATCACTTTTACACAATCATGATAGAGGTCATAAGCAGTACGGAATCCTCCGGTTTCGTCATTATCCCATTGTTGTGATGGAACGGCATCAAGAAAGCAGTCAAATGGCAGCCAATACCAGTAGCCAGGGGCATTGGTTTGCAACTCCCATGCAAGTGTGGTTTTTCCAGCACTGGATGGTCCATTAAGCAATAATATTCTACCTTTTTTCATAATGACTCCAATCAATTTAAGGGCTTGAGAAAATAAACCTACTAAAACACATGGCTATCGTCTCATTTGTGGCATAAATAAGGCGTTAAGCCGTGCGAAGAGGGGAAATCCAAACGAAGGCGAGCAGGGGTACTCATCAAGGTATCCCTGTTACCTTATTCAGATAAAGAAACCCACTTTGACCACTCACCATTTGAAAGTTGCTCTTGATACCAATAATCAGTAGCGTCCAGATAAGTTAAGGCTTGAGAGGTATGCAGACTCACTTGCTGCACATTGGGCAAGGCTTTCACTCGTGTAATGGCTATTTCTGCTGTAATTTTCCCATTGATATAATCCTCTATGACGAAATTAACCTTGTCGTTTGCAATAGAACCTCGGACAATACCATGCGTATGACGCAAATGGTCTTCAGGCTTACCTTTTCGCCTATTATCCCGCACAAAGTTTAACCATTCCAATGTTGGCTCGTCAAAGATAAGCGGATTAACTTTCTCATCAGAGAATATGCTACTGTCCAGTGTGTATTTCATCACAACGGGCTTGCCAGAAAATGCCGCACGGCTTTTCGCCCAACGCTGTGCCACATCAAGATTGCTACCCAAATAAAAACCTTGCCCAAAGTCTGTGCAATGCCGGCCTCTAGTTAGGTCAATTTCATGTATGATTTGTGTTGTGCCGTGATATAGTTCCATACTATGCCGCCTGTACGTTTGCTAATTCAGCGGTTAATAATTCTGCCATATATTCAAAACCTTGTGTATGGAATGATTCGTAACCTTTCAATACCTTTTCCACAAAGCCATGTTGTTCCAATAACCTTGCGGTTTCTGTCACGGTTTTCTGTAATTCATCAGCCGTATATTGAATCACATGTACTAGCCATATTGCTCTGTCTGCTTCTGTGTGCATTTGATAAGCCTCCCAATGTAGTAATATATTTTTTCACCGAAGGTGCACCGAAGATGCGCACTTATACACCTCTAACCACCGGTATATAATTATAGTTCGTATGTGGTGGCGTGTTGTATTCTGCATGGCAATGATATTCAATTTCTATATTATTAATATTTGGGGCTTGCTCGTAACCATTTTCTTTTGCTACTTCACTTAAAATACCAAAATATTCCTAGCCTCCGTGATTATTCCTACCAAGCAACAACTTATCAGACTCAGCAGTTACACTTACACGCAACCACAATCCTTTCGGTTGCGTTAGCAAATTATAGAGTTTATCTTGTTTGTTCGAGTATGTTTCTTGTGCAAACATAATACCGCTGGGTTTGTTGGCGTTACCATAGTCAATGGAAAGAGATGCACTCCAATCAGGATTGATAAGCTCTTGTTTTTTTATGTCAATCAATTCTTCTCTGTAACGCTTTAACGTTGCATCAATATTCGGTTCATCGGTGTTATTATCAGCATAACCAACTCACCCAACCCATACAACATCGGGGCGTTCTACTACTTCAAAGGAAACGCCTTTGTAAGTAATAACCTGTACGTTTTTTTCTAATGGGTGAATAAATTTTTGCATAAAAGTTCCTTCCACCAATATAAATTATGTTCATTCAAATGCTTGCTGTTACCAATATTATATCACGGGTGCAACCATACTCAAAGCAATTATTCTCGCAAGCCACTTGGCAGGGGTACAATCAATTATCATAGTGGGATAATCATAAGATTTTTATTATTAATCACATCATATTCTAATCTGTTGGCATCGTCAATACTTCACATGATTGTCAAATGTTTGTACTGGAGAAACCAAGTGAAGTTTTTTCACAGGCACGTCATTCTAATTCATGAATAAATATTCAAACAGCAGTCTGAGCCGTTTTGGTTTAGCCTAATAAAAGGTCATTTTCGGTCTAAAAATGGCTTCATTATTCATGAAACGGCATAAATATT